>JGI2172J19969_10000403_pt1 | contig 18335 bp, 27 predicted proteins | sample DeeMarSWOR230_32_FD_19969 | JGI IMG/M metagenome (IMG submission 19969)
TATTAAATGTTGGTGAGGCACAGGCTATCCCTTTAATTAAAGCTTTGAAAAATAAAATAAACAAAAGTAAAACCGTTCTCATTGATGTACCTCCAGGAACATCTTGCCCAGTTATCGAGTCAATTAATGGTTCAGATTATTGTATTCTTGTTACCGAACCTACTCCTTTTGGTCTTCATGATCTTAAACTAGCTGTTGAGATTATGAAACATCAATATATTCCTTTTGGAGTTGTTATTAATCGTGACGGTATCGGCGATAAGGAAGTTGAGATTTATTGCCAACAGAACCGCATTCCTATTCTTTTAAAAATTCCTGAACGGCAAAAGATTGCATATCTTTATTCGAAAGGTATTCCTCTGGTTAATGAGGCTTATGAATGGCATGAGATGTTCGGACTTGTTTTTCAAAAAATCCAAAATGAGGTGAACAAATGAAAGAACTCACAGTAATTAGTGGTAAGGGTGGTACAGGTAAAACATCTATTACTGCAGCTTTTGCTTCATTGGCGGAAAATGCTGTTATTGCAGATTGTGATGTTGATGCTGCTGACTTGCATCTCATTCTTAAACCGAAGGTTAAAAAAATAATGAAGTTTCATGGTCTTAAAATTGCATCGATTGATAAAAAATTCTGTATTGATTGTAAAAAATGCCATGATTATTGTCATTTTAATGCTATTGATGAGAAGATAAATTTAATAAAAGGATCGTGTGAAGGCTGTGGTGTTTGTTCATATATTTGTCCTGTTCATGTCATCACCATGGTTGATAGAGATTCAGGTATTGCATATCTTTCTGAAACAAGATTTGGTCCAATGGCTCATGCAGTTTTAAAAACTGCGGAAGAAGCTTCAGGAAAGCTGGTTACGGTGGTAAGAAATAATGCAAAACATCTTGCTGAAACAAAACAAAAAGATTTGATACTTATCGATGGTCCTCCTGGTATTGGATGTCCGGTTATCGCCTCTATCACAGGCGTTGATCTTGTATTAATTGTAACAGAACCTACATTATCGGCAATTCATGATTTGGAACGAATATTAGGAGTTGCAAAACATTTTAAAATCCCTGCTATCGTATGTATCAATAAATATACAATTAATTTAGATAACTCTAAAAAAATCGAGCAGTACTGTATGGATAATAATATACCTGTTGTTGGGAAACTCCCATATGATAATTTGATGACTAAAGCTATGATTCATGAACAAAGTATTATTGAGTTTTCAGATGCCAACTTGTCCCATCAAATTCATAAGATGTGGAATAACATACAAGGGATGTTGAAGTTACATGTTTGAGGATGATTTTGTAAAAATGGTGAAAAAACTTCAGAAGAAAATTGAGTATGACGAGGAACAAACATATTCAAAAGTGGTTATTAAGGAGTACCGTAATCCTATCAACTTTGGTTTTCTTGAACATCCAAACGCAGTTGGAGTTATAAAAGGTCCTTGTAGTGATACTATGAAAATTACCCTCAAAATTGAAAATGGAAAAATTAAAGATGCTCGTTTTTGGACCGATGGATGCGGTGCGACACTTGCTGCTGGAAATATGCTTATAAAGATGGTTAAAGGAAAAACTTTACAAGAGGCAAATAATGTGAATCCCAAGCAGTTAATTGATACTTTAGAAGGGCTTCCAAAAGAACATATCCATTGCGCTCTTCTTGCTGTTAACACTTTACATAAATCCATTGAAAATTATTATAAAAGAAAATAAGTGATATTAAAATGAAAATTACCATAGTTTACGACAACGAAGTATATAAAAAAGGTATCGGTTTAAGGTCTGATTGGGGTTTTTCTTGTTTAATAAAAACAAAATATGATACTATACTTTTTGATACGGGTACAAATGGTGAAATCTTACTTCATAATATGAACAAGCTTAAAATAAATCCTGGAGAAATTTCGAAAATTGTAATTTCCCATGAGCACAGCGATCATAAGGGTGGGTTAAAATCTTTAATTCCTTTTTTAGAATATGTTGAATTATTTCATCTTAGTCACAATGTTTCTACTAATAAGATAATATCAGTTATTCCTGAGAAACCTAAAAAAATCAGTGAAAATGTTTGGACTACGGGAAGAATTAAAGGAATAGTCGATGAACAATCCTTAGTTTTAAAAGTAGAGGAGGGTTGGTATGTTATTACCGGTTGTTCTCATCCTGGACTAGAGAAAATATTACCCGCTGCAAAAAAAATTGGGAAGGTCATTGGTATTATTGGTGGTTTTCATAGTTTTAATAATTTTAAATTGATAGAGAATCTAAATTTCATTTGTCCTTGTCATTGTACTGAATATAAACGAGAAATAAAAGATCTCTATCCACAGTTGTATACAGAATGTGGTGTAGGTAAGATTTTTGAAATATAGGTAAACATATGAATAAAAATGATATTAAAAAATGGTTTGATCAAATCGGTGAGATTTTTTTAATAGATGTTGGTGTTAAACAGAATCATTCTGTTATTGATTTTGGTTGTGGGAAAGGCAATTTTACCATTCCAGCAGCAAGAATAGTTGGAAAGAGGGGAAAAGTCTATGCTATTGATAAAAACAAGGAATCTTTAGATGAATTAATACAGAAATCTGAAAAGATGGGGTTGAAAAATATTGTGAGGATAGATGTATTAGAAGGAACAAAAGTGCCTTTAAAAGAAAAATCCGCTGATGTAGTTTTACTTTATGATGTAATACATTTAGTAGATGATAGAAAAAAGTTGTTTAGTAAGATTTATCAAATTTCAAAACAAAATGCTCTTATTTCAGTATTCCCGAAACATCATCAAGAGGATATGAATATGGATCTTGATGATGTTAAAAAGGAGATAGAATCTGCAGGTTTTATTTTTGAAAAAATGCTTTATAAAACACTAATGCATAACAATTATCTTGAAAAAGGCCATATTTTAAATTTCAGAAAAAGTTGATTTCTTATGCTGTTTTCATGGATTTGCAGAATGTGTTTTTGTATTTTTTTTCTACAGGACTTAGTAGTATTGTAGCTGATCTCAGGAAGGAAAATTAGATAATGTTGATTTATTAATTTTTTTCACTTTTAAAAAAATTATTATGTAGAGATTTTAAATATAATTAACATATTTCATTACTTAATTTGAGGGAGATAAAAATGGGAAATTGTAGTGAATGTGGAAAGAAACTACTATTTTGGGAAGGTTTTATTCATCCAATACAAGGAAAAAAATATTTGTTATGTAGTGATTGCTTTGATATCATTGATAAAAGTATGAAATTTTATAATAAATGTCTCTTTGAAGGGAGAAAAAATCACAAAAAAGAATGTTATTTTTGGGATTCAGAAAACAAGAAATGCAAAAATGAAAAATATTTTACAAATTTGAATAAAAAGAAAAAAAATATTGAAAATTTGTCATAAATTAAAAGTAAATAAAAATGTTATCAAAGATAACAATAAACCTTGAGAAATAAAACCAGATGATATTAATAAAGAAATATCAAGAATAGGAATCGTTACTGAGATTTATTCAATAAATCCCTTAAGCAAATAGCAGCATTAGTGAAAAAACATTTAGAAAATATTCTTGGTAATAGCTAAAGAGCTAAAAATCATGTAGGTGAGTTACAAAATCTATTGCTGATGAAGATAAAAAAATAAAAAAGAATTAAATGAAAGAAATCAAAATAATAATAAAATAATTTATAATGAAAGAAAAGATATTAAAAAAGGTTTTGTACGTTGGATTAGTTTGATTCGATTGGGAGTTGGTGAGGATACAAAATGCTAATATTATGGATTTTACTATTTAGCATTGTAGGCAGTATTGGTGCAATAATTATAGCATGTGCCTTTCTTCTTTTTAAGGAAAAAATTCAAGAAGTGCTTATACCTTGTTTGATTGCTTATGCATCCGGTACTTTACTAGCAGGAGGTTTACTTGGATTGTTACCTCATGCCTTAAAACAGGCTCCAGTACAACCAATTTTGATCACACTTTTGTCAGGTATCATTTTCTTTTTCATTCTTGAGAAACTAGTAATTTGGCGTCACTGCCATGATCCAGAATGTGAAGTACACAAAGCTACAGGACCTATGATTCTTATAGGTGATGCATTTCATAACTTGGTTGATGGAGTAGTTATCGCAGCAGCATTCATAGCATCAGTTCCTCTGGGGATTGCATCGGGTCTATCTATTATCGCCCATGAAATTCCGCAAGAAGTAGGTGATTTTGGTATACTTTTACATAGTGGTTATTCAAAGAAAAAAGCCTTTGTATTAAATATTTTATCCGGCTTGACAACTCTTCCTGGAGCACTTATAGCTTATCTTGCACTAGATATGATTCATAATTATGTTCCATATGTTATGGCTATATCCGCATCAAGCTTTCTCTACATTTCACTAGCGGATATATCACCAGAACTTCAAAACCAAGTGGGAGTTAGGTATACGATTCGCCAGCTATTGTTAATTCTGAGTGGCGTTGGAACAATAGCTATTGTTTTACAATTCCATCCATAGTAAAATAATTGTTAAAGAGTGTATTGCTGTATTTTGTGCATTTATTTTTTATTAACAAGTAATGGTAATGATAATAATGGAGTTTTTCGTGATTTTTTCACCTTTTCCAAGGGATGTTTTTATTTATTTTAATTGTTGTGCATATTTTTCGCACAAACGTTATATATTACTTTAAATATTACAAAAAATAATGAACAATCTATAGGAAATCAATAAAAGAAGAACGGAACAACTAAAAAAACAATATATGAACGTAGGAAAAAATAATATTGAAAAAAATTTCATCACATATGTAAATTCTAACATACTTTACTTTAATTATAATTTAGCAATAACATAGTTTAAAATGAATAGTTACTTTTGATTTCCATAGTTCATCTTTAAAAATAAATAAAACATTTCCCTGAGTAAATTATGTTAAAAGAAACGTATGTCGCAAAGCTAAAAACTTTACCAAAAGACGTTATTAAAATAGCGGTTGGATATCCAAGCATTTTTTCTCCATCGGAAACGTTATTAAAAGAATTTAATCAAATTAAAAGTAAGTTGATGAAAAAAGGAATGGTTGAACAAGATGCGAGAAAGCAGGCATGGCAACAAACAGATTTTGAGGAGCGATATAGAAAAGAGATTGAATCTAAACCTGATGTGATTAACAAATTAAAAGAGATTAAAGAACTCGCTGAAAAAAAAGATGTATTTCTCTATTGTTACTGTGGAAAATATCCTTGTCACCGTTTTATTCTTATGGATATGATTAAACATTTATGAAAATAATTGACTAAAAAAATATCATGAACGAAGAAAACGAAGTAAAAAAATATGTACAATTTTACAGCACTAAACTTGGTAAAAAAATATTGGAGCAGGAGACAAGATTAGTTAATAAAAAATTAACAGGTAATAAAAAAGTATTAAGCATTGGCTGCGGCCCAGCATTAATAGAAGAAAGACTTCACCAACTTCATCCTAATATGAATATCATAGCTCTTGATAATTCCAAAGAAATGATTAAATGTGCTTCTAAAAAGATTTCTATTATATATGGAGATGCTCAACATCTTGAGTTTAAAAACAGCAGTTTTGACGCTGTGTTATATGTCGCCTCTTTAGAATTTATCAAAAGCGTACAAAAAACTATAAAGGAGACCTACAGAGTCCTTAAATCAAAGGGATTACTTCTTGTCCTTATGCTGAACCCAAATTCAAAATATTTTCAAGAAAGATATAACAATTATAATTCCTATATACGAAAAAACATAAAACATACGAATATCAATAACATTCAAAAAATTATTTCTCAGTATTTTAACATTAAAAATAAGGGATATTATCTGGGAATAACAGAACAAAATATCATTGAAACTATTGACCAAAGCATTGCAAGTCTCTTTGTTTTAGAGGGAAAAAAATTATGACAGGAAACATAAAAAGAATAGCATTTGGTCCTGTTCCATCAAGAAGATTAGGACAAAGTATTGGAATAAACAATATTCCACATAAAATGTGTACATATTCTTGTATTTATTGTCAACTTGGAAGAACGTTTAATATACAGATTGAGCGAAAAGAATTTTATAAACCAGAAGAAATTTTAGATTCAGTTAAAAGTAAAGTCATAGAAGCAAAAAAAAGAGAAGAACCCATTGATTATCTTACTTTTGTTCCAGATGGAGAGCCCACATTGGATATTAACCTTGGTGATGAAATTGACCTGCTTAAACCTTTAGATATAAATATAGCTATTATTACAAATTCATCTTTAATATGGAAAAAAGATGTGATAGATGATATATCAAAGGCAGATTGGATTTGTATAAAAATTGATACAATAAGTCAGAATATCTGGCAAAAGATTAATCGACCCTATAAATTTTTAAAACTTAAGAAAATATTAGATGGAATAATAGAATTTTCAAATTCCTTTAAGGGAGATTTAGCAACTGAAACTATGCTAATTCAAAATATAAATGATAAAGATTTTGAAATGGAAAAAATAGCTGATTTTATATCAAGTTTAAATATTAAAAAAAGCTATATTTCTATTCCTATAAGACCTCCTGCCGAAAAATGGGTAAAATCTGCAGATGAACATAGTATCAATAAGGCTTATCAAATTTTTAAGGAAAAAAACATTGATGTAGAGTATTTAATAGGTTATGAGGGAAATGCCTTTGCATATACAGGAAATGTTGAGGAAGACTTACTTAGTATAACCTCTGTGCATCCAATGAAAGAAGAGGCTTTAATAGAGTTTTTAAAAAAAGCTGGCAAAGATTGGAGTGTCATTAAGAAATTATTAAATGATGAAAAATTAAAGGAAGTTGAATATAACAACGAGAAATTTTATGTACGGAAATTTAGCTGAAATAATAGAATAATATAACGCTATGTTTTGACAAATTGTAAGAATAAATCAAATTGATTGGTTGTAGTAGTAATAAAATCCATGAACACCTTGAGGGTATTTAGTTGAATCTCCCATCATCTTTAGCTGTAGAAAGCTTATTTATATTTTTTGTAAGCCATCCTATTTTTACGATCTCTTTTTTATCAAACTCAGGAACATAGGGTTTAATATCTAACAGTGGTGTTCCATCAATAATATCGAGATTTTCGACAAATAGAACATGATTTTCAACAGAATGTAGTTTTACCACTGAAACGCCGATTGGATTTGGCCGACTAGGAGACCGAGTTGCAAAGATACCATGTAATGCTTTTTCTAAAAAAGGTTGGACTATTAAAGAGGAGGTTTTTGATAAATGAAAATGATATATCAAAATAATGTGAGAAAAACCCTCGAGATCTTTTAATCCTTCAGCATATTCAGGGAATATCTCGATTTTTCCCTTGATTCCCTTTGCACTTGCTGGTTGTATAGGCGTTCCTTTTGGTTCTTTAAATGGAGAATGAATAATTCCAATAGGTTTGAATTTTATTTCTTTCATATTTTCAATCTGCAAATAAAAGACAATGATAGTGAGTAATAAATAATATTTGTTAAGTTTATGAAGTTTTTATTTTAGGACTGAATATTTATTATTCCGTCGAATAAAAAAATCTAACCGATTAATTCTTCTACTTCTTTTTTACCTTCTTCTAACTCTTCAACTTGTTGCTTATCAAACATCAACAATAATGTTTGAAACTCACCAACATGTTCTTTTTCTTCTTTTGCAACATCAAGCAAAACTGTTTTTATGTGTTGGTTTTTTGCTAGTGCTGCCATCTCTTCATAAAGATTTATTGCATCGAGTTCTGCGATTATCGCCACTCTTAAAATTTCTTTATCTACATCTTCTGGTTTTATTTTTTCAATATCAATTGGTATTTTTGATAACATATATTTTGCCTCACAAATTTTTTTAGTAATAATAAATCATATATTTAAAAAATGTTTTTATTATGCTATATTAAACAAACAATGAAATTATTGTCAAATGGTCTTAAAAATTAGCATGATTTAAAATATAACTTCAATATTTAAAAAATTATAATTAGGAGGAAAAATATGATTAATAAAGATTCTACTTTTAGAAATAGTTTACCTGTTACGATTACAACTATACTTATTTTCTCTCAAATTATTCTTGGCTTTTATTTTCTTTCAAGTATTTCGCAAAATAAAATATTAGCTTATATTGGAGTAGGAATTTATGTTTTTTCAGGTATTGTTTTTGGTATGTTACCAGTATTTGAGTTTCGAAAAAAAGGAAAAGTCAAACACGGAAAAAGTTATATTCATACTACAAAACTTGTTAATACAGGTATTTATTCAATTGTACGTCATCCTCAATATATTACTTGGATGTGGTGGGCAGTTGCAGGCATGTTTCTTTTTCAACATTGGATTGTTGTTTGTTTAGGTATTCCAATTTTTCCGCTTACATATATAGATTTAATTAATGCAGATAAACAAGGAATTAAAAAATTTGGCGATGAGTATAAAGTATATATGAAAAAGGTACCAAGAGCAAACTTTTTGCTTGGGATTATACGTTTTCTTAAGTAAAACTAAACAGTAGGAGATTGAAATCAATTGTCAAATTTAAATTTATATAGAATTGAAAAAGATCATATACGAGAAAATCTAAATAAATACACAAGAAAGGCATTCACATTGCTTCCTAAATATAATAATCCTCATATTTTAGATATTGGATGTGGAACTGGAGTTCCTACAATTGAATTAGCAAAAATATCTAATGGGCATATTATTGGAATAGACATAGATGAAACTTCATTGAATATGCTTAAAAGAAAAATAAAAGAAAATAAATTAATAAATCAAGTTAAGGTTATTAAGGATTCAATACTAACCATGGATTTTCCCAAAGAAAGCTTTGATATTATTTGGTCAGAAGGTTCAGTATTTGTAACTGGTTTTGAAAATAGTATTAAAAGATGGCACTTATTTTTAAAACCTGACGGATTTTTAGTAATTCATGATGAAAATAATGATAAAAACAAAAAGCTTGGTTTAATAAAAAAGTATGGTTATTCACTAGTTGGGCAATTTGAAATAACAGATAAACTCTGGTGGCTTGAATATTATAAACCTCTAGAACTACTTATTCAAAAATTTCGTCATAATTATCCTAATGACTCGGAGCTTAATAATGAGCTTAATAAAGACCAGATTGAAATTGATAAATGTAAGACAAATTCTATAGTATTTAGTTCATTTTTTGTGATAATGCAAAAGGTGTAAATTTATTATATAAAAATCAACAATCTAATGATCAGACCGACTTTTGAAGCTTATTAAATTTTATTTATTTTAAATGTATTCTTAGAAACCACTTAGGTACTTTTTCTTGATAGGATACGTAGTCTTTTCCCAATATTCTAATTAAATCTTTTTCTTCATAAGCTGTCATCTTTTCATAAATGACAAAAAATGATATCCAAACTACAAGTGAAAGAATTGAAGGGCTGAAAAAAAAGAAACCTAGACAAAATAGTAAAATTCCAAGATACATGGGATGCCTCACCATACTATAAACACCTGAAGTAATAAGTTTTGGTTTTTTGTTTATACCACCGAAAACTACTTTATGAGATTTTGTTACAAGATAAAAACCCAATATTAAGAAAATAAATCCAGGGATTATAAGAATTGGCAAAGAAACTAATCCAACTAAAACTGTAGAGTAACCAAAGAAATAGAAACTCAGAGTATCTACTCCTAAAACAATAAAAAATAATATGGTCATTATTAATTGGATATTATCACAAAGTGGATGTTCAGAACCTAAACCATGTTGAATTTCTGAAATTTTTATCACCCCTATTATCTAAAAAAATTAAGTTAAAATTTGAATATAATTTTTAATTTTACTACTATTCATGTAAATTTCTGTTAATTCTGATGCAGTTTGTTTATCTAATCCTTGTTCAACCAGTTCTTTTCTAAAAACCTTTTCAGCTTTTTTTGCTCTTCTTTTAAATTTTAAAAAAGTTATACTGAGTTTGAAAAGCAATTTAGGAAGAAAGGGAAGAAGAATACCAAAGAATTTTATTGTACTTTCTCTTTCCTGATTCATATTTACCATTTCTTGCATGTTCTTCCTACACTTTTTATTCGTGGTGATTACCAAATTTACTCATCATCTTCCCAAGATTCAAGGTTGATAAATACTGGCTTGTAAGTTCGTATGCTTGTTCATCGGTCATTCCTGCGTTTTTCAATTCTTTATAAAAAATCGCAGCTGCTTGTGCATATTTTTTTGCACTTTCAGGACCATATAGTAGACCACTTAACTCTCTTAATAAACCTGGTATTTTTTCACTTACAATATCCAATATTTCTTTAATTTTTTCTGGGTCTGGCATTTTATCATGTTCTGACATTTTTTTATTCCTCCATTTTTTTATTAAATATGTGTATTGTGGTCATTTTATATTTGAAAACCGAGCAGTTGTGACCACTTTTTAATCACTGTGTCATTTAAACTATAAACATACAATGATTTTTTTAGCTGTTTTTTTATTATATTTTTTTCTTCTAAATAATGCAATTTTTCTCGAATGATTCTTCTTGAAGCAGTTCCTCGTTTGCTTCGTACTAACTCTTCTATTTGTGAAATATTCTGATTTGGTTTTTCTAATAAAACTCTAACAATATCTTTTGATATTGGGTCTTTTAGTTCTGGTAGTGTCATTTCAGGAGATAAACCACCTCGCTCAATTAAAATACTAATTAATCTCATATAATTTTGAGTTACTTTACCAACATCTTGTAATGGAGTAATTACAGCTGAAAGCATTTTTTCAAGTTCACTGATTCTTTTATTAAGTTCTTTTACTTCTTCTGCTAAATCCTTTTTTTCCACGAAAAATGAATAAAACATATACTAAAAAGAATTTTTGATAAAAAAAAAATCCCAAAATAAGATATAAAATTATATTATTAATTGTAGTTTTAATCAATTTTTTTGTTTTTCTTTAGATTTCATTGTCTCTGGCTTACCCAAATACCCACAATCTTTACATTTATATGGAACAGAAGCTTCAATAAAAACAGGTTCTTGAGCAGTAACTTTTATTATGTTTTTACTTCCACATTTTCGGCAAATCAAAATTTTATTATCTTTGTTTTTAACTTTTAGTTTATTTTTAAATATTCCCCAGAAATACAGATTTTCATCTGTCATAAATATCACTTTAATTTGAACTTTTATCTTTATTTGAAATATTCTAATTATATTTATATTTTATTTGCATGAATATCTCTTTTATGGTTTTGTTATCTAAGTGTAAATATCTTTTTTCTTGATTTGATACAAATTTATCAATGTAATAATGATTGTTGATCACTATTTTCTTATTCGTCTTCAAAAATAAATAATTCATTAATAGTAGTTTGTAATGCCTTTGCAATGTTGTAGGCTAATTGAAGAGATGGATTGTAATTTCCTTTTTCTATAAAAAGAATCGTTTCTCGTCTTACACCAACTTTTTTTGCCAAATCTTCTTGGGTTAGGTTATACCGTGCTCTGAGTTCTTTTATGCGTGTTTTCATATTTACTTCCCTTTCCAATAGAGATATAGATATGATAGGACGAATACAAATCCTGAGACAAGTACTACAATTGCTGATATGTCCCCTCCGTCAAATTCATATCCGAAAATAATATTTATTGTCGTTGGAATTAACACTGCACTCCAGATTGCTGCAATAAATCCATAGTATCCTGCTTTATAGTTAATAGCTATTACCCGTTCATCTTTTCCTGGTAATCCTTTTTGTACATTCCTTATTTTGTCCCATATGATATACATCGCTAAACCAACAAGTATTATAACGATACTAACGAGTAAGATTTGATTAAATTCAATTTCATTTGTTTCTGTTAAATAAAAAAACATGGTCAATAGTACCAGCGCCACAATTACTGTAGATAAAATTATTTCTTTTTTTCCTTTCATATTTTTTCACCTCATATTTTTATGTGTTATTGATAACTTTTTATTTTTTATCTCTAACATTTTGTTATATATATGTAACATTAACTATTTATGTTTTGCTTTAAGAAAAGTTGAACAAATCCTTCACAATTTACCAATTTATTATATTTTTGTGCAATTAGAATTAAAAAATCTAAAATATAAAATCCAAGGAAAGAAGTTAAAAAACAAGATAACACAGATTGACATTTATAAGGTCTTTGACTGATTATAGCTATTTTTTATGAATGGAATTATTTTCTTTAGGTCAGAAGACTCATCGACAGATATTTGTGGCCAACCTTTCATTATTCTTGTTGCTGCTTGAAAGGGTTTAATTTTAAACTCTTTTGATAATTTCATTTTGTCTTGTTCACTTGCTTTTGTAATAACAATGCCATCTGTTACTAGAAACGCAAATAATTTTTCTTTATATTTATAACACGGACAACCATACATTTTTTTTGTAGTTACATTTGGCCATTCAAGAAGCTCTTTTTCTATTTTCAATCTAATGTTTTTCATTTTTTCTTCATTGTAGTATTGCATATTTATACCTTATGAGAATTGGATATAAAAATAATATAGGATATTACAATAATAAATTAATGACAATCTACTTTTTTAATTACTCAATCCATTTGGTCGTTAGTTTAACTAAAAAATAATAAAAAATGAAGGGAAAGTTATTTTAAATTCAAGTTTAAATCTCTTACTTTTAAGGATTTTATCTTTGTATAACTTTATATCCAGGATATTGAAAAAAAAAGTCGGACTTAGTTTGCTGATGAAAATTATATTTTACTAAAACTATCCTTTATATCTGTTTGTGACTGGACAGCCCAAACATCGATTTTCAGAGTAAACCTCACAAGTTTTATATTCCATGCTATATGAAAGTTTATTTAATAATCAATGATTTTTTATCAATTTTTAGGTAAACCGAAATTTATATATATTACATTGTAATATATATTATTTAGGTAAACCTAAAAGTGATTCTAATGGAAAAACCGATTACGAAGATTAAAGAAGGGAAAAAAGCGACAATCGTTAGATTGATTGGTGGTCATGGTTTTCAAAGAAGACTAAGAACCATGGGAATAAGGGAAGGGAAGGTTGTAGAAGTAGTAACTAGACACCCATTTGGTGGGCCCTTGGTTGTAGAGGTAGACGGGAGAGACACGACGATAGGGAGAGGGATGGCTGAACGGATCATCGTGAAGGAGTAAATATGAAAAAGATTGTTTTGATGGGGAATCCAAATGTAGGTAAAAGTGTTGTTTTTTCCAGATTGACAGGTGCTAAAGTCATTGCTTCGAATTACCCAGGGACTACAGTAGATTTCTTAAAAGGCAAAATGCGTTTGGATAAAGAAACTGTAGAGATAATAGATGCGCCTGGGACATATTCATTAGAACCATCAAATAAGGCTGAAGAAGTTGCTGTAAAAATGTTAGACCAGGCGGATTTGGTCATAAATGTTGTCGACGCAACTAACCTTGAAAGAAATTTATTCTTGACATTAGAATTACTAGAAAAAAATACGCCTGTTGTCGTCGCTCTAAATATATGGGATGAAACGAAACACATAGGCATAAGCATTAATGTTAAAAAATTAGAAGAACTTCTTAAAGTGCCGGTAATTACTACAACTGCTGTAACAGGAGAGGGCATAAAGGAACTTGTAAGCAGATTACATGAGGCCACCTCACTAGGAAAGATTAATAAGCCTACAAAGGAAGAAGAAAGATGGATAGCAATAGGACATATCATAAAAGAAGTGCAGAATGTAACCCATAGACATCATACTATCAAAGATAGAATAGCAGAAGCAACGATCAAACCCTTTACAGGCATACCTATTGCAGTCATCGTTATTTTTATTTCTTTTTGGATCGTCAGATTCATTGGCGAAAACCTCATCGGATATGTTTTTGAGCCTCTCTTTAATCTGTATCGTCCTATAGCAATGAGTATAAGCGATTGGCTTGGACCAGGAATCTTTCATGATGTCTTAATCGGTCGTCTCATAGAAGGGGAGATCGATTATGGGCAATCCATGGGTATGTTGACTACAGGCCTTTTTGTTCCTTTCGGGATGGTTCTTCCTTATATCATAGCATTCTATCTAATGCTTGCGATCCTTGAAGATTCTGGTTATCTTCCAAGGTTGGCGACCTTAACTGACAATGTGTTTCATAAATTGGGTATGCACGGTCATGGTATCGTGCCTGTATTCCTTGGGCTTGGTTGTAACGTCCCTGGTGCTTTAGCTGCAAGAACACTGGAAACAAGAAAACAACGATTTATCTCGGCGACCTTAATGGCTATCGCGGTTCCGTGTATGGCCCAAATTGCCATGATTTTCGGAATACTGGGGCCGTATGGCATCCTATACATATTCCTTGTTTTTGGGACCTTGTTCATAATCTACGTTATTGCGGGGCTAATATTGAATAGGTACGTAAAAGGAGAAAGTCCGGAAATTTTTCTAGAAATCCCGCCCTATCGAAAGCCAAGTATCATAACGATACTAAAAAAGACATGGATGCGTATACGATGGTTCCTCACAGAAGCAATCCCCTTTCTTTTCCTTGGAGTATTACTGATTAACATATTGTACGTCGTAGGCTTTTTAGAATGGTTAGGTACCGCGTTTGCTCCTGTAACTGAAATATGGCTTGGATTACCAAAGGAATCCTCCATTGCTCTTTTAGTAGGTTTCTTGCGAAAGGATTTGGCCGTGGGGATGTTACTGCCTTTGGGGATGACGCCGATGCAACTGGTTATAGCAACAACGATACTTGCAATATATTTCCCCTGCGTAGCAACATTCGCTGTTTTGGTAAAAGAGTTAGGGGTCAAGGACATGATTAAGTCAACAGGAATAATGATCGCAACTGCCCTAGTAGTAGGTAGTATTTTGAGGATACTTTTAATCGTAATATGAGGTGGTAATGTTGAGACAAAAAACTATGGAAGAATATATAGAAATTATATATGTTCTTGAAAAGAGAAATAGCTCTGCAAAAACTGGTGAGATATCTTTAAAAATGAATGTAAGACCATCTTCGGTAACAGAGATGTTGCAAAAACTCCAAGGTGAAGGATATGTAAAATACGAACCATACAAAGGCGCTACACTCACTGATTCAGGGATGAAACTCGCTCTTGAGTTGATGAAGACACATAAGATCATTGCAGATTTCTTAGAAATAATCGGTATTAAAAGAGAATTAGCAGAAGTCGATGCATGTCAAATTGAGCATCATGTAAGCCGAAAAACAATGAAGCGATTAGGGAAATTTGTAGAATTTATTAACAAGGCGCCCCACGAGCCGAGGTGGATCGAACATTTCAATCACTACCTTAAGACTGGCAAAAGAAAAATATGCAATTATTATAAGGAGAAAAAATAGCCATTTACAATGCTCACTATGGCCATAAATAATTAGAGGAAGAAAATGAATGATGAATATTATTCTTATATAACAAAGAAGGTTCAGCAATTGGGCGCCCATTTATAACATTTGGACTATATTTATATCTGGCGTGAGAAAAAAATGGTGGAATTTGCTGCATGGGCAATCTCGGATATTTTACACGATTAGATTAAAACCTTTTTTTCTTTTTTATATGGAGTTGAAAATTGTGTGAACAAATATTGTGCATGGGAAGTGCTTTAGACTTCAAGTTCAAATCTCTTTTATTCATACCCACATCGGGCATGTTTGCAAAAGCTTAGATGCACTATTAGTATTAGAGAATTATTTTATAAAATACTTTTTCATAATCTCAATATATTAAGGATTTACTACTCTTTTTTCATCTTTAACAATATTAAGCACCAATTGAGTATTAGTGCGTTCGACAAAATCCATTGAAAGAATCCTTTTAATAAATTTATTTAAATCTTGCCGATCTTTAAAATGAGCAACAATTAATGAGTCCCAATCTCCAGTGATGTCATATACAGCACTAACATGATTATCCTTTGATATTTTTTCTTGTACTTCTATTAACTTACCATGAGTTAATTTAAGATTTATTACAGCAGTTAAATCATAACCGATCTTCTGTCTATTTATTACAGGAATATATCTCTCAATTATTCCTTCTTCTTCTAGTCTTTTTACTCTATTTGATATAGTGGATAATGATACTTTTAATTCTTTTGCTATGTATCTAAAACTTTTTCGGCCATTTGCGTTTAAAGATAGAATAATATTATAATCTAACTTGTCCATGTTTTTTATTAAGTTGTATATATTAATAAATATTTGCATTTTTTTCGCATAATAAATATTCATTGTTTAATTATTTTTATTTATTCTGAACAATTGAATGATTTTTTTGGCAAATAGTATATATTATATTATTTCTATAAATATGTGATATGGATAAATGGGCATGGTTTAACATCTGGACAGATTATTGGTTTTCGGAGTTAGAAAAAAGTAAACCTAAAAAAGAAATTTAGGAAAATTATTGATAATAATTACCAGATTGGTATAGAGCTTAGAAAATAGAATTCACTCATCTTCGCATCTATTATAAAACGAGATTTGAATACTAAAATACATGTAAAATTTAACCTTTTTTCTTGATAGCAAAAAAACTATTTGTATTTTTAATGGAATGCTTTAAACTTTTCTTTCTCTTTTTATTTTTTCGATAAAACAAACACAATAATAAAATGAGCAATAATTCCAATGCCCCATCCACCGGTTGTAGTTATAACCCAAGGAAAACCTTCACCTCCTGTCATATACCACCATTGAATAAAAATCCCTATATTAACTACGAGATAAATGATAAAATGTATGTAAAAACCTCTTTTTTCTTCTGCAATTACCTTGTCCTTTATTTCTTTATCTTCTGCTATTTTTAATTCCTCCTCGAAGCTCTTTTTCAAATCAATAGTTTGTTTATAGACTTCGACTTAATAATTGTTTATAAAAAAATAAAAAATTATGCAGGGGGAAAGGATTCGAACCCATAAATATTAGTAAAAATTAACTATTCTATTCAGTATAAACTCTTACAAATTTAGCTGTTCCATTTATTTCGAATACATTCTCCATAAGGAAATTCTTCTTATTTGAAAAATAACCAGTAAATGAAAAAACATAAGCCTTTACCCAATTATTATAATAGTGATCATCATTAAAAAAAATAGCAACAGTCCAATCAGAATCTCCTTCAATTAAAATTCCTGAAGCCCTCTTAACATTTACATNAGAACCAGACCACCAACCTGAAGACAAAAATCCTGGAAATAGAAAAGCCCTACCAACAATATTGTCGTGTTTTGTACTTATCTTACAGTTTCTATAATCCTTATAGTTATTTTCTATTAATTTGTCTTTTTCCTTATTAATAAATATCGCATTTGCTGAAAGAACAGACTGGAAAATAATAACCAATATCAAACTTATAATTATGATAGGCATTACTACTTTTTTCATTTTCTTATTTCCTACTCATGTTATGCTAATGCATATCACGTATAATCTGTTTATATATAAAAATTTGTCTGGTTTAAAAAGTGCATGGGAAGTAACTTAGACTTCAAGTTTAAATCTCTCAACTACTGAAAATTAGATTTATGTACCTCCAAGCTGGACATATATTATAAAAGTTAAAAACCTGACACCTTTTTATATAAAAATAAGGAAGTTGGGATTTCAAATCATATAAAAAAAATCCATTATTTATTACATACAACTTTTTATAGATATATTTATAATAAAATATTATATAACAAAACCATAAAAATTTGTTTTTGAAAGGGGGAGAAAGATGAAAAATAAAATAATTGTTATTCTGCTTTGTATCCTATTAATTATCGTTGCAATACCCGTAAGTAGTAATACAGAATTGTTAATTAACCGAGAAAGTAACGCCATAAAAGAAAACTCATTAGAAGGAGGATGGACTGAAGAACGTGATGGAGTAACAATTATACATCTAAATGGTTCGAATTATGAGATGGGGTATCAGCATGGCTTTCTTTTAAAGGATGAAATAAAAGAAAATATGCGGATGATAACTAGTTTTTTTGAACGAAGAGGATATCCTTATGGTGTTGTTCTTGAAATATGGGATATGATGAAAGCTTTTCTTCCTCAGGAATACAAGGATGAAATGCAGGGTATGGCAGACGGTTTAGGAGTATCTTTTGAAGAGGTAGCTATCTATAACACTTGGCCAGCAGTGGTTAACTATATATTCGTATCATGTTGTGGTGCAGCTGTATGGGGTTCTGCCACAGTTGATAATAAGCTTTATCATATGCGGAGTCTTGATATTCTACATCCTGGTCTTGATATTAAAGATCCTGATACCGAGACATTTTTTCGA
>JGI2172J19969_10000408_pt1 | contig 18244 bp, 17 predicted proteins | sample DeeMarSWOR230_32_FD_19969 | JGI IMG/M metagenome (IMG submission 19969)
CGGAAAAGACCTGGTTGTGTCGCCAGGTGCGCAATAATCTGGGAGGAGAAACCTTCCGGAGAGTTGGCCTAAAGCCAGCGTTGTTCCTCAGGCGGCTTGGTGACACTCCAGTCGATGTTCTCCCAGGCTGTTTTCTGGGCCCGGATGGGGGGTTGAAGCGGATATCCTCCGGGTGTCATGGGTTGAGTGCACCACGCGAGCATCGATCCCAGCATGGGACACACGACCCTGCCAATTTTCGAATGTTCACCATGGCTCCCCATAATAAATGGAATCTTGAGAACCCTCTTGATTTCAAGGGTGGCACGCATGGTGTCAAGTAAATCCTCAAAACTAGTATCCACACGCACTACCTTGACAATATCGGCCCCCCTGGACTCCATCTCCCTTGCCATGGAGACACATTGCTCAACAGGGAGGCACACCCGAGTGTGGGCAGACATCAAAACCTCCCCGTTGAGGCCATGAATCTCCTCGATCACCTCCTTCTGACGTTGAATCGCATCAGGATTCATCGTCCAATCCCTCGGCTTCGAGGCTGGATCAAGGGAGTAGCCTCTGGCCGCATCGCTCCACTCCGGGGGTCCGGTAGAGGGGTCAAAGGCATCCGCCTCCAGGTCAATCCCGTTGGCTCCCCAACGAACCGCATCAATGAGAAGCCGGATCCTCTTCTCCTCATCCATGGGAAGCGGTTTTTCGTAATCCCACCGATAGTGACAGACCAGTATTGGTTTGGCTGTAGCCTGAAATACGGGCCTTAGATCCTTCTCATTGAGAAATCGCCTCTCCAACATCATCAGATTCATCTGGTAGGCATCTGAGCCGTCATAATCTGAAAGCCAGATGGTCCGTTTGCAATCGGTAGGATTGGAATCCGAGATGATCGTGCAGATGAAAGGTCGCTTGATCTGGGTAAATTTCACCTTTTCCATGGTATTTTGCCTCCGTAATCCCTTGATCCTCACTGGGTTGACGATCCTTATGCAGCCTTTACCTCCTCGGCTATTTCCCTGAACTCTTCCTCGGTAAGCACCCGTTTCAAATCGTGGGATTTCAGCTTCACCTCCATGAGCACAGCCAGGGTCTCCTCTTCGTTGAGCTCAATGCCCAGCTTCTCTGCCCAGATGGCAACGGACTCAACCCCGCTTTTCTTGCCCATTGCTATCTTCGGTCTCTCGTGACCCACGAAATCAGGGTGCACAGGGAAGACTGTGGTAGGATTATCCTCAAAGACGTTTCTGTACCAACCGGTGACGATCCCGGACTCGATGGTATAGGCACCATCGCCTATAAAGGGCCGGTTGCCTGGCACCTTAACCCCAGAGAGCTCCTGCACCAGCTTAGCAGCCTCGTTGAGCTTGCTGTAGTCTATGCCCACATCGATACCGTACATAGTCAAAAGAGCAAGCACGGTCTCCTCCATAGGGGTATTGCCCGCCCTCTCCCCAATGCCAGTAACCGTGGAATGGATTACCTCGGCGCCAGCCAGCACCGCATTTATGGTATTGGCCACTCCCAGACCAAAGTCAGGATGGAAGTGGATTTCCAGTGGCTTTGTGATTCTTTCCTTAACCTTCCTGGTGAAGTAGGTGGCCGCTTGTGGAGAAAGTACCCCGAAGGTATCAACCAGGGAAAAGGCATCCATATGGCCTTCGGTGGCAACCCGATCTATCAGATCCAGTAGCCAGTTCAGATCGGACCTGGTGGCATCAATGGTGAAAAAGACCGTATACAGCCCCTGTTCCTTGGCAAAGGCCGTGGCCTTGATGGAGAGCTCTATCGCCTTTTCCAGGGGCCATTTATACCCCTGCTCTATGAGGTGAGCACTGGCTGGTATCTCTATGACTATGCCCCTTACGCCACAATCCAGCGCACGTTTCACATCATCCACCATGCACCGGGAGAAGCAGAAGATCTCAGCGCTCAGGTTACGCTTTACTATCTCCCTGACAGCGGCTTCATCATTGGGGGAGACTGCTGGCATGCCGGCCTCAATGCGGTGCACCCCTATCTCGGAGAGCTTCTCGGCGATCCGTATTTTATCGTCCTTGGTAAATATGATCCCAGCTTGCTGCTCCCCGTCGCGCAGGGTAATGTCATGAATCTTCACCTTTGTGGGTGGATGGAAATCCTTGGTGACCTCAGCGAGGTAATTCCACGGGCTGACAAACCAGTTGGCCGTTTTCCATGGCTGAGTCCTTTTTGACCGTTCAGTTTCATTCATGTTATATCTTCCCCCTCTTAGTGTTATGAATCCGTTCCAATAATCTTCTTTAACCTCCGGACAGAGAGGTGGAAACCAACTCCGTGATATCCATGACCTTGATGGAATCTTCTTTTTCCATGGATTTGACCGCATCACTGAGCGTTATGTTGCAAAAGGGACACGCAGTTAACAGTATTTCAGCACCGGTATCGAGTGCCTGTTGAACCCGCTTCTCTGCGATTTCCTGTGAGGACACTAACCCCTTGGGCGGCTCTATCCACATCCTGCCACCACCCATACCGCAGCAGTCACTGTCTTGTTTACGGTTTTCCATCTCCACAAAGGTCACACCAGGGATACGCTGTATCAGTTTCCTTGGTTCCTCAAACACCTCGCTGTGTCTGCCCAAATAACAAGGGTCGTGATAGGTGACCTTTTTTCCCACCTCTGAGGAGGCCTTTAATTTCCCCTCATCCATGAGCTCATTGAGAAATTGGGTATAGTGCTGAACCTTTATGCCGCTTTCCTTAATGGGATACTCCTGGGAAAAGGAATAAAAGCTGTGAGGGTCGCCGGTGACAATATGTTTGATTCCGGCCTGCCCAAACATCTCCATATTGGCCTCCGAGAGATACTCAAAGAGGCCGCTCTCACCCATTCTCCGGGCCTCATGGCCGCTGCAGGTTTCTTTCTCCAGGATGCCAAAATTAACGCCTGCCTGCTTGAGGATCTTGGTGAGGTTTTTTGCGATCTTCTGGCCTTGGGGATCGTAGGAAGAGGCACAACCCACAAAGTACAGTACCTGCACTTTATTGTCCTGGGAGGCGAATCTTATATCAAGGCCCTCGGCCCACTTTGTTCTCTCATGGGCAGGGTTACCCCAGGGATTACCCCGGACATGCATATTTTTTAAAACCCCCACCTGGTCAGGCATGGGTCCAACCATCTTTTCTACCAAAAGGAATTCCCTGGCCTTTTCAAAGATCTCAACAAGGGGCAAGGCCCTTGACACCCTTTTGCACATGGCGGTACATTTTCCGCACGTGGTGCATGAGTAGACCAAATCTCGCAAGACCTCATTGAATTCATTCCACTTTACTCCATAGTAGATGGCCCGATTTATGCCAAAGGGCCCTTGGGTGACCCGGGTATCAACAACCGGACACACGGTGTTACAGAAATGGCACTTCTCACAGGTGATGAGCTGCTCGTGTAGGTATTTCTCTATGTCTTCTTCAAGTTGTTCTTCTTTCATCATACCTCTCCTTCAACGTTGCCACGATTAAGGATGTTATTGGGGTCAAATAGTTGTTTCATCTTCTTGATTATCCCGTAGCTGGCCTCTCCATATTTTTCCCGATAGAGGGGAACNCGGTGGGGGAGCCAGCCCCAATCGCCGCCCACTCCCTCATATTTTAGCTGGAGCTCCTTCTCCACGTTCCAGATCTCATCAACCACCTGTTTCATCTTTTCTGTAGACCAGGTGTAGGGAAAGGCGAACAGGCAGTGAAGGGAATCCGAGCCCACATGACCGTAGAGATAGGCTTCTGTCTCGCCGATGAGATCGTTCCTGCCCTCGGTAATATGGCTCAGCTCCGTCATCGCCTCTGACAGAAGAGGAAGGGCCGGATTGACCTCTATCGCCAGGTAGCCTTTCAGCCCCTTCTCTTGCCCCCAGCGCATGGCATTTTCCCGAACTCCCCAGACCTTCTCCCCGATTTCAGCATCTTCCAGGATAAATGATTCTGTCGCCCCCGCAGTCTTGAAAAACTCAACAAGCTCCTTCGCATCCCTTACGGCATCCTGTTTGGTTCTGCCCATTGATCTGGTGATGGCCATGGCGCCTTCAGGGAAATCCAGCCCGGAGGCCTCATAGCCCACCTTACAGGCCTTCTCACCCACAAACTCTCCATCCATTGGAAGGGGGAGCTTTCTCTTGTACATCAATCCAATGGCGTGGCCTATCTCCTCGGTTGTTTTGAAAAACGCCACTGCATCAGCCGTTTCCGGCATCGGGTAAAGGACCATCCTGATCTTTGTGATCACCCCTAATACCCCTTCAGCGCCTATGAAGATCCGCGCTAAATCCCATCCGGCTGAACGCCTTAAACACTTCGACCCTGTTTCTATGATCTCTCCNGTGGGCAGGACAACCTCCAGGCCCAAGATATTATTCACGGGCCTGCCAAAGATGTTATCTGTCAAATGCCCGAGGGTGTTCACACTCACCGCTCCCCCCACGCTGGAGCCAACCTGGGTTTGGATCGGAAGGAAGTAGCCCAACCTCCCAAGCTCCTTTATCACATGGCCAGTTTTCACTCCGGCCCCGCACTCAAGCCACTGATAATCTTCATCGATCTCCAGGGAATTCAACCGCTCCGTGCTCAACGTGATGCCATGGTGCTTGGGCTTTGTGCCAAAGATCAGAGAGGTGCCGGAACCATAGGTCGTCACTGGAATCTTATGTTCATTGGCATACTTGAGCACCTCAGAAGTCTCCTGGGCATCGGCAGGTTGAACCACCGCATCTGGTAAATCCCCATCCTCGACATCATACGGTAGTGAGGTATCAGCATAGTTTACTCTCTCAAANACATCNGTATACACATGATCCTCGCCCACAATCTGTTTTAGATCTTGAGCTAACTGCTCTGACGTCATATCCATTAACCCTTACCTCCTCTTTTGAAAAACTATCCTACCAGCCTTGGCCAGGCACCACCTTACATCATATTTCTATGGGCCTTTTGGTTGTGCTGGGGTGCGAAAGTTGAGTTATATTCTCAGGAGGTTATACCCTCCATCTTGCGGAGATCTCTCCGTTTCACTTTTCCTGTTGTAGTTTTAGGGAGTTCCGCAATAAACTCGATCTCACGTGGATACTCATGTTTTGCCAGTCTTTCCTTAACAAATCCCTGCAATTCGCCTTTCAAATCCTCAGTTGGTTCATGACCTTCCCTGAGAATTACGAACGCCTTTGGAATCTGCCCTCTTGTTTCATCCGGAATGCCGATTACGGCTGCTTCTACTACAGCCTCATGTTTTATCAAGGTATCCTCAATCTCCGATGGTCCGATGCGGTAACCTGAAGAAATGATGATGTCATCCTTCCGGCTTACAAATGTAAAATACCCCTCTTCATCCTTTATGCCTAAGTCCCCTGTAAGCATCCAATCACCTAAGAATTTGGCCTTTGTTCCTTCCGGATTTCTCCAGTACTCTTTGAGAACAACCGGATTTCCGTCCGAGGCCTTGACAGCGATCTCGCCCTGTTCCCCTGGAGGCAAAATATGACCTTCGTTATCCAGGATCTCAATTTCGAGGCCGGCTACCGCCTTACCGATATTGTATTTGTATTCAAAATATTTCTGGCAGTTCATAGTCAACAGGGTTGCTTCCGTTTGCCCATAGGCTTCGTGAACCACGGTCTGAGGGCTAAATGTTTTCGCCACCCACTCTGGTAGGGCCTTCCCAAAGGACTCAGCCCCGCTCATCAATGCTCGAACCGAACCCAAATCGAATCTTTCCGAAAGGTTACTTACCTGCCTCATCATCCGCAGGCCAGTAGGTGGTATATAAAGGATTGAAAGTCCGTAATCTTCAATAAGCTTAAAAGCCTTTTCAGGATCAAACCTACCGCCCCCTGCATACGTTAATATCGGCTTGCCATAGAAAAGAGCAGGGAAAGCCAGATCAAAAAGAGGGCCTGCCCATGCAAAATCAGCGGGATTCCAGAAAACATCGCTGGGCCTTATTTCTGCATTACATAAGGTCGCATAATGGCCGGGGCCACGAAAGATCCACGAGTGCTTATGGACCACCCCCTTAGGATCACCGGTTGTGCCGCCGGTGTATATGAGGACCATATTATCATCTGAGTTCAGCTCAACGGACTCAAAGTTACGGGAAAAGTCACTCATCGCACCATAGAATTCAGTCTCATCATTCTCAAGCTCGACATCCCCCAGTACCAGAATCTGGGTCAAATCCTTGAGTTCATGTTTGATGCGCCTTAAGCTGTCAAGGACCGTATTCTCAACAATCGCAACCTTTGCACCGCTATGCTCGAGTCTATATTTCAAACCATCTGGCCCAAAGAGCACCGTGAGAGGCATTGAGACACCTCCAAACTTCCATGTTCCCACATGTCCAATAATGGCCTCAGGTCTCTGAGAGAGGCAAATGGCTACACGATCTCCTTGGTTTAAACCTTTGCCTTTGAGATAATTTGCCAATCTGTTAGTGATATTCTTAAGTTCCCAAAAGGTTATTTTACCTTTTTTGCCTGTGTGGTCTTCATGGAAAATCGCGACCTTGCTTTTGTCTTCAGCATGTACGTCACATACATAGAACGCGGCATTCATTTTTTCAGGAATCTCCCACTTAAAGCTGGCATAGAGTTCATCCCAGCTGTCCCACTGCTTGCCGTAAAAATAATAGCAACTCTTTTCGCCAATTTTCTCCATACCCTTTCCCCCTGCTCATGATATTGATCGGACATTTCCCCATTAGGGGCAATCATACAAGGATATCATTACCACATTGCTTTCATGGCCAATGCATCCCGCTTGTTGGGGTCTTCTGAAAGCATTGGTTCGCCGTTGCTCTCTTTAAAAGGAAAGATCCTAACATTTGTGTCAAGCCTGCTGGAAGCGGGAAGTGAGCTCGTTTCCCTTGTTGAAAAGAGATCTCCATGCCCGTAAAATACGATCTCTAACGTGGTCCTTCCGTAGGGGAGCAATGAAGATGCATAGGGGTGCGATATTTGAGTAAGCTTTTGAAACAACAAGAAAAAGTCCAGGGTTCATGGTTCCCTTGACAAATTTTCTACATGAATGTTTACTAACTCTACCGGCTGTTTAATATATCTTTTTGGGAATGTCAAAAACATTTTAAGAGATATTGCTTTATCCAGACACCTCCCCTGTATTTTTCAAGGGGTACGTCAAGGAGGTACCGTGAGAGTCGAGAAAATATCCACAGAGGTTGTCGTGGTAGGAGGCGGTGGCGCAGGTTTAATAGCTGCCCTTGAAGCTCGACGCAACCGAAGTGAAGTCCTGCTCATTACGAAGACGCTATTAGGCGGTGGTTCTTGCACGACAATTCTCCAAGGACAACGGGTGATGGGTTCGCCTTATCTGCCAGGGCTGGAGTTGTGTTAAGAGATATGGAATTTGTCCAATTTTATCCCCTGGGTCTGGTGGAAGGCGGTATCTTTCGGTGCATCGTTCCGCCATGGTTGGGAGACTGTGGCCCTATTCGCAATGCCCTTGGCGAGAATGTCCTTGTCAAGTATGGTATTAAGGAGCGCCCGGCGGCTGTTATGGCGCGGGATAGCCTTTCCCAGGCTATGTTTCGCGAGATATTGGCTGGTCGAGGGTTTGGCCCTTGCCTGGAGATCGAAACTGTGATGCGGTGTAAAAACTCTAAAGATGTGATGCGAGCCTTTGAGCTGCTCAATCAAATCACCACAGCACGTCTGGTAATTCGGGGAGCATTAATCCGCGCAGAAAGTCGAGGCTCCCAGTACCGGGAAGACTTTCCAGAAACCGACGATAGCCGCTGGCAGATCTCAATCCGAACTGATGGATATCAAGATCAGATTTAAAAATCTCTATAGTCCTCCACTTCGCGGACCCCGATAGAAAGCTGGAGAGACGAACCCAGATAGGTTCGACCCCGCTTTCGGCACTCAAGGGCTCTGAGCCATTCGACCTAGTCAACTCAGAGAATTTTCCTTTCACTCTTAATTCTTAAGCCACCATTCCGCCGTCAATGAAAATAGTTTGACCTGTTATGTAATTTGAAGCATCGCTGGAGAGGTAAACAGCAAGTATCCCTACCTCCTCGGGAGTACCGGCTCTTTTTAATGGAATGGAATCTAAAAGTCGCTTTTTAAAATTGTCATCTTCAAACATATGTGCTGTTAGGACGGTGTGGATAAATCCCGGGCCGATACCGTTCACATTGATATTGTATCTTGCCCATTCCAAAGCAAGGGACCTTGTGAACATGATCAATGCTGCCTTACTTGATGCATAACTGAGGTTATATGCAACTCCTTTACCTCCTACGAATGATGAGATATTTATAACTTTCCCTTTCTTCTGACGAATCATATGGGGCCCCACCGCTCGAACACAGTAAAAGGCACTTGTCAAGTTGAGGCCTATAATACGATTCCATTCGTCATCGCTGGTTCGAGTTGATGGATCCACCTCTCCCTCATCTTTCCACCTAATTTTAAATGCATCCACCGGGACAACGGGTTTGTGAAGGCCCGTACCTGCATTATTCACCAAAATGTCGATTTTCCCGAAATCAGCAATGACCTTCTCCACCATTTCGTCAACATCATCTGGTTTGGTCACATCCGTGGGGTAAGCAATGCCGCTCCTGCCCATTTGACGGGCTTCTCTAGCCACCTCTTCAATCTCTGTTTCGGTCCGAGCCACTGCAGCGATATTTGATCCCGCCTCAGCCAGTGCCAGTGCGATACCCCTACCGATTCCCCTACCAGCACCGGTGACAATTGCCACCTTATCTTTTAAAGAAAACGTCTTCGAAAGCATGGTACAATCCCCTATATGGGTCATTAAAATTGTTAAGGCATCCAAATAGCAACTTCCCTAGCAAAGCGAAAAGACAGATATCCTTTCCCTTTATAAAAATCGAATTCAAGCCCTTGCTCCCTTAGACATTTTCATATTCATAACAGAGTACGGTAAAGCTTTAACCATCTTTTAGCTTTACCAAGGAAAGTGGACACCTATTTGCCACGAAACACAGGTTTCCTCTTTTCTAAAAAGCCTTTCATGCCCTCCTTTCTATCTTCAGTATCATGAACAAGTGCCCCAGAAAGCACTTCTATGATCCTTGATGAGGAGGGATCTAAACTGAAAGAGCAATCTATGGACTGTTTTGCAAAGCGAATTGCCAGTGGCGCTTTTTGTCCCAGTTTGTGTGCATAAGACAAGACTTCCTCCTTAAATCTATCACTAGGAAAAACTCGATTAACAAGGCCTATACGATAAGCTTCATGTGCGGACACACGTTCCCCTAAAAAAACCATCTCTTTAGCCCAGGTAGGCCCAATCACGCGGGAAAGCCTGGATGTCCCTCCCTGGAATTTATGATCTTTTGAAATGAGGCTCCTTCCTGAAAAACGCCTTCTTTACGATTTCTTGCAAAAAACACTTGATAACGGTCACGAAACATGGTAACCAACCAGCTGATTGACTATTTATATACCTAGTCCTTAGGTGTCAAGTAGAAAACTGCGCGGCTGCTGCCCAGAAACCCCACAGGGTGAGGATTAAAAAAATATGTCAAATCAATCATTTACCAAGACTCAGCGCATGCCTGAATAACGATGAGGTAGCTCGGGCTCTTTTCCTGGATGGTATGTTTGCTGTTGGAATCATATATCACCGCGTTGTTAACATCACCTCCATGAAGATAATTTTTTCGAAGGCTTCTATTGGGAGGTTGACAGCGGTCGCTGGAAGATGTTAACTCATCGGTTAAATAAATAATTGTCTGTATGAAAATCAAACAGGTATCTTGCGGTCGATTATGAGCTATCGTTTTCTCCTATTTGAAATCAAAGACAGAATTGGTATAGTTACCCTCAATCGCCCAGAGAAGCTTAATTGCCTAGATCAGACCGCTTGGAAAGAGCTTAGAAAGGTTTTGAAGGATGGGGATGAGAATCCAGACGTCGATGTCCAGATTATAACAGGGGCTGGTCGGGCTTTTTGCGTTGGTGATGATATATCCGTCCTCACCCAGGTACGAGATCTCAGAATTTGTAAAGACTTGATGCTGGATTGTATATATGGACTAGCAGACACCATTATTCATCTGCAAAAGCCCCTTATCGCCGCGGTTAATGGATATGCGTACGGCGGCGGTTGTGAGCTGGTACTCCTTAGCGATCTGGCTGTGTCCTCGGAAAAGGCTACCTTCGCCCAGCCGGAAGGTCGTATTGGTGCTTGGCCAATGATCTTCGCCACATTTGGTCCGGCCTTACTTGGACTTAAGGTCGCAAATGAGATCACCATGCTCTGTGAACCCATATCGGCTGAAAAAGCCTTGGCTATTGGCCTAATCAACCGGGTGGTGCCCCATGAGGACGTCATGCCAAGTGCTATTCAGATCGCCCATCAGTTGATGAAGTCGTCACCAGTATCGCTGAGAATTATCAAGGAAACTTCCACCAAGATCCTGGGAGAACGCCTATATGATTTTTGGATTTCCCAGCTGAGGTCTTTCAAAGAAGTCTCGCGCGCCGAGGACTTTATAGAGGGAGCCACATCGTTTATGGAGAAAAGACCCCCGCGTTTTAAAGGATATTAAGATCTTTCAGGGGAGATAGTCAGATGCCGACTTATGAAGAGCTTTACCAGGCCTTTTCGTGGGAGGCATTTTGCAAAGAACATTTGGATTGGAACCCAAAAGAACGGCTGAATATAACCCACGAGGCTGTTGATCGACATGCACAGGACCCACGCAAGATTGCCCTGTTCTGTATTCGGAAAGACGGCCACTGCGAAAAGATTACTTCTCGAGAGTTGCAAAAGCTTACCAGCCGCTTTGCCAATATGTTAAGAGGCTTGGGCATCGAGCGAGGAGACCGGGTAGCCCGGCTTCTGCCGCGCATTCCCGAAACCTATATCTCCTTTTTGGGGACCTGGAAGGCTGGGGCCGTAGATGTCCCCCTTTATACTGCTTTTGGTCCAGAAGCGATTGCTTATCGAGTCAAGGACAGTGGTGCCAAACTCATCGTAACAGATGCGGAAAACCGTAAAAAGTTGATCCAGGTTAAGAATCAGCTGGAGGGTGCAAACATCCTAGTGGTGCCCGAAGGAAGAGGGCTGGGCATCCGCCAGGGCGACCTGAGTTTTTGGCAGGAAATAAACATGGCCTCGGACGGCTTCGAGGCAGTGGAGTGCCGAGAGGATGAAACAGCCGTCGTCCTGTATACCTCAGGGACCACCGGCCCGCCCAAGGGAACCCTTATTCCCATGAGCGGGATCATTACCATTTTGCCCTATGCCAGATACAATATGGATATCCAGCCTCTCGATATGTTTTGGGGCTTTGCTGATCCTGGTTGGGCCTACGGTCTTCTTACAGCAGGCACTTCTTCTTTGGTGCTTGGGAATTCACTCATCGTTTATGAACCTGGGTTCACTGCTGAGGCCTGGTATGAAATGGTTGCTAAATATGAGGTGACCGTCTTCACTTCCGCTCCCACGGCTCTACGATTGATCATGGCTGCCGGTGAAGACATGCCAAAAAGGCATGACCTCTCCAGTCTGCGGCGTATTTCCTGCGGAGGTGAGGCTACAAACCCTGAAATCACCCTCTGGTTCAAAAAGCATATTGGCGTTGAGGTCTACGATATGTATGGCATCACTGAAGTGGCCATGCTTATTGCTAACAATCCTTATCTCCCTGTGAAGCCTGGCTCCATGGGAAAACCCGTGTTTGGCTTTGAGGCTGCCTTGGTTGACGAGAATGGCGAACCAGTGCCTAGAGGCCAAGTGGGCATTATAGGATGTCCCCGAGAAAATCCCTATTTTCTGGGTAAAAGTTATCTTAATCAACCAGAGAAATGGGAGGCAGCATTTTTAAAGGGACGATGGTTTAACACTGGTGACTTGGCGCGGCAGGATGAGGAGGGCTATTATTATTTTGAGGGTCGTTCTGACGATGTTATCTCCAGTTCTGGCTACCGAATCGGTCCTACGGAGGTGGAAAGCGTGTTGATCGAACATCCAGCCGTAGCTGACTCAGCGGTAGTGGGCAAGCCCGATCATCTGCGGGGCGCGCTGGTCAAGGCTTTTATCGTTTTAAAACGCGATTATCAGCCTTCAGAATCCCTGAAGCAGGAGATCCAAATCTTTGTGAAGAACAGACTGGCCAAACACAATTACCCCAGAGAACTGGAATTCGTGGACGATTTGCCCAAGACGCCCTCGGGCAAGATCATGCGGAAGGTTTTGCGTGAACAGGAATATGAACGGACAGGGGAAAGTTTAACCCGGGCTTAAGGGATTGCGGGTAGGGCAACCCGCTTAATGAGGTCAGAATTAAGAAAAAATTGTAAGTTCCCCGGGTAGATGGAGTGGATGTAGTGGCGTTATTAGAAATACGACGGCTGAGCAAAGATTTTGGGGCCCTGCGTGTCTTGGATAATGTGGATATGCAGGTGGAGAAAGGCAGCTTGCACGCGGTGGTGGGCCCTAATGGCGCTGGGAAAACCACTCTATTTAATCTCATTTCCGGTTTCCTGGAGCCTTTGGAAGGTGAGATATTTTTTAATGGAATGAACATTTCCAAGATACCGCCCCACAGAATGGCCCATCTGGGAATGCGGCGCTCCTTCCAGGTGCTGACCCTTTTCCCTGAGCTGACAGTATTGGAGAACGTGAGACTTGCCATCCAGTCCATGAGCAGGAAAAATTTTATCTTTTTCCGGAGGGCTCTGGACATGGGTGAGATGGTGCAGCAAGCCTATGATATTCTGGAGTCTTTCGAGCTGGCCCACATGGCTGATCGCAAGGCCAGCGAACTTTCGCATGGCCAACAACGTTACCTGGACATTGGGATAGCAATAGCCGGGGGGGGCGAGCTGCTGCTTTTGGATGAGCCGACCAGTGGCCTGGTATATGATGAGATCCCACGAATGGGCGAGAGCATCAAAAATCTGACGCCGGAAATGACTGTCTTACTCATAGAGCACCGTATCGAGATGGTGCTTGAGATTTCCGACACTATCACGGTTTTGGACTATGGACGCATCATTGCTAACGGGCCCCCCGATGTTGTCCGGGGGAGTGAAAAGGTAAGCAAGGCTTACTTGGGGGTGGACTAATGTTGCAATTGGATCAAATTCATTCCTTCTATGGCAAGAGTCATATCCTGCATGGTGTCAGCTTTAATGTCGATAAGGGTGAGTTAGTGACCGTGCTGGGTCGCAACGGCGTGGGAAAAACCACCACCCTGAAGAGCATCATGGGCGTGGTGACCGTCCGTTCAGGGTCCGTCCTTTACAAGGGGGAAAATATTACAGGCAAAAGGCCCTATGAGATTTTTCGGCAAGGCCTGGGGTACGTCCCTCAAGGGCGAAAGATTTTTGCCAGCCTCAGCGTGGCTGAGAACCTCAACTTGGCCCAAGGCCGGAGGGTAAATACCCAATTAGAGTGGATCTTCAGCATCTTCCCGGCGCTTAAAGAGCGACTTCATCATGGAGGAAGCGAGTTGAGTGGTGGCGAGCAGCAGATGCTTTCCATAGCTAGGGTGTTGCTTGGAGGGCCTGAGGTAATTCTCCTGGATGAGCCCTCCGAGGGTCTTGCTCCCATAATGACGAAGGCGATTCTCAATACCTTGTTGGAATTAAAAAAGAGAGGCATGACTGCTCTGTTGGTGGAGGCCAATTTGACCATGGCCATAAATCTGGGAACTCGCCATTACATCATGGACCAAGGGTCCATCGCCTCTGAGGTATCTACTCAGCAGCTTTCGGAAGACGAAGAACTATTGGATAAGTATTTCAGAATTTAGTAACACCACTGCTAACCAACAATCGGGGAAAGGAGGTGATCCAAAAACTGATCAGTATGGCTAAGGTTGCCCCAATGATTAGGGGTGGAAAATGAATCGGGACGGGTGATGAAACGCCCATCAACCTCAGAAAGGAGGGGTAAAATGATTAGGCACATAAACAGAAATCTTATAAAGTTAAGTGTCGTGGTCGCAGCCGTGCTCTTATGTGGGTTCGGTTTTCTTATGGTGCCAAGCACACAGGCAGCTGAGAAGGAGATCGTTTGGGCCATTGTGGATGATTATAGTGGTCCTTACGCAGCGACTTGTGAAGAGGGCCACCGAGCGACTGTACTGTTCTTGGAAGAGAACAATTACAAGATGGGCCCCTTCAAGGTCAAATTAGTAACCCGGGATACAGAGCTGAAGCCAGCCGTGGGAGTTCGACGTCTTCAGGAAGTAATTGGCGCAGAAAAGCCTTTATTTGTGTCCTCTGGGAACAGTAGCGCCGTGCAATTGGCGATGGCTGATATCATCCGTAAGACCAGGCGGCCTATTTTCTGGACGGATGGGTGGGACACCAGGCTGACCGGATCCCTAGGCAATCGTTATACTTTCCGCTGGGCAAGCCCCAACTATACTATCGCCCGGGCCTCGCTTTCGGCTTTTCTGGATAAAAACCCCGGTGTCAAGACAGTGATTTGCCTCATGCTGGATTACGCGTGGGGTTATGATATGTATGAGAATGCTGAGGCCGTCTTTAAAGAACGAAAGATCAAGGTGAAAAAAGTTAATTATATCCCGGTAACATCCACGGACGCCAGCGTCTTTATGACCGAGGCCAAGCAGTCCGGGGCAGATGCCTTTGTCATGGGCCTTTACGGAAAGCTCTTTGGCATTGGCCTGAGGCAGGCCCATGAGTTTGGTTTAAAAGGTGTGATGAAGGTCTTTTCTACCACCGGTACCCTCAATATGATTCGAGGAGTAGGCTGCGAGGCGCTTGAAGGGATGTGGTTGGGTGACCACTGGAACCACTCCACAGCGAATGCATGGTCCCAGAGCTTCGTGCCAAAGTATAAGAAAAGATGGGGCGTTACTCCTGGCGATTTTGCAGCAGCAAAGTATCTTGAGCTTCAGCTGTCTAAGCGAGTATTGTCAGAGACCAAGAGCGATGATCCAAAGGCGCTCATCCCAGCGCTGGAAAAGGTTGGTGGGTTCGCTGGGCCCACAGGGAAAGAGCGCATGTCTGGTTGGAACCACCAGATCGAACATGAGTTCCTGTTGCTGAAAGGAAAGCCGTGCAAAGATAAAAAATATGATGACGACCTTGTAAAAGTCATCGGCGGCGGCTTGGTCTATCCGAAACAAGGCGAGAAAGACTTTGACTTCGACCGGACAAAACAAGCTCTGTAAGTAGGTCTTTAATAAACTATTGGACAAAGGGCGTCGTCTTCTGAGAGGACCAGGCTTTGGGGGATGGCGCCCAGGCCACATGGTTCAGGAGAGAAATTCAAACGGGGTGAAGTAAATTATGTTTAGTTTCGATGCCCTATGTGCTCAGGTCTTTAATGGAATTCAGTTTGGGGTACTCGTTGCCCTGCTGGCCACCGGCCTCTCACTGATCTTTGGCATGCTGGGTATTATCAATTTCGCCCACGGTTCGCTTTACATGTTGGGGGCCTATTTTGTTTGGTCCTTTGTCCAGCTCTTCGATTTCCCTGGAAACTTCTGGTTTGGGATAATCATCGCTTTCTTTTTGATGGCCTTGATGGGCATAATTATAGAAAGAGGATTGTTAAGGAGAATGTACGGTCAACCAGAAGTCTATTCGATTCTTATCACCTTCGGGCTACTGTTGGTCATTCAACAAGGGGTAGGGCTGAGTTACGGGACCATACCCCTTCCCTTACCCATTCCCTCTATTTTGAAGGGGGAAGTCAATCTGGGACTGTTCGAATATCCACTCTATTACATATTTACCATGGGTCTCGGCCTGGTCGTGATATTTGCCGTATGGTTCTTCATTGAACGAAGTTCCTTGGGCGCGGTGATCCGGGCCTGCGCTGAGGATCCTGAGATAGCCAGCACCCTGGGTGTCAAAACTCGCAATGTCTACACTTTGACCTTTGCCCTCGGGGCCGCCCTAGCTGGGCTGGGAGGCACCCTTCATGGCCCTATGATCGGGGGGCTCCAACACACCATTGGTGGGGAAATTCTCTTGATTTGCTTCATTGTCGTTGTCGTAGGCGGAATGGGGAGTATACGAGGCGCGTTGCTGGCAGGTGTCCTCATGGGGGTTATCCGAGGTATTGCAGGCCTATTTTGGGCACCGGCTTCGGAATTCGTTCTGTTTGCAGCAATGGGAGTTGTTTTGCTTTTCAGGCCTCAGGGCCTGTTAGGAAGGAAAATGGGTGTATGAAAGGAGCGATTAAACTGTACCACAGAGTAGGGCTTCCCTTTATTATCCTGGCCATAATATTGTTTATTGTCCAACCGATACTGCCCTCCGAGATGATGGCGGCCGAGATTTTGATTATGGCCTTTCCTACTTTAGCCTTTATCTTATTGTTCGGATACACGGGACAGCTTAGCTTCGGCACGGGGAGCCTTTTTGCTGTCGGGGCCTATACAACAGGCATACTGCTGGCCCGCTACGATGCGCATGTGTTGTTGGCCATCCTAGCAGGGATTATCGTAACCGGCATCATTGCGGCCGTTGTCGGTTTTTTCTGTATCAGGCAGGCAGGCCTTATCTTTGCACTCCTGACACTGGCCTTTAATCAACTCATCTGGTTTATTATTTGGCAGTGGCGGAGCTTCACTGGCGGCCCGGATGGCATCTGGGGCATCCAACGTTCTGCCATAAATTTTGGCCTCTTTTCCGTTAACATCAAGCCGTCTTTCAACTTTTACCTCCTTGTCCTTATCTTTTTTCTATTGACATTCCTTTTCGTCCAAAGACTCATAGAATCTCCTTTCGGCAAGGTCTTGCAGGGCATGCGTGATAGTGAATTAAGGGCCACTGCCATCGGCTACAAACCGATCACTTATAAATGGACCTCTTTCGTCATCACCGGCATGATCTGTGGCTTGGGAGGCACCCTATTTGCCCTGCACCAGGAATATGTGGGAGAGCACGTGGCCAACTGGATGACCTCTGGCGAGGTCGTCATTATGGCCCTTCTGGGAGGGACCTTTGTCCTGTACGGAGCCATCATTGGCTCAGGAGCGTTCATATTTTTATCCGACTTCCTGAACCAATTTACGGCATTAGCCAAGGCAGGGGGTTGGTTGTTCGTTTTGGGCATCATTTTTATCCTAGTCGTCATGTTCCTGAAAGGCGGCCTTTACGGCGGCGGGGGAACGCTCTATACGTGGTTGAGGGAAAAGCTCGCCTCCCCTCCCTTAGAGCCCTCAAATCCTGAAGAACATACCAGAACCGGAAGCTGAATCAAAAGAGACTCTACGTGGTCATGATATCTTACGGGGATCTCGTTTTTGGCGGCCTATATAAGGATCCGTTTTCTTACCAATCCCCGGACCAAGGTAAAAAAGCGTCTCCCAAGACGCTTAATCTGACCGACTTATAGCAAAGGACAAATGCGATGCTGGTGAAGGATGGGGTAGCCTGTGCCAGGATCCTGAGATAGTAGGTATCGAGAAGGATAATCCCAAGAAACAGATCTTGAGGGGAGAACTTGTGGTGAACATGAGGAGTGTCTCGGTCATAGGGATAGGCTCCACAAATTTCGGCCGGCTGGAGGGATGGTCATTGGTGGATATGGCCTGTGAGGCGGCCAATGAGGCCATTGCCGACGCTGGGGTGCCACGGGAAAAGATCCAGGCCTTCTACCTAGGCAATTTTGGCTCTGGCATACTTGTGGGACAGGAGACCATAGCGCCTAAGATAGGCTATCAATTAGGTCTCGGAACGATTCCTGCCACCAAGGTAGAGGGGGCCTGTGCATCCGCTGGTATTGCCCTTCGACATGGGTTTTTGTTGGTAGCAACCGGTCTCGCCGATATTGTGCTGGTAGCTGGCGCGGAGAAGATGACCTCAGCCACGACGGCCCAGAGCACAGCTGCCCTGGCTGCTGCCGCCGAGGAGCTTGAATATAAGGCAGGCCTGACTTTTGCTGGCGCCTTCGGCATCTGGAGCCACCGACACATGCATGAGTTCGGCACCACACGGAAGCAATTAGCCTTGGTCTCAATAAAGAACAAAAAAAATGGAATCCCTAATCCGCGGGCCCAGTTTCGCAAGAAAATGACTTTGGATGACGTGCTGGAATCCAGGATGATCGCAGACCCTTTGCGGCTTTATGACTGCTGCCCCATCAGCGACGGCGCTGCTTCTCTGGTCCTGTGCACAACTGAAATGGCTGGGGAATATTGTGACAAGCCGGTGGAGATTATGGGTTCCGGACACGCCACGGCCTGCAGCAACATTTACGAGGCATTNCANTTACGAGGCGGAGAGCCTGGTGC
>JGI2172J19969_10000411_pt1 | contig 18143 bp, 17 predicted proteins | sample DeeMarSWOR230_32_FD_19969 | JGI IMG/M metagenome (IMG submission 19969)
CCGGGACGGGAGCGGCCGCAGAGCTTATCCTGCAGGTCATGGACCTCGACATAGGTTTTATACTCCTCGGGATACATCTCCTCATTACCAGGGAAAAAAAGATAGTCGATTCCTTCCTTTTCCAGGATTTCGGCGTCCCTTTTTATATCTCTCGGATAGTCCTTGAAATCTTCCTTCGGCCCGAACTGGGTCGGGTTGACAAATATGCTGACAACGGTCACATCCGCTCTTTTCAGGGATTCTCGCACCAGACTCAGATGGCCTTGGTGAAGAAAGCCCATGGTAGGGACAAGACCGACCGTCTTTCCAACGGACTTCTCCCTGTTCACGGCATCCTGCATCTCCGCTGCTTTGTTGATCGTTCTCATGGTTCTTGCTAATCCTTAGATCATTCTGCTTTCTATTAAACCTTTTGAGATTCGCCCTATTTCTTTTTTTTCCCTGAGGCTGCGGTTTCTTTTCGGGTTATCTTCCGCAGCTGTTCCGGCTTGAGATGATAGGAGTGATTGTCATCAGGAAACTCCCCTTTTCTCACCTCATCGGCATACTTCCCGACCGCGCCGCTGATGAGCTCATGGATATCAGCGTATTTTCTCACAAATTTGGGCAGATACCCGTTGGAGAATCCCACCAGGTCATGGAAAACGAGTATCTGACCGTCGCAGTACGGGCCGGCACCGATCCCGATGGTGGGGATCTTCAGTTTTTCAGTGACCAGCCTGGCCAGCTCCAGGGGAATGCACTCCAGGATAACAGAAAAAACACCAGCTTTCTCCAGGTTCAGGGCATCCTGGATGATCCTCTCCGCCTCATCGGCCTCCTTACCTTTGACTCTGAACTGGCCGAAATGACGGATGGATTGAGGGGTCAATCCGACATGCCCCATGACCGGGATCTCGGCTTCGATGAGAGCCTCGATCAGTTTCAGCCTCCTCCTGGAAGCCCCCTCAATTTTCACCGCGTGGGCGCCGGCTTCCTTCAGGAAGAGAGAAGCGTTATAGATCGATTCTTCATCGGAAAGGTGGAAAGAAAAATAGGGCATGTCTCCCACCACCAGAGCTCTCTTTGTGGCCCGCACGACCGGCTTGGTGTGATGGATCATCTCCTCCATGCTCACAGGAAGGGTGTTCTCATAGCCCAAAACCACCATTCCCAGGGAATCCCCGACCAGAATCAGGTCGATCCCGCAGGCGTCCACGATCTTGGCCACGGGAAAGTCATAGGCGGTGAGGGCGACTATCTTCTCTTTTTTCTCTTTCTTGGCCTGGAGGTAAGGAATTGTTACTTTCTGGATTTTATCATCAGGCATGACCGATCCTTTCTCCCCATCCCGTCTCTGCTACCGAGATTGAGGTAAAGTCTATTTAAAAACAGATATATTCGAATGAAGCGTCTTCGACCTATCTCAATTTCTTCGAGCTTTTATTCCCTTTGCCCAAGGGAACATAGTAAAGAGGACTCTTCTTCATCTGCTTGATCTTCTCTATCAAATCCATTATATCTTCTTCCCTGTCAAAATCCAAGTCGTCTGCTTTGACCACCAGAAGCGGTGTGGCCTGGTAATTGAAGAAGAAATAATCATAGGCTTCAAGAATGTCCCCTAAATATTTATCCGAAATATTCTTCTCCAGCGGGCTTCCTTTGAGAGCGATCCTTTTCTGGAGGGTGGGAAGGGAGAGCTGAAGGTAGATGGCCAGGTCGGGCTTGGCCACTCTTTCTGAAAGGATGCTGTATATTTTCTCATAGACGATGAGCTCGTCATCGGCGAGGGTCTGGTAGGCGTATATCTTGTCCTTCTCGAACAAATAGTCGCAGATGATCCTTTCCTCGAACAGGTCTCTCTGCATGAGGCGCATCTGCTGGTGGTACCGGCTCACCAGAAAGACCAATTGGGTGAGGAAGGCCGCTCCCTCCTTCTCGTTGTAAAAATCCCTGAGATACGGGTTCTCGACGCTATCCAGGACGACTTTACCCCCGATCTTCTCCGCCAGCCTGTCGGCCAGTTTGTGCTTTCCGGATTTAAAGACACCTTCAATGGCGATGTGATTGAAGATGACCTGTTGCTTATCCGACATGATTCACGTTTTGTCTATGGCGATGATGAGAACTCAAGAAGTCTAAAAAATAACGGATATCAAGGGATAAGTCAATGAAATAACTAATATAAAGACATTAAACAATATGTCATTGCGAATGAAAGGAAGCCATCTCATAAAATATAGGAATACATCTAAGGTGTCATTGCGAATGAAGTGAAGCAATCTCATAAAACAAATTTTTATCTGCGGGATTGCCACGCTACGCTCGCAATGACACAAAGGGAAAGAGATTGCCACACCCTTTGGACTCGCAAGGACATATTATTTAGTGCGTTTATATTAGATTGAATTGGGCTCAGCTCTTCTTCTTTGTTTCTCCTTCAATCGGAACGATGATCCAAGCAATAATGTAGAAGACCAGCATCGGCAGCAAGGCGGTGAGCAGAGTCAGGGCCACGAAAAGAAGCCTGACCAGGTTCAGGTCGAGGTCAAAATATTCCGCCAATCCCGCACAGACGCCTCCAATTATTTTATCGGTTTGGGAACGGTAGAGCTTCTTTGCCATTTGATTCTCTCCTCTGGAGAATCATCCTTCCTCTGGATGACCCTCAATAAAAAATACGAACCGAGGAAGAGAAAGTTTCAGTGTCAATAAGGCTCAGCCTATTTCGAGTCTTCGGCCGGCTCTCCTCTCTTTCGAATATACTCCTTCAGCTCTTGGATAAGATCATGGGGATTCTCGATTCCGTCTTCATCCAGGAGCTCCTCCAGCGTACACCACAGGGGCTCACCGCACCGTATGCAGCGGACCCCACGGCTGGACAGGAACCTCACTGCCTCTGGAAAGCTTTTAACCAGCTCTTCGATAGGTGTATCCAGCGAGATATCGATATCCATCAATCCCCGAATTTTATACCCTGAGCCAGGGGGAGTTCCTTGGACCAGTTTACGGTGTTGGTCTGGCGGCGCATGTACCCTTTCCAGGCGTCCGAGCCGGATTCTCTGCCGCCGCCGGTCTCCTTTTCACCGCCAAAGGCGCCGCCAATCTCTGCTCCGGATGTTCCGATGTTGATGTTGGCGATCCCACAGTCCGAGCCTTCGTGGGAGAGGAATTTCTCTGCGAAGAGCAGGTTCGTGGTGAAAATGGCGCTGGAAAGCCCCTGGGGAACCTCGTTATGCAGCCTTATCGCCTCCTCGATATCTTCGTATTCCAGAAGATAGAGAATGGGAGCAAAAGTCTCGTTATGGACGATCTCCGTCTGAGAAGGCATCTTGACAATAGTCGGCTCGACAAACTGCCCGCCTATTTCCTCCAGGCGGTGGCCGCCGCAGATGACTTCTCCGCCCTGCTTTTTGGCTGTCTCCAGAGCGGCCATCATGTCCTCGACCGCAGCCTTGGTCACCAGAGGTCCCATGAGTGTCCCTTCCTCCATCGGGTTTCCGATCTTCACCTGTCCATAGGCTTTGATGATCCTGGCAGTCAATTCCTTGGCAATCGACTTGTGCATGATAACCCGGCGGGTGGAGGTGCAGCGCTGGCCGGCGGTTCCGACAGCTCCGAAAAGAATGGTCCGCACAGCCATCTCCAGGTCCGCATCCCCGGCAACGATGATGGCGTTATTCCCTCCCAGTTCCAGGATCGTCCTCCCGAAACGCCGGGCCACAGCTTCGGATNCCCGGCGGCCCATCTGAGTCGAGCCGGTAAAGGATATCAGCGGAAGCCGCTCGTCGTTGATCATCCGTTCCCCGACCACAGCGCCGCGGCCGATGGCCAGGTTAAATATCCCTTGAAGCCCGTGGTCAGCCATAACTATGTTGCAGATATGCTGGACAGCAACGGCCGTTAACGGCGTGTCCGAAGAAGGCTTCCAGACAGTCGTGTCCCCACAGGCAGCGGCAATAGCCGCATTCCACGACCAGACAGCCACAGGAAAATTGAAGGCGGAGATCACTCCGATGGCTCCCAGCGGATGCCACTGTTCGAACATCCGGTGAGCGGGGCGTTCGGAATGCATGGTCAGGCCGTAGAGCTGACGGGAAAGTCCCACTGCAAAATCACAGATGTCGATCATCTCCTGGACTTCTCCCAGCCCCTCCGCTCTGATCTTACCCATCTCCAGAGTGACCAATTCACCCAATGGTTCCTTGTACTCTCTCAGAGCCTGGCCCAGGTCCCGGATGACCTGTCCGCGCTTCGGCGCCGGAGTCATACGCCAACTCTTGAAGGCCTGAACAGCCTGCTCGATGACCTGATCATAGGTCTTATCCGTGGCTTGGATGACCTTGGCGATGGGTTCACCTGTGGAGGGATTGTAAGAAACAAGTTCCTGGCCTTCAGGGTCCTCATACCAAGCGTCTTGACCAGAACAGGCACCGGCATTCACCTCTTTAATGTTTAATTTTTTTAGCAGTTCTTTCATCAGTTCTCCTCCTTCTCTACTTTTCCTGTAAGAATGGATAGCGGTAATTTTTGGGTGGGTTCAGGTTTTCTTTTACAGCCCGGGCGCTCACCCAACGCAGAAGGTTGAGAAAGGACCCGGCCTTATCGTTCGTTCCTGAGCCTCTGGCTCCGCCAAAGGGCTGCTGGCTGACCACAGCTCCGGTAGGCTTATCATTGATATAGAAGTTCCCGGCCGCGTGACGGAGGGAGACGAACGCCTCGCTGACAGCGGCCCGGTCGTTGGCGAAGACAGCGCCTGTCAGGCCGTAAGGCGAAGTGGTGTCGCAGAGCTTTAGCGTTTCTTTATACTTAGCTTCAGGGTAAATAAAGATGGTCAGAACCGGCCCGAATATCTCCTCCTCTATCAGCTTGTGCCTGGGATCCTTGACCACGACCAGGGTGGGCTCGATGAAATAACCCTTGGAATCGTCATATTTCCCGCCGGCGATGATATCCGCATCCTTGGATTTTTTCGCGTATTCGATGTATTCCACGATGCTGTCAAAAGCAGCCTTATCGATGACAGCACCGATGAAATTGGTAAAATCGGTCACATCACCCATCTTGATCGTCTTGACCTCGTCCAGCAGGCCTTTCTTGATGACCGGCCAGAGGTTGTCGGGGATATAAGCCCGGCTGGCCGCAGAGCATTTCTGGCCCTGGTACTCGAAAGCGCCCCGGATGAGCGCTGTGACCACTGCTTCAGAGTCGGCTGAAGCGTGGACAAAGACAAAATCCTTTCCACCGGTCTCGCCGACGATCCGGGGATAGCTCTTGTACTTCATCAGGTTGGCGCCGATGGTCTTCCACATTCCCTGAAAGACCGAAGTACTTCCGGTAAAATGTACACCAGCTAATTCAGGCTTCTCTAAAACCGGGTCTCCGATATACCGTCCAGGACCTGGAATGAAGTTGATCACCCCGTCAGGAAGCCCGGCCTCCTTCCACAGCAGCATCAGAAAATAGGCTGAGTAGACGGCTGAAGATGCGGGTTTCCACAAAACCGTGTTACCCATTATGGCGGGTGATGTCGGCAGGTTCCCGGCGATCGACGTGAAATTGAAGGGGGTCACAGCAAAGACAAATCCTTCCAGAGCCCGGTACTCCATGTAGTTCCAGATGGCTGCAGCAGAGTCCGGCTGCTGAGCATAAATCTGGCTCATGTAATAGGGATTGAAGCGGTAAAAATCGATCAGCTCGCAGGCAGAATCGATCTCCGCCTGGTGAGCGGTCTTGGACTGCCCGAGCATGGTGGAGGCATTCAGGATGTAGCGGTATTTTGTGGCCAGGAGTTCTGCGGCGCGGAGAAATATGGAGGCCCGGGATACCCAGTCCATCTCCGACCACTCCTTCCAGGCTTTTGCAGCCTCCTGTACTGCCATATCCAGCTCTTTCGGTCCAGCCTTATGATAGCGTCCCAAGAGATGCTTATGGTCGTGGGGACAGCGGCAATCCGCCAGCTCTCCGGAGCGGACCTCTTTTCCTCCGATGATCAAAGGAATCTCGATCTCTTCGCCCAACATCTTTTTCAGCTGTTTTTTCAGAGCCTCTTTCTCCGGCGTACCCGCAGCATAGCTGTACACCGGCTCGTTGAATGGGACAGGTACTTTTATGATGCCGTTCATCTCAATGTCCTCCTTTTATTTATAAAGTATAAAATATTAAGATGCGCACTTTCCTCTCAGGGGCAGCTCGACCATCTTCCGTGTTCCTGGAGCAGCAAAAGGATTCAGTGCGAAAAGATGAACTACTAATATATTACTTTATTCCCCACAGTTCAAGAATTATAGGGGACGTTCCCGCAGGGGACACCCTTTTATGCTTTTTTATGTTCAGCGAATAAAAAGAGTGTCCCTGCAGGGAACGTCCCCCTATTCCGATGCTGAAGACAACTTAATTCAAGCAAGGAACTTCGATGCTGATAAACCTGCAAAATTGAATGGATTTGCTCAGATTTTCGAACCCCTAGATGGACCGTTATAACGAATTATTCATAACGGATGGAATCGACCGGGTCAGCCAGGGCGGTCTTGATGACCTGATAGCTAATGGTGATTGCCGCCACAATAAAAGTGAAGGTCACCGTCACTGCTACCACTCCCAGATCCAACTGAGTGCGGGACACAAAAAGATTCAGGAACATCTTCGCTGCAAAATAGGCCGCGGGAACAGCGATCAGATTGGCCACCAGGATGATCCCCAGGAACTTTTGCGATAGCTGGAAAACGATGCCTGGGATGGAGGCTCCCAGGACCTTTCGAATCCCGATCTCTTTTCTCCTCTGTTCCAAAAGAAGAGATGTCAGGCCATATAACCCCAGACAAGAAATGAACACAGCCAGGATAGCGAAACTGTTAAAGATGGTGTTCATGACCTTCAGAGGCGTATAGATCGTGTCAAACCAGTCATCCAGGAATTGATATTGGAACGGGAAGGCCGGCGATTCTTCCTTGAAGACCTTTTCGACATAAGCCAGGCTCTCCGGGATATTTTCGGAATCAATCTTGATAAGAAGGTCAAAAAACCAGCTGGGCCGAATTCCCATGACCATCGGCGAGATATCAAAGACCAGCGGCTTATGATTAAAATCCTTGACCACTCCGATAATCCTTCCCTCCCTGCCAGCGAGAACGACACGCTTTCCGATCGGATCCGTCATCCCTGTAAAACGGACTGCCGACTCATTGATAATATAAGCTTCGGTAGCGTCTGTCAGATAGTCCTCGGAAAAATCCCGGCCCTGCACGATCTCCAGGTCGAATGTCTCCGCGTAATCATGATCGACATACAAGAAGTTTATTTCCACTTCTTTATCCCTATTCATGCCCTCCCATTCAAAGTCATTCACATTGAACAGGAAATGAGGAGGAGCTGAGGCAGCCGTCACGTTGAGGATACGCGGGTTCCGCAGCAGTTTATCCTTGAAAGTCTTATAAGAGGCTCTCAAATCGTCATTCAGCAGAACATGGACGATCTGTTCCCGCGAGAAACCGAGCTCAGCATTTCGAATATGCTGCATTTGCTTATAGGCCACTATGGTCATGATGACCAGCAATACAGATACGGAAAATTGGCTGACAACCAGTATGGTCCGGAAGGTGGATCCCCTCCGGCCGCTGGTCATATCCTTCTTCAAGACCCTGGCAGGCTGAAAGGCGGACAGAAACAGGGCTGGATAACTCCCGGCAGCAAAACCGCTGATCACAGCCGCGAGGACAAGAATAAGGTAGATGAATATATTGCCGGAGCCTAAAATTGACATCTCTTTGCCTTGAAGCCTATTGAACACCGGGAGGAACAGGTCGACTAGAAAGATGGCTATACAAAATGATATCATGGACAGAAACACAGATTCCCCCAGGAATTGCCAGATGATATCCGACCGTTTAGCACCGACCACTTTTCGCATCCCCACTTCCAGAGCACGCGTGCCGGAGCGAGCTGTGGTGATATTCATGAAGTTGATGCAGGCGATGGCCAGAACCAAAACGGCGATCAAGGAAAAGATAAGGACAATCCTCCGGTCACTACGGCCTCCCTGGATAATGTTCAGATGGGCCTCTCTCACAGGCTGAAGATCGATGATATAGTCGTCTTCGGGATGGTATCTCTGGATAATGCCGGCGATCTTGCGGTTAACCTCCTCAACAAGAACACCCTTCTGAAGCTGAACATAACCCACAGCCTCACGCCACCAAGAAGTAAGCCGCTCCCTGTCATAAACCTGGAGCGAGGCCATGAAATCAAATTGAAGATGTGAATTGTAGGGGACTTTGCTGATGACGCCGGTCACCTTGAGGTCTTGGGAGTTATTCCAGCGAAGGATCTTTCCCATGGGATCTTCGTCACCAAAATATCTCCGGGCAGACTCCTTTGTTACAACGACAGAATTCGGGTCATTCAAAGCTGTCTCCGGATTTCCCTGTACAAAATCATAAGTGAACATGGAAAAAAAAGAGGGATCGGTCAAGAAAAACCGATTTTCATAAAAAGTGATGTCTCTGTGCCAGACAGCGCTGGGGTAGCCGTGGGTTCTGACGCGGGTTACCTCTATAATTTCAGGATACTCTTCCTTGAGAATCCGGGGAAGAATATAAGGAGCACTGGGCACTCCCGGGTCACCAGGGTCATCGGCTTTCTTGAGAATAATACGGTAGAGTTCCTTGCTGTGGGTGTGAAACGTATCATAGTTCAGCTCGTCATAGGCCCAGAGAAAAATGAGGATGAAGCAAGCCATCCCTACAGTCAGGCCAGCGATATTGATGATAGAATAGCCTTTGTACCTGCGGATGTTCCTGTAGGCCATCTTGATGTAGCTTTTAAACATGGTGTCTCCTGCTTCCGGGAATTCTGTAATATAACATGATCTTCAACCTGTATTCAGCAAATTTTATGCCATTTTCAGTTCGGTAGGATAACGCCTGAGGATGAGAATATGAACCGGGTATGTTATGTCCGAAATAGGATAGAGAGTGTTCGTATGCGAACAGATAAAGAAACATATCAAGGCCCGCCTACGTGCCAAGCCGAATCCTCTGGAAGATTGAACGCTCTTCCTGTTCTATCGGATGGCATTAGGCGTTTGAAAAAGGATTGACGACCGCAGCCGAAGGTCATTCATCCCAAATTCAGACAGGCTTTCGTCAAAGACCGAGGTCCTGGTCGATGCCCTGCATGGCTTCCAGGCAGACGGAGATGAACTCATCCAGTTCCAAAGGGATATTTTGGCACTGCTCGATCTCTTCTCTCCTCGCTCCTCTGGCAAAGCTTTTCTCTTTATAGCGCCTCTTCACAAAATCAAGGTCCACCTCTTTAAGCTTTTTGCTGGGGTGCATCAGAGTAGCCGCAATAATCAGACCGGTCAAGGGGTCGATGGAATAAATGGACCAGTCCATCTCATTCTCACAAGGAACCTGGGCCGCATGGGCCTGAACAGCATGAATGATATCTGCGTCAATCCCGTGTTCTTCCAGAATCTTAACCGTCTCAGTGGTGTGGAGCTCAGGGCTCTTCTCGGTGATCTCGTAGTCCAGGTCGTGGAGAATGCCTGCCAGTCCCCATTTCTCCTCATCCTGATTCAGCCGCCTGGCAACCGCCCTCATACAGGCTTCCACAGCCAGCGAATGCTTAACCAGGTTCTTGTTCTTGAGATGCTCTTTGACCAGGGCCAAAGCTTCTTCTCTATCCATGAGCATTTCTCCTTTCTCGATATTATTATTATGATAGGGAATCATTCTCGACTTTAAAAGCAACCTCTGCTGAGGCGCTCTCTTTTTCGTCGGTCACTCTGACTCCGACCACATATTCTCCTGCCTTTTCCGGAAACCAGACCCATGATTCCCTTTCGGATCTCTCCTGAACGATTTCTTCCTCCCCTCCCTTTTTGAGATAAAACTCGAATTTTGGCAGGTAGAATCCTCTGGCAGAGGCAGTGAACGCGACCTCCTCCCCTACTTTCTGCGGGGAATTCTTCGACGGCTTCAGGGATACCCTGATTATCTTTTTCAAAAAAAGCAGGCTTCCTTCTTCCTTCTGATCATCGTAAATATTGATGAGCAGATAGGAGTTGTGCCACACAGGGTTGGATCTCACCACCAGTTTGGCATCAAACTCCCCGACTTTTTTTCCAGTTTCGATATCGAAGCCTTTTACAACCGAGGAAAGAGACGAGGCCACTATCCGCTCTCCTGAGACCTCAAGATGATAATAACTCCGCGACGGGATCATCTGCCACCAGAGAATATGGCCGTTCCGCCTGTTGAGGCAGTAAAGCACGTTGTTCCAGCAGAGAAAAAGAATCCTCTTCCCATCCGTCACAGCAGGAGTGAAGATCCTCCCCCCGGTCTTGACTCTCCACTTCCTTTTTAATTTCTTCAGGTTGAAACAATAGAAGTAATGGTCATCCGAGCCGAAATAGATATTTTTTTCCACGACCAAGGGAGAGGCCTGTATCCCCCCTTCCACCTCGACCTTGCCGGAGAGGACTCCTTTTTCAGAAAGCAGGTACAGCTTATGGTCGTCGCAACCGAAGATGAACTTTCCGTCGGCAAAAACAGGAGTGGACCTTATCGCACCCTGGGCCTGGAACTTCCAGAGTTCCCTGCCGCTGGCTGGGTCAAGAGCCATTAAGATCCCCTTCTCCGTGCCAAAACAGGCGGTATCCCGGGCTTCGGCCACTCTGGATGTGATCCTCTCCCCGACCTCTTTTTTCCAGAGCAGGCTCCCCTCTTTGCTCAGGCAGTAGAGGATTCCGTTCTCGTCACACATATAAAGATTTTGGGCACCGAGTGAGGGAGGACTCATCAGGTTCGGGGAGACTTCGGACATCCACACAACCGCCCGTTTCTCAGAGTCAAGACAGTAGACCAGCCCCTTTTCAGTCGAGAAATAGAGTCTTTCCCCCTCCCTTTCCACCAGGTCGATGACCTTGCCTTGATAAGCGACCTGTCCGTCCTTGGTTACAGGGAAAAAGACGCCTGAGGGATAGGGCCGGGGTCTTTCCTTAAAAAGAGAACAGGAGGTGAGAAAAAAGAGTATCAGGAGCAGGAAACCGAGTCTTCTCATTCTCTTTTAAAGAGGCAAGGGCAGCGCCTTTTCCTTTGTTCTCTCAATCTTTACATAAGAATTGGAGGCTGTTATCATTCAAACGAGAGAAAATAATGATTAACTACATTATGCTCTATAAAATACGGAAAAAAGTCAAAAAAATTTTGAAGGAAAAAATCACCGAAGGTGAACTTGAAACGACTCCCACCTCCTGCCTTGGCTGCGTGGCCGATGAAATAAGCTGGGAAATCTATTATCTCATGAAAGAGAGCAAGAGCGAAAAGAGTTAATCCTGCTCTCTGCCCTCCCTTTTTCATGAGGCAGCTTTTTTATCTTTATTCTTCTGTTTCTCTTTCTCCTCTCTTTTCCCCGGACTTCTGCTCTCTGTCTTCTCTCTTCTGATCCTGTCCTTGACCGAATTCCACCAGTCTATTCTCTTCTTGATGTCCTTTTCCAGGCCCAGGTCTCCGGGCTCATAATATTTCCTTCCCTTCAGTTTTTCAGGAAAGGTCTCCATATCCGTTGTCGAGTGAGCAAAATCGTGAGCATAGGCATAATCCTTTCCGTACCCGACCTCCTTCATCAGGCTGGTCACCGGGTTCCTCAAATGGAGGGGTACTGGCTCAAACGGGCTGGCCTCGACATCCTTCATGGCTTTGCTGAAGGCCGTATAGGCTCGATTGCTCTTTGGCGCCGAAGCCAGATAGATGACCGCCTCGGCGAGAGCCAGCTCGCCTTCAGGAGAGCCGATGAAATCATAGGCCTCTTTGGCGTTGAGGGCGATAGTCAGTGCCCGGGGATCAGCCAGGCCGATGTCTTCGGAAGCGAACCGCACCAGCCTCCGGGTGATGTAGAGCGGGTCTTCTCCAGCGGCGATCATCCGGGCCAGCCAGTAAAGAGAGGCATCCACGTCGCTGTTCCTCAGGCTTTTGTGGAGCGCCGAGATCAGGTTGAAATGCTCCTCCCCTTTTTTATCGTAGAGAAGGATCCTCTTCTGCAGGGCTTCTTTGATCTCCTTGGTGGTGATCTTCTTGCCCTTGACCAGGCTGGAAGCGATCTCAAGCGTATTCAGGGCCCGGCGGGCATCGCCGTTGGCGTAGTCAATGATCATCCGCAGAGCCTGGTCATCCAGCTTGAGTCGCATCTTTCCCAGCCCTTTCTCTTCATCGGAAAGTGCTTCATTGATGATCCGGGTCAGGGTTTCGTTTGACAGAGGGTTAAGGACCAGGACCTTCATCCGGGAAAGGAGTGGAGCGATGACTTCGAAGGAGGGATTCTCGGTGGTCGAGCCGAAAAGGATGATATCCCCCTTCTCCACGTAGGGTAAAAAAGCGCCCTGCTGGGCTTTGTTGAAGCGGTGGATCTCATCGATAAAGATGACCGTAGGCTGCTTGTAGATTTTCTTATGGCTCTCGGCCCTGGCCATCACCTCCTTGACTTCTTTGATTCCAGAGAGGACCGCGCTGAAAAACATGCAGGGAAAATTGAAGCGTTCAGCCAGGATGTATCCGAGAGTGGTCTTGCCCGAGCCAGGGGGTCCCCAGAATATGATGGAGACCAGGCGGTCGGCTTTGATCAACTGGGAAAGGATCTTTCCGCTGCCGATGATGTGTTCCTGGCCGTAAAAACGGTCCAGTGCTTTAGGCCTCATCCTCTCAGCCAGAGGCACATGTTTTTCTGTTGATGGAGTCTCCATATTCCTGACCGTTTGACTGAATTATACCAGAAAAAGAAACCCGGGTCAGGCCCTGAAAATCGGGGGCTGAAAATTGGGGACAGTCCCCAATTTAGAGAAACCCGAGCTCAACTTGACGAAGGAGAAATTCCATGCTAAGTTACTTTTGACTCAGGAGCGTCAGAAAACAAACCATTTGCTGATAAGCGAGTGTCATTGATGGAATTCCAGAATACCCTAATTTTCGCCAGCCGATTGACAGCCGAATGAAAAGCACTAAGGTTCCAGAGAAAATGGCTTACCGTTTAGAAGAGGTGAGCCGCATTGCCAAGATCGACCCGGAAGTCATCGACGCCTGGGAAGAGGAGCTTTATTTTATCCAGGCCGGCCTGACCGGTTCCGGCGATAAGATTTTCAGAAAAAAGGACCTGGACATTATTCTCCGGCTGAAAGACCTGCTGGAGAAAGAAGGGATGACTCTGGCCGGAGCTAAAAGGAAGATCGAAGAGGAATTCGGGATAAAAAGCTCGAGGCCTGTTCATCCTGACCGCTTAAAGAAAGTGCTCGTTCGGGTCCGCGACCAGCTGTACGAAATCGCTTCTTCCCTGGATAAAAAATCAGAAAAAACATAAAATTTCTCTCCGTATTTGCTATAATAATTAACTCTATCTGGTCGGGACGTGGCGCAGCCTGGTAGCGCACACGCTTGGGGTGCGTGGGGTCGGCGGTTCAAATCCGCTCGTCCCGACCATTTTTTTCATACAAAAAAACACTCATAGCCATTCTCAAAGGCCAGAAAATCTAGCCAAATGATAGTATTGGTAGTATAATCCCCAGGCTGGCAAAATCAGCAGCAAGAAGAAAGGAGGAGGAATTTGACCATAAAAATCTTGAAGCAAAATTGGAAACCAGCGTTATTTGTTTTCATTATATCCTACCTGATTATCTCATCCTCTAGCTGTTCTCAAACCCAAGAAGAAGTTGTTGAGATCGCCAAGTACCCCCTCGACAGCCTGGAAGGAGTGATCACTGGATCCGGAGTCGCTCCTGATAAAGAAATTACCAGCGACGGCAAGGGTTCTCTGAGGATAACTGCAGACGAACCCGTGGTGATACGTCTCTTTGAAACCGGCGACCTCGATGCTGAGGATGTCCGTCTCGTATACAGGGCAAAGGTCCGGTGCGAAAGCGTTGAGGGGCAGGTCTTCCTTGAGATGTGGTGTCAATTTCCTGGAAAGGGCGAATTCTTCTCGCGAGGGCTCCACAACACAATATCCGGAACCACAGACTGGGCTTCTCTGGAAGCCTATTTCTCCCTGAAAAAAGGCGAAAACCCGGACAATATCAGACTCAACCTGGTCATAAACGGGACAGGGACAGTCTGGATAGATGATATCCATCTTATGAAAAGCACCGTCCAGTAGGGAACTTGAAAAGTAAAATGAAGGAAAAGGACAAACTCCAAGCGCAGGCCCTTAAACTGGCCGATTTGATCAACTACCAGGATGGCTCTGTTGTCAGCCGGGAGATCATTTCAAAAAAAACTGGGACCATCACCTTGTTCGCTTTCGACCAAGGACAGGGCCTGAGCGAGCATACAGCTCCCTTTGATGCTCTGGTTTACTGTTTAGCTGGGGAAACTGAAGTTACAATCTCTGGAAATCCCATCCGATTGAGAGAAGGAGAGATGGTGATCATGCCCGCCCACAAGCCTCATGCACTCAAAGCACTCCAGAGGTTTAAGATGCTTCTGATCATGGTCCGCAGCTGAAGAATGAACGCAGCCGAGAAAAAATTCACCAACCGCCTTATCCACGAACAAAGTCTTTACCTGCTTCAGCATGCCCACAATCCTGTGGACTGGTATCCCTGGGGGGAAGAAGCTTTTGAAAAAGCAAAAAAGGAAAGAAAACCCGTCTTTCTCTCGGTGGGTTACTCTACCTGCCACTGGTGTCACGTGATGGAGAAAGAATCATTCGAAGACCCTGAAGTCGCCAGGCTGATGAATGAGACCTTCGTATCCGTCAAAGTCGACCGGGAAGAGCGTCCCGACATCGACTCAATCTACATGAAGGTCTGCCAGCTTCTCACCGGAAGCGGCGGCTGGCCTTTGACCATCATTATGACCCCAGATAAGAAGCCATTCTTCGCTTCTACCTATATTCCCAGAGAGAACCGCTTTGGCCGGCTCGGTATGCTGGAGCTCATCCCCCGCCTGAATGACCTTTGGAAAAGCAGACCCGAAGAGCTCGAGGAATCCGCCGATAAAATCATCTCTGTCCTCAAAGAATCAACCAAAGACTTCCAAGGTAAAGCTCTGGGTCAAGATATGCTGGAAGCAGCCTACCAACAGCTCAAACAGCAGTTCGACCCGGAACATGGCGGCTTCGGCCTCTCTCCAAAATTTCCAGTCCCGCACAACCTCTTTTTCCTGCTCCGCTACTGGAAGAGGACAGAAGAAGGAAAAGCCCTCGATATGGTGGAGAAGACTCTCCGCACCATGCGCCAAGGAGGTATCTTCGACCAATTGGGTTATGGATTCCATCGCTACTCGACGGATACGAAATGGCTGGTCCCTCACTTTGAAAAAATGCTCTACGATCAGGCTTTGCTGGCCATGGCCTATACCGAAGCCTTTCAGGCCACCCAAAATGATGACTACAGGAAAACAGCTGAGGAGATCTTCAGCTATGTTCTCAGAGATATGACATCCCCGGAAGGCGCCTTCTATTCAGCCGAAGATGCCGACAGCGAAGGGGAAGAAGGAAAGTTCTATGTCTGGACCCACGATGAAATCCTGAACGCGCTCGGGAAAACTGAAGCTGAGCTGGCCGTCCAGGTCTTTAACATAAAAAAGGAAGGGAACTTCGCTGAGGAAGCCTCGGGCAGAAAAACCGGGGCGAATATCCTTCATCTGATAAGGCCGCTGGTCGAGATGGCACCGGCCTTGAACTTAAGTCCTGAGGTATTAAGCAAAAAGATTGATATCATCCGGAATGACCTCTTCATGAAAAGAGAAAAGCGCGCCCGGCCTCTCAAAGATGATAAGATCCTGACGGACTGGAACGGCTTGATGATCGCCGCCCTGGCCAAAGGAGCCCAGGCGTTTGATGAGCCGGGTTACGCGAAAGCGGCCTGCACAGCAACCGACTTCATTCTGAACAAGATGCGCAATCCAGAGGGCAGGCTTCTTCACCGCTACCGGAAGGGAGAAGCCTCCAAACAGGCCTTCCTGGATGACTACGCTTTCTTCATCTGGGGCCTCATCGAGCTCTACGAGGCAAGCTTCGAGGCTCGCTTTCTCCAGTCAGCTCTGGAGCTGAACGATACCCTGCTCGATCATTTCTGGGATCAGGAAAACGGAGCCTTCTATTCTTCTGCTGACGACGGGGAGAAACTTCTCCTTCGCCAGAAAGAAATCTATGACGGAGCGATACCATCAGGAAATTCTGCGGCCATGCTCAACCTCCTCCGTTTAAGCCGAATGACTTCCAATCCGGAGCTCGCAGATAAAGCTTTCCGGATCGGACGTCACTTTTCCTCAAATGTCAGCCGCGCCCCCTCTGCATTCAGTCTGATGATGACTGCGGTTGACCTGGCAATCGGGCCTTCGTACGAAGTGGTCCTGGCCGGAAGCTCAGAGGCAGAAGACACCCAAGCCATGCTCAATGCGCTTCGCTCAGAATTCCTTCCCCACGCAGTCGTTCTCTTTATCCCTTCGGACCTGGGTGATTCGGACATTCTGCGACTCGTCCCTTTTGCCTCAAAAATGAAGACAATAAAGAATAAAGCAACGGTCTATGTGTGTCAGGACTTTGCCTGCCAGCAACCGACGGCAGATATTGATAAAATGCTTCGCTCGCTTGGAGTCAAAACTAACATAAGCAAAAATCCTGAAAGGAGGAATACAAATGGCGAAATCCTATGAAGTCATCGAGAGAGTCGGCATATCCACCGAAGGCATCTCTGATGCTGCCGGCAGTGTGGTATCAGAAGCTCACCAGGAAAAACCCGTGGCCTGGTTCAAAATCCTGGAGCAGAGAGGAAGAGTCAACGAAGAAGGAAAGCCAGAGTTTCAAGTCGTCGTCGAAATCGGTCGCAAGATAAGCTGAATCTGAAGGGATGCTCTCCCAAGGAGCCCTTTTTCTCTTTGACTAATGACCAAAAAAGAATGTCCCTGCAGGGAACGCCATCAATTGAACAATAAGGTTTCCATAAGGCATCTCAAATGTTAAAATGCTCCTTCTCATTGGCTTTATTGTGAATGTGTTTTGGTTTTAACCGGACCGAAACGACAGGCTGAGGTAAACAGTGAAATCCGTAAAACCGCTTATTCTCCTGACCAATGATGATGGCTTTTTCGCTGAAGGCATAGAATCTCTCTTCCGAAGTCTGAAAAGCCTGGGAAATGTCTACATTATCGCTCCAGACAGGGAGAAAAGCGCCACTTCACTCGCCCTCACCCTCCATCGTCCCTTGCGGGTCAAAAGGATCAAGCCCAAGGTCTACGCCGTGGATGGCACTCCCGCGGATTGTGTCTACCTGGCTCTGCAGAAGCTTCTGCCGCGAAAACCCGCACTGCTCATCAGCGGCATCAACAGAGGCCCCAACCTGGGCCAGCAGGATATTTCCTATTCAGGAACAGTGGCGGCGGCGATTCAAGGAAGCTTCCTCCGGATCCCTTCTTTGGCTGTATCTCTGCTGCCGGACGAGAAACATCACTACTCCTTTGATTTCGCAGCCAGATTTGCGGCCTCAATCGTTGAGAAGGCGCTTGAGAAGCCACTCCCGGAGACCACAACGCTCAACATAAACATCCCCCCGCCGCCCGTGAAAGGCATAAAAATCGTCAAACTGGGACAGAAGAGATACAACCCGGAGATCATCGAAAAAGAAGATCCCAGGAAAAATATCTATTACTGGATCGGGACCGGCCATCCCAAAGCCGAAGGAGACAAGAGAAGCGATGTTAAGATCATCGCTGAAGGGTACGTCACGGTGACTCCTCTTCAGACCGATAAGACAGACCGCAAATTCCTTCAAAATCCAACTTTCAAGGAAATTTTCGCTTCCATCGCCGATGAAATTTCTTAAGAAACTCTATGACTGGGTGCTTCACTGGGCGGAGACCCCTTACGGACCCCTCGCTCTCTTTCTCCTGGCCCTGGCTGAGAGTTCCTTTTTCCCTATTCCCCCTGATCCTCTTCTCATAGCGCTCTGTCTGGGGGCCATAAAAAAATCCTGGCGTTTTGCCTTTTACACCTCTCTGGCCTCCATCGTAGGCGGAGCGATCGGTTATCTTATCGGCTTCGGTATCTGGGAAGCTGTGGATTCCTTTTTCTTCAAATATGTCCCCGGATTCACAGAAAGCCTGTTCGAACGGGTGACCGCGAATTTTAACGAATATGGCTTCTGGTACGTGTTCGCAGCCGGCTTCACTCCC
>JGI2172J19969_10000419_pt1 | contig 17973 bp, 14 predicted proteins | sample DeeMarSWOR230_32_FD_19969 | JGI IMG/M metagenome (IMG submission 19969)
CTCTTGGTACTCATGCATATCTCCTTGCGTGATCTTATTATACAAAAACCATCGCCTATGAAATATCATGAGTGGTCCGAATTTGGCTGAAACGAAACAATTTGGCTAATTATGGATATGGATGATTCATAGAGCGTGAGGCATATAACTCTATAAGTTTGTTTTTATTATTATTGAAACTTGATAGCTGGCGTTCTTTTGGAATACAATAGGTCATATAAAATACGCAATAACTGGGTTGGTTAAATACGAGGCTTTTAAGATGAGATTATCCAGGGAAAAATAAAAGGAGGGAATGATGGAAGAAAGGATTTTGTTGATATTGTTGGGGGCAGGCTTTGGATTTCTTATCAAATCATTATCGGATCGATCGTCTCAGGCAAAGAATAAAAGGAAACAGGAACAAAATCAGAAAAGAGAGGATCGTCTTGTTTTAAACAAAATACTGGAGACTCTTTCGGCATTTATAAAAATTGTTGAGTCGGAAAAGAGTGGAGAATCATTTTCTCAACATTTTGATGAGTTATACAGTCAAAGCTTTAAAATACAGCATGATGATAACAAAGTATTAGCCGATGATATCAAATATTTCGTTAAGGAGCATAGAGGATATGATCCGTCATTTCATAAATCATTAGTTGAAGATATGAATTCACTGAAATCAAAGGTCGAGGAAATCCTGAGATATTGATAAGATTATAAAAGAATTAATCAAGAGAAAGAGCTGAGAATAAAAGGGGGAAAGCAAGAGGCTTTTATACCAGATAGTGTGTTCACATTATTATTTTCATAAAAGTTTAATGAATTTTTAATTATTATATTTGCTTGCTATATATTCGTTTATAGGGTATACTGCCCTTTCAAACATCTGGAAGGAAATAGTCAAGGCAAATTGTTTTTCCCACCTGAACGATAATTTACTCTGACATTCATCCCATCATGTTTTAATCCAACAATAAGGTAAATAAATGGAATTTAATGAATTGAAACTTAAGCCTGGACTTCTACGTGGAATCGCAGACAGAGGCTATAAAGAGATGACGGCCGTCCAAGAACAGACTTTGGCTCAAACTTTGCTGGGCAGGGACGTGGCCGTTCAATCCCAGACCGGAACCGGCAAAACCGCTGCGTTCCTGATCACTCTGTTTGAGCGTAGGTTCCGAGACAGCGCGTCTATAAGAAAAAAGGCACTGATTATCGTGCCGACCCGGGAACTGGCAGTTCAGATTGAAAAAGAAGCCCGGCTTTTAAATCGCCACCTGGGATATGCTATTGGCAGTTTTTACGGCGGCGTGGGCTATGCCAGTCAACTCGCTTTCCTGAAAAAAGGCTTGGACATAGTCATCGGTACTCCGGGAAGGTTACTGGATTTAGGCGAAAGAGGGCATTTAAAGCTGAAAGATTTCGGAATCCTGGTCATCGACGAGGCTGACCGCTTGTTTGACATGGGATTTCTTCCGGACATCAAAAAAATTCTTCAGAGAATGCCTCCCCGCATTGCCCGGCAGAATATGCTTTTTAGCGCGACAATGAGCCGCCTCTCCCGAAAAATCGCCATAGAACACCTGAATCGTCCGGTGTTCATCGAAGTAACGCCAGAACGGCTGACCGTGGATACGATTTTACAGGAGCTCTACCACGTGAAAAGCCACATCAAGATGAATCTCATGCTCGGCATTCTCAAAGCTCAAGCTCCCCAGAACGCTTTGATCTTCACCAATATGCGGCATTCTGCTTTCCGCCTGTCCAAGAAGCTGCAGTCCAATGGTTTCCGTAGCCAGCACTTGACCGGGGACCTCCCTCAGAGCCGAAGGCTGAAGATAATCGACGATTTCATGGCAGGAAAGTTCGCTCTTCTGGTCGCTACGGATGTGGCTGCCCGAGGACTCCATATTGACAGCCTGGAAATGGTCATTAACTACGACCTTCCCCAGGATTGCGAGAACTATGTCCATCGGATTGGACGGACAGCCCGGGCCGGAAATTCTGGCAAGGCTATTTCGCTGGCCAGCGAGGGCACGGCTGACCACCTAGAAGCCATCGAATCTTTTATCGGCATGAAGATTCCTGTTCAAACAGCGGACATCGATCTTTTTGCCACGGATAGGAGTTTGGAATCCAGCTCCAGAGAGGGATTCCGAAACCATGGCTTGAAGAATAACCGAGGTAATTTCAGCGCCAGAAATAACCACAAGAGAAAAGTCAGACCGGAGGGTAGCTTTAGAAGGTTTGATAAACATAAAAGCCAATGAATTAATGTCAAGGATCCCCGCCATTTATAGTTGATAATTCACACTTTCTCTTCAGAAGCGGAGTCAAGTTGAAGTGAATTGTTTTGACTATCCCTGAATTAAGTCTCTTTTATCACCATATTTCATTATTATCACCATATCTTACTAAAGAAATAACAAATTAAGTGTTGACTGTATGATAATCTTACTATATATATAATAACGATAGTATTAATAGATTAAATAAAATTCGAAATGGAGGGTTAAAGCATGATCGCAATTGAGGAATTAAAAAAGGAGAAGAACGAGAGATGAAGACAAAAATCATGGATTTAATCCGGGAAAAAGGCTCAGAAGTGATATCTGTTCGGCCGGATAACACGATCTACGCCGCCATTCAGGTCATGGTCAATCACAATATCGGTGCGGTCTTGGTGGTTTCTGAAGATGGGAAGCTCAAAGGAATCTTCACAGAGCGTGATATCCTGAAGGAATGTGTGCAGCGGAGCGACCAATTGAAAAGCACAAAAGTCGAAGCGGTCATGACCACAGACCTTATCATCGGACTCCCCGAGGATGAGGTGGAGTACCTTATGGGCGTTATAACAGAGAATAAGATTCGCCATATTCCCATTTTATCTGAGGGAAAAATCAGCGGGATGATATCGATCGGAGACCTGGTGAAGTCTCAGCTGAAGGATGTCGAATACGAGAATCACTACCTCAAGGATTATATAATGGGAAAATACCCGGCCTGAAAAAATAATCTGAATAACATTTTCTGTCTCTGTCAACGTGTTGGATTATCCCTAGCGATACTCAATCTGGATGCCTAGGTAGCTGGAGAATTAAACGCTCCACTCTGCTTGTCCAATAGAGAAATATTTGACTCAATTTTAATGTCACTCGACCGACTAATGTTATGGGTGAAAGGAAAGCCTGGGTTGCTGATTTTGGAAGAGGAGGCAAGGATGGATAGGAAATTTTTCATTAGAGGCTACAGAGAAACGGCCGAGTTCCCCATCCTGTACGATGACAACACCTACTCCCTGGAAGAGGCAAGCCTGAAGGCAAAAGAATATTTATTGGAAAAGGCGCTTCTCAACAAGGTTATCATTTTTGAGCAAGATGAGGGAGAAGAGGGTAGAGCGACCAAATTCATCTGCAAGAACCGCTTCGGCTCACTCCAAGAAATAGGCGGCTGGCAGAGAAAATAACTAAGGCCATAAAGATAATCAGAAACCAGCGAGTAAAGTAGAGAGAAGACTCACACTATTATCATTTATCCGGATATCAGAGATTATCCCCCCTAAAAAAATTTACGATCTTTTGCTGACCAGCAAAAAATAGAGCCGTATCTTTAATACCTTTAATCTGACTTCCTGATGTAAATACTTCCTCCGGATGTGTAGAGGTACAATTCCGGACCGCCATCGTTTATCTTTGCTTTCAATGAGCTTTTGCTGATTTCGCCTCTAATCAAGACTGGAAATTCGGTATAAACTCGGCCACCGCTTGCTCTGGCGTTGAGGTCTACTCCGATTCTCTCCGCTAAGTGGACAGTGATCGATCCGCCGGATGTTGTCAGGCTGCAGTTGGACGCAGGCTGGTCGGAAAGGTAAGCGGTTATGCTGCCTCCAGATGTATGGGCTTTGATCGCTCCTCTTGCCTCCTCGACACGAATCCCGCCCCCTGAAGTATGGACATCAACCGAGCCCTTCGCTCTTCCCACCTTGATGCTTCCTCCTGAGGTGTGAGCGATAACATCACCGCTGACATCTCCAAGAGTGATGCTTCCGCCCGAGGTTTTCACATCCGCGTTCCCGGAGCAGCTTGTCATTCTTATGCTGCCGCCAGAAGTCCTCCCATGCACAGGCCCATCGATGCGGCTGAAAGACAGACTCCCGCCAGAAGTCTGGCTGTGAACGCTGCCTTTGAGGTCGTCAACAGAGATGCTTCCGCCTCTGGTTTTCAAATCAACGTTAAATTCCTGGGGCACGGTTACCTGGAACTTGACGCGGATGTATCTTCCGATATTATTCCAGAATCTGCTCAAGCTGCCTTTCCTGTATTCCCCGGTCACATAAACAGTATCCCCGTTCTGGCGGAAGCTCACCTCGAAATCTTTCAGTATCCTTTCAGCTCTGCTGGAGCTGGCTGTTCTCGCTTCTTGGATGACTTCCACTTCAAGGGTGTTGGTGTTTCTGGAAAAGACCTCGACCGAACCGATATCCGTTTCCAGAATGAGCTTTCCCCCCGGCCTGACCTGGAAGGATTTTTCGATGGTATCACCCGCAACGCCGTAGACCAGACAGGCTGTCGTGAAGAGCACAAAGACTGTCATGAAGGCTGTAAAAAGTATGTTCTTTCTGGTGGTTTTTATCATCTCGGTTTTCCCTCCTGAAATATTTTCATTATCTTGAATCTAGACTATTATACGTACAATTCATCTGTTCATAATAATTATACGGACTATCTTTGCGAAAAGTTCACACCCATGTGAAGTGATTTATTGAAATATAGCTAACTTCTTGGCTTAATATGATGAATTAAATCAGTCGGATTCCATTTTTTTTTAAACGAGAGGGTGAAAATAAAGCAGAGAACACGCGTGAATGAGATCTAGCGGGGAACTCCTTATGATTGATGTTGATGATATTCATCCAAAAACTGTAAAATGGAGAAACAAAAAAGGCCATTGTTATGCGAATACAGGGAGGATTGAAATGTTGAAGAGATGTTGCCTCTACATCCTGTTTCTTGTTTTGGGGCTGACTGTTTTTTCTCTGATTTCTTCTGCCGCTGAACCGGAAACAGAGGTTAAAGCCTGGGAAGAGCCGTTGGTCATCCCCACTTACAGGATCGGCAGGCCTGATCCAAACCCGATTTTTTATACAGGCCGGGCTTATCAGGGAGCGAAAGGTCCTGTTTATCCTTATCCTCTGCTCGACAAGCTGACAGATATCCGGGAAGAAAAGACCTACACAGCCGTTTACCTGGAGAATGAGTATGTCCAAATCTGTGTCTTGCCCGAGATCGGCGGTCGCATTTTTTCTGCCTTAGATAAAACCAACAACTATGATTTCTTTTACCGGCAGCATGTCGTCAAACCAGCTCTCATCGGCATGCTCGGTGCCTGGATCTCAGGAGGGGTGGAATGGAATTTCCCTCATCACCACCGGGCGACAGGCTATATGCCCATCGATCACACGATCACTGAAAACCCGGATGGAAGCAGGACTGTCTGGGTAGGGGAGATAGAGCTCCGCCACCGGATGAAATGGATCATCGGCCTAACCCTATATCCTGGCAGCTCTATCCTGGAAGCCACGATCAAGCTTTTTAACCGGACGCCATTTGCCCATTCCTTTCTGTGCTGGGCAAACGTCGCTGTTCATGCCAACCCGGATTATCAAATCATCTTCCCTCCAGGCACGGAATACGCCACCTACCATGGAAAAAACCAGTTTTCCCACTGGCCGGTATCTTACGAGGTGTTCAATAGAGTTGATTACACAAAGGGTGTGGACGTCAGCTGGTGGAAGAACCTTCCTCAACCCACTTCTTTTTTTGCCTGGAATTATGAAGACGATTGGCTCGCCGGGTATGACCACGGGAAAAAGGCCGGGGTTGTGCACGTTGCCGACCATCATATCGTTCCGGGCAAGAAGTTCTGGACGTGGGGAACAGGGGAAAGAGGCCAGATGTGGGAGAAAATCTTGACCGAGAAAGATGGGCCTTACATCGAGCTCATGGTCGGCGCTTACTCCGATAATCAGCCCGACTACAGCTGGCTCCATCCTTACGAAGTGAGAGCTTTTAAGCAGTATTGGTATCCGGTCAAAAACATCGGCGGGGTGAAAAACGCCAACTGCCTGGCCGCTGTGAACCTGGAGATCCTTTCGGGGAGAAAAGCGCGGTTGGGATTCTGCACGGGCGATAAACACAAGGGAGCCCTCGCTGTCCTGGAAGCGGCGGACAAGGTCATCTTCGAGAAGAAAGTGGATATCTCCCCCGGGAAGCCGTTCCTGAAGGAGTTGCGCCTACCCCATGGTGTGAAAGAAGAGGAGCTTTGGGCTGTGCTTTACGCCTCCTCCCGCAAAGTCTTGGTCAGCTATCGACCGCAAAAGAAAAAAGGAGCGCCCATGCCCGAGACGGTCAAGCCGCCCTTGCCCCCTGAGGAAATAGAGTCTGGCGAGGAACTTTGCCTCACCGGATTGCGCCTGGAGCAGTTTCACAACCCGGCCTTTGAGCCCTATCCCTATTATCAAGAGGCATTGAAGAGAGATCCCGGCGATTCCAAAGCCAATACTGCCCTTGGGATTCTCTACTTGAAGAGGGGAATGTTCAAGGAGGCGGCGGAAAAGCTGGAAAATGCTGTCCAGCGAGTCACCAGAAACCATGCCAGCCCCAAAGATGGAGAAGCTTTCTATTATCTGGGCGTAACCTTCCGAGCTCTTGGCCGGGTTGATGCGGCCTATGACGCATTCTATAAAGCTACCTGGAATCAGGCATGGAGCGGAGCCAGTTATTATTCTCTGGCAGAGCTGGCCAGACAGAAGGGTGATGCGCTGCAGGCTCTAGACTTTCTGGAGCGTTCTCTCTTTTTGAATGCCTGGAACAAAAGGGCCCTGAATTTTAAGGCCGCGTTGCTCAGGAGAATGGGCAGGCTGGATGAAGCAGAGGCGATTTGTGTGAAGGTTTTGGATTTTGATCCTCTGGATTTCTGGGCAGGCAACGAACTCTGTCTTGTTAAAGCTGATAAAGGGCTGAAGCGGGAAGCGCTGGCAGCCAGGAATTCTTTAAAAGAATTGATGAGAGATTCTATCCAGAATTATCTTGAGCTGGCAGTGGATTACGGGAACTGCGGTTTGGTGAACGAGGCCATAGAGGTCCTTGCGCGTCTGGCAGAGGCGGATGTCAAAGGCTTGTCCGACTATCCGCTGCTTCACTATTATTTGGGCTATTATTTTGAGAAAAGAGGAGAGCCGGAAAAGGCGTTAACATACTACCAGAATGCCTCCCGGATGCCTCCGGATTACTGTTTTCCTTTCCGCCTGGAGTCCATCGAGGCGTTACGGAAGGCTCAGGAGCGGAATCCGGAGGATGCCAGTGCTCCCTACTATCTCGGAAACCTTCTTTATGACCATCAACCTGAGGAGGCCATAAGAGAATGGGAGTGGTCCCGAATTCTGGATGAGACTTTTCCTGTAGTCCACAGAAACCTTGGGCTGGCCTATTCCCTGGTGGAAAACGACCTGCCCAAGGCTATCGCCAGTCTGGAAAAGGCTGTCGAGCTCAATAAACAGGATGCGAGAATCTTCTATGAGCTGGACCTTCTCTATGAGGCAGGAGGAGTTGCTCCCGAAAAGAGGCTGGCCCTGCTGGAAGCGAACCATGAGACCGTGCTCCAGCGGGATGACGCTCTTTCCCGCGAGATTCTGCTTCTTGTCCAGGTGGGAAAGCTTGACCGGGCAATACATCTGCTATCCACCCATCGCTTTCATGTCTGGGAAGGCGGCGGTCAGATTCATAACGTCTATGTGGATGCCCATTTATTGAAAGGACATACACATTTCTCTGCGGGCCGCAGCGATGAAGCTCTCCAATCATTCTCGGCTGCACTTGAATATCCGGAAAACCTGGAAGTCGGACGTCCCTCCGGCGGAGGACGGGCTGCTCAGGTTTACTATTTTATAGGGACTGTTTATGAGAGCCGAGGCGATATGGAGAAAGCCAGAAAATGCTATGAAGATCTGGTGGCTATGCCTTATGGGCTGTCTGAGATGTCCTTTTATCAAGGGCTGGCGTTTCAGAAGCTCGGTCAGGAGGAGAAAGCCGGTCAGATTTTTGAGGATCTGGCTGGCCTCGGAGAGAGGAGACTCCAGGCCGACGCTTCCCTCGATTTCTTCGCTAAATTCGGAGAAAGGCAGTCCGCAATACGCCGCAGAGCCCAGGCTCATTATCTTCTGGGATTAAGCCATCTGGGGAGAGAGAATAAAGAGGAAGCCAGGGCCCAGTTCAAAAAGGCCCTGGAATTGAACATCAACCATATTTGGGCCAAACATTATTTTGACCGGCTGAACAAATAGTCTCCCCGGAAAAGGGAGCAAGGGGCTTTGCGAAAAATGGACATAAATAATTGGGGACTGTCCCCAATTTAACTAGTTTGGCAATCTTGTCCTGGTGTCATTGCGAGTGCAGCGTGGCAATCTCATAGAGAACAATGCATTTGTAATCATGAGATTGCTTCACTCGTTTCGCAATGACATCATCAGTATCTGAGTTTGTGTTGCAGGAAGTGATCAAGCCTGATCCAGATAATCCGAAGTAATTCCAATACCTTAAAACAAAGCCAAGGAAAAAAGGGATAGTCCTTTTTTTCCTTAACATCATCCTTTTTCCTGATTCTCTGGTGAAAATACGTTGAACAGGAAGGTGGACTATGATAAAAATAATCCTCATTTAAGAATATGAGAAAATTATTTCTTACGAACCTCCTTCTTTTGACGATTTCCATCTTGGCCTTCAGCCAGCAGGAAGTCAAAAAGACTTCTGCCGTCAAAACGGACGAGTCTATAAAGGTGGATGGCAATTTAAACGAGACAGCCTGGGATAAAGCTCCTGAAGCCGTTGATTTCATCCAGTTCGCTCCGGACTGGGGAAAGCCAGCCTCTATGAGAACCCGGGTAAAAATCCTGTATGACCGGAACTTCGTCTATTTTGGGTTTATCTGCGAAGACCCTGAGCCTGATAAAATGGTGGCTCGTGTCACCAAAAGAGATGCTGAGATCACCACAGACGATTCGGTCTATGTCTTGGTCGATACCTTTCATGACCGGCGAAACTGTTATTTCTTTACGACCAACATGATCGGGGCTCAGCGGGATGGCCGGATAACCGAAAACGGGCGAACCAAAGACGAAAACTGGGACGGGATATGGAAATCCGCCGGACAAAAAACCGATTTCGGCTGGACCGTGGAGATCGCTGTGGACTTGAGCTGTCTCAAATACAAACCGGGAAGGAACAGGATCTGGGGTCTGAACCTGGGAAGAAGTGTCCCCCGTCTCTTGGAACAGAGCCTTTGGGCAGGTCCTGTTGAGTCCACACACAAAGTCTCTCAATACGGCGACCTGGAGGGCTTGGACCTGGAGAAAGCCGAAAAAAGGACTCAGATCATTCCTCACATCATCTCTAAAGCCGAGGAAGGAGAGAAATCAGAATTCGAAGGCGGCCTGGATGCCCGTTATGCCTTCAGTCAGATGGTCTCGGGCAACCTGACCGTCAATCCTGACTTCGCCACGGTCGAGGCTGACCAGGAACAGATCAACCTGACCCGCTTCGAGCTTAGCCTTCCGGAAAAGAGGAATTTTTTCCTGGAAGGAGCAGAGATCTATCAACAGAGGATTCGTTTATTCTATACCAGAAGGATTTCCGATATTTACGGAGGTGCGAAACTCTACGGAAAATCCGGAGGGTTTGAATTCTCAGCATTGACAGCTCAAACAAAAAAAGATGAAGAAGAAGGCATAGAGTCGACCAATTTTTCCGTTTTTCGGCTCAAAAAGGATGTGATGAAATCGTCCACCATCGGTTTGCTGGCTGCCAATAAACTCGTCGGAAGCAAAAGCACAGGAACCGTCGGGATCGACACCTCCCTCTATTTTTCGGACACTTTTAAATTCACCGGGCAGTTTGCGCTCAGCTACGGTGATTATGATAGGGATAATGTCGCTTTTTTCCTCCGGCCGAGCTATGACTCCTCCACTTTTCATATCCATCTTCGCTATACTCAACTGGCAAGAAACTTTAGGGAGAATGCCAATGAAGTCGGGTTTATCCGGGACGATAACCGGAGGGAGCTGGATTCAGCCATCTCGAAAACCTTCTGGCTGAAAAGAGGAGCTTTCGAGCGCATCGAGTATGATTCCAACTACAATATCTACTGGGGATTGGACGGAAACCTGAGGAGCTGGAAGGTTGATGAGGAGTTGACCTTTGATTTTAAGAATAAATTCTCTTTTTCGGCCGAGCATCATCAGGAATTCAAAGGCCAGGATGATGAGTTTTTTGAGAAGGATTTTAGAAACCATGAAACCGAGCTTGAGCTCGGATATAACATGAGAGAATGGCAGCACGCCAGTCTTTCTTATGGTTTCGGACACAATTTTGACCTGGATTTCCAGCTGGTCGAAGGCCGCTTGAACTATAAAATAACACAGGATTTTTCCTTCCAGTACTCGTTGACCCGCTTGATGTTCGAGCCTGATCCAGAGGAGGAGAGTACCTGGATCCATGTCTTGCGGGCGACCTATTATTTTACGAATGACCTCTTTATCAAGATCTTCTTCCAGGAGAACACCTCCATCGATAAGCAGAATATACAGGTGCTCTTTGTCTACCGGTTTCAGCCTCCCTTTGGCCTGATCCAGCTGGCTTATCAAAAGGGGACTGCTCGATTCGGCGAGGCAGGCACCCAGGGCCATACTCTTTTTTTGAAGATTGCCTATATGTTTTAAGACCTTAACAACTCATCGCTGAGAGCATCTCAATTTCCGCGAAAGCTAATAATGAATTTATCAGTTGCGCGACAAAGGCCCCTTCCCATCCAAGCCAAGACCCGCCCACCCTCCACCATGGGCTTCGGATGGAAAGGGGCCATCGTTGCACTTCTCAGCTCATATTAACCCAATCATCCATGTGACCTCTTCTGTTGAGCGGGCCTGGATACCTATCGGCGAACCGACGGGACTGGTTCCCTCGGGAGCCGGGGGCAAAGGGAGGCATCCAGGCAGCACAGATATTGTAAACTTATTTGCTGCGTTACCATTAGATCAAGTGTTTCCCTCATCACGAAAATAGAGATGCTGATTCAGTGCAAAGTTTCATTGCACTTTTGTCCAAAAAATGGTAGATATTTTTCTCTATGCTGAAGGAAATAAAAAAAAGCGCACTCATTTTTCTGTCAGTTTTAATCATCTCCACCCTGATTATCGCCCAACAGGAGAAAAAACCCTTTTTCCCCTTAAGGATAGTTGAGTCGATAGAAATGGACGGCCTTCTCAATGAGTCGGCTTGGGAGAAAGCGCAGGAAGCGAATGACCTCATGGAAGTCAAAGTTTGGAGAAGCGGATCCGAGTCTGCCAGAACCTCGGTCAAGATCCTTTTCGACGATGAATTTATCTACGTTGGTTTCGTCTGTTTTGATTCCCGACCCGATAAGATCGAATCTTACGTTACCGAAAAGGATATGGATTTGAGAGATGATGACTCTGTGTTCGTGCTGATCGAAGCTGTATCTGACAGGGATCACTATTATTATTTTGGAACCAATCTCAATGGGACTCAGCTCGACGGAAGAGTCAATTTGGACGGCCGGACTGCTGATACGACCTGGAATGGAGATTGGAAGGCCGCTGCTCGAAAGACAGATTCTGGATGGAGTGCGGAGATCGCCGTTGGTCTGACCAGTTTAGGATATCAGTCCAAAGAAGAAAAAGTCATAGGTATCAGCTTGTCAAGGATTGTTCCCCGCATGCTGGAAAGCAGTTTTTGGTCAGGAGCATTGGACCCTGCTTTCAAGATATCACAGCTCGGGCAATTGCCAAGGATGAGTATGGCTGAAGCGGAGAAAAAACTTCAGATTTTACCTCATGTCATCTCTTCCCTGGAGGAAGGGGAGAAGCAGGAGCTGGGAGCAGGATTGGATATGACTTATGATTTCAGCCGCGCGGTCTCGGCTCAGCTATCCGTTTATCCTGATTTCGGTACCGTGGAAGCTGATGAGGAGCAGATCAACCTAACAAGATATGAGCTTTTTATCCCAGAAAAAAGGGATTTCTTCCTGGGGGGATCGAGCCAGTATGACCAGGAAATCAGATTGTTCTATACCAAGAGAATTTACGATATTTACGGCGGATTCAAGCTCAACGGAAGTTCTGGTGGCTTTGAGTTTTCGGGGATGAGCGTCCAGACCAAAGAAGACGTCTTAACGAACCAGGACCCGGCCAATTTTTCAGTGGTTCACTTGAAAACTGGCTTTTTGAGGTCCTCCTCCATCGGCATTCTGGCTGCGAACAAGCTGGTCAGCGGAAAGAACATAGGGGTAGCCGGGATCGACGCTTCGCTCCGCTTCGGAAAGAATTTTGGTATTTCCGGTCAATTCGCCTACAGCTATGGAGACTTCGAGGAAGAAAACATGGCTTACTTTATCCGCCCCAGCTATGAGTCCAAGATATTGCGGGTTCATTTGAGCTACCTCCATTTAGGTCAGAACTTCGGTGACAATGTGAATGAGGTGGGATTCATCCCGGATGATAATCGGAGGGAACTGGATTCTGGATTGGGAATCACTTTTATCAGGGATAAGGGAAAAGTCGAGGAATTCAAATACGACTCCAGTTACAATGTTTTCTGGGGTGTGGATGGAGATTTGCGCAGCTGGCACTTTGAGCAAGGACTTTGGGCTGAGTTTTCGAGCAAATTCACTCTGAGTGCCCAGCACTTTCAGGAATTTAAGGCCCAGGATAATCTGCTTTATGAGAAGGATTTCAGGAATTATCGCACCACGCTGGGTGTGGCCTTTAACAAACGGGAATGGGAGTACGCCATCCTTTCTGTCACTGTCGGAAAGAACTTTGGCTGGAACTTCAATATGCTGGATATCCGAAAAAACATCCATGTCTCCAAGTCTTTAGATTTAGAATTTAAGATGGCACGTATATACTACACGTTCGGACGGTCCGGATTGAACGATTTTGTGAGTTCAATCAGAGCCATCAATACTTTTAACGAGAAGTTGTTCGTGAAAATATTCTATCAATACCATTCTATGATCAAAAAGATAAACATGGAACTGCTGGTGAATTATCAACTCCTGCCACCTTCAGGATTTGTTCAGCTCGTTTATCAGGTCGGTAGAGCCAGATTCGGAGAAAGTTACGGGCCGGGGAATACTTTATTCCTGAAGATAGGATATTCCTTTAAATAAAAGGAAAAAAGGAGGATAGACCCACATGGATAAAAAGGAAGCCTTAGAACAAATAGCCAAGAAATTGCGTATTCATTCCGTGAAAATGACAACCAAAGCCGGGTCCGGCCATCCGACAACCTGCCTGTCCATGGCCGACTTAATCACCTGCCTGTTCTTTGACGAGATGAGATATAATCCTCAAGATCCTTATGACTGGAATAATGATGAACTCGTCCTTTCCAAAGGGCACGCAGCCCCGATTCTCTGGGCTGCCTTTGCTGAAGCCGGAATCATCCCAGAAAAGAGCTTGATGTCCCTCAGAAAGATTACCAGCGTCCTTGAAGGGCATCCCACACCCCGTATGAAATGGGTTAAGGCGGCTACAGGTTCTCTCGGACAGGGGCTCTCGGCCGGAGTGGGATTGGCTCTGGCCATGAAACTGGGAAGATCGCCTGGAAGGGTCTATGTTTTGATGGGTGATGCGGAGTGCGCGGAGGGAGCTGTATGGGAAGCCTGCAACACCGCTTCTTATCTTAAGCTCAGCAATCTCTGTGCTATCGTGGATATAAATAGACTGGGACAGTCAGGGGAAACCATGCATGGCCATGATATCAAGGCCTATGACAGAAAATTCAGGGCCTTTGGCTGGGAGACGATACCCATAGACGGTCATAAGATCACCGAGATATTGAGTGCCTTGAAAAAAGCAAAAGAAAATAAAAAGCCGACTGTGATCTTGGCCAAAACGATCAAGGGAAAAGGGATTCCTTTCGCCGAGGATAAAAACGGCTGGCACGGAAAACCCTTGAAGGTAGAGGAGATGAAGAAGGCTCTGGAATCATTGGGCCCCATGCCTGCCATTGATGCCCGGAAGTACGTGAAAAAACAGAGAAAAGCGCCCAAGTTTCAACTCACCAAAAGATTCAACTTCAAGAGGACTCCCTACAGGGATAAGGTGGCCACCCGGCGCGCATACGGCAACGCTCTACTGAGCCTTGGCCGAATCAATAATGCTGTCTGTTCCCTGGATGGTGACGTGAAGAATTCCACCTATGCCGAGGATTTTTTTGAAGCTTTTCCGCAAAGATCATTTCAGTCTTATATCGCGGAACAGAACATGGTGGGGATGGGTCTTGGCCTGGCGGCCAAAGGATTTATTCCCTTTATCGCCACTTTTTCTGCTTTCTTGACTCGAGCCCATGACCAGGTCAGGATGGCGGCATATTCCTTTTCGAACATCAAGTTCTGCGGGTCACATTCAGGGGTGAGCATCGGAGCGGACGGACCTTCCCAGATGGGGCTCGAGGATTTGGCTATGTTCCGGTCGATTCCGGGTTGCGCAGTCCTTTATCCCTGCGATGGCTTTTCCACAGAAGCCTGTATGGAAGCGATGGTCAGGTACAAAGGGATGTGCTATTTGAGGACAACGCGGCCCGCAACGCCTCTCATCTACAGCGCCGAAGAAAAATTCCCGATCGGAGGCTCAAAAATCATCAAGAAGAATCAGAAAGATGCGGCAGCAGTGGTCGCAGCCGGGATCACTGTGCATGAAGCCCTGAAAGCCTATGAGGCGTTAAAGAAAGAAGGAATCTCCGTCAGGGTCATCGATGCCTATTCTCTCCAGCCAGTGGATAAGGAAGGAATCACCAAGGCCGTTGAGACGGCCGGCAGGAAAGTGGTTGTGGTCGAGGACCATTTTCCCCACGGTGGCTTAGGAGAAGCAGTAGCAGGTGTTTTGGGCGGGAAGGCAGAGGTCGTTCATCTGGCTGTGAGGGACTTGCCTCGATCGGGAGAGCCGGAGGAGCTCCTGGACAAATACGGGATAAGCGCCAGACATATAACAGATGCCGTGAAGAAATTGATCAAACGTTGAGATACAATCCGCACTTTGCTTCCCGGGCATGAGAAGTCAGTCCGTGAGTTCATGGCAATGAAATCAATTTTAGCAGGACTTTTTGAGGGGGCAGGAATGAGAAAAAAGAATAATAATCTTAAGTTCTTGGTTGTCTTTTTGGTGCTCATTGGGTTTTCGGGTCTGTTTGCCCCTGGGGTCATCAGAAACCAGAGCACGCAGAGCATTTCCTTACCTGATAGAGGGAAAGTGATCGTGGTCTACGATGGAGACACGATAAAGGTCCGTTTCAGAGACAAGCAGGAATGGAAAGTCAGGCTCATCGGAGTCGATGCACCGGAGATAGGAAGCCCGGTCAAGGAGGTGGAATTTCAGGCTCAGATGTCTAAGAGGTTCACCTTTTACTATCTTTATCAAAAGAAAATAAAATTATCCTATGAGGATGAGCTCATCGATAAATACGGCCGGGTTCTGGCTTATGTCTGGACAGAGGAGCAAGGACTTTTCAATAAATTCATCATCAGCGAGGGATTCGCCTCTGCTATGAGGAATTTTAGTTATCAATACAGAGAGGAGTTCCGGGAGACCGAGCACGAAGCGCGGAAACTCGAAAAAGGACTTATGAGAAGAGATGAATATCCTCAAATTTCCTCCCAGGAAGCATCCCGATTCATTGGCCAGCTCGTTTCCGTCAAGTTCATGTGTAAAAGCGCGCTGCCCAGGGGAAAATTTGTCTTTCTGAATTCTTCTCAAGGAGAATTCTCGGCTCTTATTCCCAAAGAAGACCTCTCCCTCTATCCCGATCCTCAATCCTTCATGGGCAAGGATCTGTCCGTAACAGGTTTCCTCGAGGAGTATAAAGGGAAGCCTCAGATTATGATCTTGCTGCCGATGCAGATCGATCAGGGTGGCCGCTGAAGTGGAAGTCGGCAATCTGCTTTTTTACTTTTTTATCATCTTTACCTCTGCCAAAATTATGGGAGAAATCTGTGTCCGCCTGAAGATGCCGGCCATAATCGGAGAGCTGTTGGCCGGCGTTTTGCTGGGCAACTATGTTCTGGGCATAATCGATAACTCCAACCATGTCCTGATGTCCTTTGCTGAGATCGGCGTGATCTTCCTGATGTTTCATGTCGGGCTGGAAATCCGTGTTAAGGACCTGTTTGCCGTGGGCCGGACCGCTGTTTTCGTGGGAATCCTGGGAGTTCTGATCCCTCTGATCATGGGCTTTTTGACTATGTTTTTTCTGGGCTATCAAATCGTGGAAAGCCTTTTCATCGCCACAGCTATCCTGGCCACGAGCGTAGGGATTTCCGTCAAGGTCTTGCAGGATCTGGGATTGATCAAGCATAAGGTGGCCTACATCGTCCTTGGGGCAGCGGTACTGGATGATATCCTGGCTTTGATCGTCCTGGCTCTGGTCAAGGGACTGGCCAGAGGGGAGTTTCATACCCTGGAATTTTCCCTGCTGGTCCTTGAATCCATTGCCTTTGTCGGTTTTCTCACCTGGTGGGGTCCGAGGCTGGCTGCACGGACGCGCCGCTGGATAGGCAAATTGAACATCCCGGAAGGCCCTTTCGTGCTGTCGGTGATCCTCTGTTTGGGTTTAGCGGAATTAGCCGACGTGATAGGCCTGGCAGCCATAATCGGGTCTTTCATGGCGGGTATCGTGATCGACGAGCTGGCTGGAGTTTATGACCTGGAAAACAAAGTCAAATACGTCAATGAATTCCTTCTTCCGTTCTTTTTTGTGATGATGGGGGCCCATCTCAATCCTAGCGCTTTCCTTGCGCCCAGGCTGCTTATCTTAACCTTGACAGTGACCGCTGTCGCGGTGGTAAGCAAGATGGCCGGCTCTGCCCTGGCTTGCTTGAAGGAAAACTGGAAGACCAAGATCCAGACGGGGATATGCATGGTTCCCAGAGGAGAAGTGGGGATCATTGTCGGGCTCATCGGCCTCTCCTTACATACCATCACTCAGGATATGTATACGGTTGTCCTGGGGATGTCCCTTCTGACTACACTGATCACTCCACCGCTTATTATCTGGGCCTTCAAAACTAAAAGAAAATGATGGGGTCAGGGCTCGACATTAGACAAATTTCCATTGTGAATAAATTAATGAAAAGACTTGCGCTAAAAATAGCTGTTATGGATGTCTAATGTCGAGCCCTGACCCCATTGATTGATTTTATTCTGCAATTGGTTTATAAATCCTAATGTTTTGGCTTTGATTAAAGAGAAAAATTAGTATAGGTTCAATAAATGCTTTGCCATTGTCTTTGCAGGCCCAAAAGGCTTGGCAATCTCTTTCTTTTGGTATCATTTCGGGTACAGCGTAGCTATTTCTTAAGGAAAAAATAGGCATTTATTAAAGATGCAATTATTTTTAAGAGATTGCGCAGCGTGTCCCGAGCGAAGCGAGGAATCTTATTCTTTGTTCGATGACATATAATTTAAGGCGTTTATATTAGTATATCAAAGTGGGAGGTTCACCCATGAAAATGATGAAACTAACGGGTGGTATTATATGTATCGCGATTTTTCTCTTAGGTTTCTTGTCCACTCCTGCCGGGAGCGCACCACAGGCTGCGAAGAAAGTCGAGCGTTATGACGCGGATCTCTACAAAGCCATGCAGTGGCGGTGCATCGGTCCCTACAGAGGCGGGCGTGTGACAGCAGTCACCGGTGTTCCCAGCCAGTCGTTTACCTACTACTTCGGTGCCACCGGAGGCGGTGTCTGGAAGACAGAAGACGGAGGCTTGAATTGGGAGCCCATCTCTGACGGCTTTTTCGAGACCGGTTCAGTCGGAGCTGTGGCCGTTTCAGAGAGTGACCCGAATATCGTTTATGTGGGAATGGGCGAGGCGCCGGTCCGGGGGAACGTTTCCCACGGCGATGGCATGTATAAATCC
>JGI2172J19969_10000425_pt1 | contig 17868 bp, 17 predicted proteins | sample DeeMarSWOR230_32_FD_19969 | JGI IMG/M metagenome (IMG submission 19969)
CTTGGGGTCTGGTTTATGAAGAGGCAGATGGCCCTCACAAATTCAATGTCTACTTCTCCCTGCCGCGCCTCGACCGCGCCGACTTCGTGGCAAGAAAGGCTCTTCTGGTCCCTAAACACATAGCGCGCGCGCTACACATATTCGATAAAGTTGAGTGGAACTGGCAGACTTGGGAACCTAGTGACAACGACTACGAAGATCTCGGTCTTGGACCTCCGCCCCCAGAATATCCTTTCCTGAAGCAGCTGGTCGGTTGTGGACCCTTCGTCTTCGACTATTACGATAGAGATCAAGCCATCGGTCGTGTGGAAAGATATCAAGACTTCTTTGTGAATGCACCCGTCATAGGTTCGGTTGTTGGTGAATGGCGTATCAATCCACTCGATAGTTACACGTACAAGCCGCTGGTGCAGAACATGGCAGCTGTGGAAGCTGATGAGAATGGCACTTTCACTGATGTAACCGTGGATGTTAAGATGTATGAGGACAACATATTAGTCCACGAGGTGGACGGGCTAAACCTGGATCTGTGGAACTGGACCTACTTGGGGCCTTACACAATTGAAAGTGCAGCCTGTGGACTCCACAACATCACGGTTGAAGTTTACGACCATACAAACCAGACCTTGCTTCATAATTATAATCACGTATTCGCAGTCACTATAGAGGAGGATCTCACCACATGTTCTGGAGAGTCAATAGATTTCGAGGTTGACATGAGAGACATAGGCAAAGCAGCAAGTGCCTTCGGCAGCTATCCAGATCATGCAAGATGGGATCCCATCTGCGACATAAACAAAGACTACGAAGTCGACATGAGAGACCTAGGTCGCATAGCCAGAAAATTCGGCTGGCACTGCTAGATCAAAGAGGATTCTAAGCCTAAACCTCTTTTTTCTACCATTTGCATCGAGTAATTTGAACTCGGATTTTGACCTCCTATTAGAGCGCGCATGCTCTTATGCTCGGACAAAACAGCAGTTCCATCTATTTCGATAGGACGCGAGTGTGTATAGAATATGATGATAACGTGCTGAATCTGAATTGGCATGAAACTCTTGGATAATCCTGCTCAATCAACTTGTCATGTACTGTTTCGATGTCGAACCGTCTTGAAAAAGGTTAAAATATTCATGTAGGGGTGGTAGTATCACAAGAACAGAGGAATTTTATGAACTTTCATGGACTGCGGATAATCGACTTCCACGCTCATTTCCCAGGTGAGAATTGGATGAATTGGATAGTTTCATGGCAGCAACGGTTGATTGAGAAATATGGGGAGGCGAAAGCCCAGTTGCTCATGGAGCAGTCAAGGCGTGATAAGGAGGAGATGAGAAGACTCTGGAGCTTCTCACCACCGGAATCCAATACACGATCAGATGATGAGCAAGCGGCTAGATGGGTTGCGGACCTTGATATGAAAGGTGTCGATAGAGTAAATTTTGTCACTGGCGGTGGAAATGACAATCTGTCTCGAATAGTGAAAATGTATCCAGACAGATTTTCAGGTTTTGCTCATCACAGCATATTTTCGGAAGACGCTGCTTCACAACTTCAACAAGCAGTTGAGAAGTTAAGATTGAAAGGCTACAAGGTGATAGCATCTTCACAGACTGAACCCATCGATGACAAGTCTATTCACCCTGTTTGGGAGACAGCAGAAAAACTGGGAATTCCTGTGATCATTCATTTCGGCACGCTCGGTGGAGGTGGCGGTCGAGCGTTGGATCAAAGGAACATGAATCCCCTCACGCTTTGGGAGATCGCGAAGATGTTTCCGAAACTCACTTTCATTATTCCACACTTCGGCGCGGGCTACTTAAGAGAGCTCCTTATGCTATGTTGGTCATGCCCCAACGTGTATATGGACACGTCGGGATCAAACCGATGGATGCGTTGGATGCCCTTCGAAACCAACTTGAAAGCTCTATTCAGGAAAGCTATTGAAACCGTTGGACCAGACCGCATCATTTTCGGAAGTGACTCAAGCTACTTCCCAAGAGGCTTCAGCCTTCCATATCTAAGAGAGCAACTCAAAGCCTGCCGATCACTCGGCTTAGAAGAGGAAAGCATAGAAAAAATTTTCTATAAAAACGCTGCAAAACTGCTTAAAATAGAGACATGAAAGCATGCGGACCAGCCAGATACAAGCCAGAAAGTATTCGTCTGTCTATTTCTTCCGTTTCATAATGCCTCTGAGATATGCAATCTGCCCTTCATGGTGAAAAATCTCAGAAAGATAAAGCGCCAGAACATTCTGCAGCTTCCTTGTACTTCCCCAAATAGTGATTTCAGCTTCTAACTCTGCCACACTCAACTCCTCAATACCATTGATAACAGCATTTCTTCCATTCTGAAGGTCACTTGTTATTTTCTTCAAGGAGTAGGATTCATTTCCAACATAATTTGCAGGCCAGTCTTCAGGTTCATAATCTGGATCTCCCCTCAGGATCCCAAGTATTCCCCCATTCCACTGCTGGGAGAGATGTGTAAGAATCCATCTTATAGAGTTGGCTGATTCAACTGGTTTCCAGTCGATCTCTTTCTCTGAGAGATCCTTCGTCGCCTGATCAAATCTGTAAAAGGCTATTTCAGCGAACTCTTTCATCAATTCTGCTTTCTGATCCATCTGATCCATCCTCGGTATGTGAATGCTGATATGTCATGTCTTTCAAGATAAAACTGTTTCCTGAAGATGCGAACAAACTAGCGAGCGCAATGTTATCGTAACGATGTTGTCTATACGAGAGTCTGCTTTCTCAATGAAAACGTGTGCAAGGTGAATATTGAGAAATGTATGATGTAAGTATAGGTTAAAATATTCTGGATGGTTAACTAGAATGAGTAGAACGTGACCTGCAATGAATTCCAGTGTTATGCCTCATGAATTCGTGACATCAGAGAAGATTACAATAGATTATCTCAACTATGCTGACAGCATTAAACAAGTGTTTCCTAAGCACTTCAAAAAACCAACAATCCGAAAACTTAGCATGGATAGACAAGAAATCACGGATAAATTGCTCGACTATAATCATAGAATAAATGCTCCCGAACAAGTAATTGAAAACATCGAGTCTCTTTCACAACCTGAAACCTACGTAGTGATGACTGGACAACAACCAGGAATATTCTCCGGTCCATTGTACACTGTTTACAAAGCAATTTCTGCAATTGTCCTATGTGCGCGGTTGTCCAACAGGAAACACTCGTTTATCCCTGTATTCTGGAATGCATCTGAAGACCATGATCTCTCTGAAGTCAATCACATAACCATATTCAAACAGAATAAACCGTTCAAGATCCAATATGACTGTGAGTCAACAGACGTAGCGTATTCGCATCTCCACCTCGACAAAATCCAACTGAAAAAAATCTTGGCAATGATAAAAAATGTCTCACCGAACTCAGAGTTCAAAGAGCCTTTACTAAACGAAATCAATCAGACTATTCAAACATCATCCAACATAGGCGATTTTTTTTCCAGATTCATGATTCATCTCTTTGGAGACTTGGGACTTGTTTTGATAGAGCCCCAACAATTAAGAGAATTAATGACTCCTGTATTTGAAAAGCTGATTAGAAAACCCACTGAATGCACGCAAATCTTGATTGAAACAAACTTACAGCTAGACAAACTAGGTTATTCACCCAAAATCCACAAAAAACCTGATCTATGCAACTTTTTCATCTTAAACGATAAAGGAGAACGATCTCGAGTCAAATATGATGGGAAATTTCGAGTCGCCAACGAAACCTTCTCTCAAAAGGAACTTCTTCGTCTATTAAACGATAATCCATTCAGGTTTAGTGCTAACGCTGTTACCAGGCCTGTGACTCAAGATTTCCTGTTTCCCACATTTGCTTATGTGGCTGGACCAAACGAGATCGCTTATTATGCACAATTAAAAGAGATATACACTTTCTTTTCTGTGGACATGCCTGTCATATTCCCTAGATTTGGCGCCACCATAATTGAGAAAAAAACATCCAAAGTCCTCAGAAAATGCAAAGCAAAAATCTATGAATTCAAAGACCCAGAAAAACTATTGAAAAAACTGGCTAAAGAGAATATTGCTGATGTCTTCAATTCCGTTAAGAATGAAGTTTCGAAAAGTATGGATAGAGTAACAGAAGAGGCTGTGTCAATCGACAAAAATCTTATTGGATCCTGTTCACTTGCGAAAGGTAAGATGCTCAAAACAGTCGAAGTTTTGGAGGACAAAATCACGTCCGAGCTGAAGAAGCAGGATCTAATCGCTAGACGTCAAATCATCAAAGTCTACAACAACGTTTTTCCTTATGGAGATTTACAGGAAAGACAGATAAATGTGCTGGAGTACCTTATGAAATTTGGAGAGAAGTTCCTAGAGATTGTTCATGAGGATTTCTTTGAAGCTGAATATGGTGAACATAGGGTGATTAGATGCTAGACATGCTTGCATTGTGCCCTCATCCAGATGATGTGGAGCTTTGTTGCGGTGGTCTTATAGCAAAGATGAGTGAGAACGGCTATCGTATCGGCATAGTTGACCTCACTAGAGGTGAGCTAGGAACAGAAGGAACGGGAGAGCTAAGGAAGCAAGAGGCAGCTAAGGCAGCTGAGATACTAGGAGTGCAAATTCGTGAGAACATGGATTTCGGAGACTGCAAACTGAATTCTAGTTTTGATAAAACCAGAAAACTGGCTGATGCTATTAGAAAATATAAACCTTCGGTTCTGATAGCTCCGTATGGAGATTATCAGCATCCTGACCACAATGAGAGTAGAAAACTTGCTGAAAAGGCAGCCTTTTTCGCCAAGCTGACCAAGATCAAAACCGATCATAAGGCTTACACAGTTGGAAAGATTATCTATTATATGCTGCATGAACCATTCAATCCCTCTTTTGTAGTCGATGTTACCGAAAACTATGATAAGAAGCTGAAAGGCATCAAAGCCTATGAGTCCCAGATGAAGCTAATGCTCGGTATCGAAGGTCTTCTCAAATCAATAGAATTAAGAGACCAATTCTATGGTTCCAAAATACATGTAGAATATGGCGAACCATTCTTCTGTGATACACCATTAAAAATAGATGATCCGGTGGCGTTCCTGAGATGAAAATAGGCATCGCATGCTTTCCTACCTATGGTGGAAGCGGAATCATCGCGACAGAACTGGCAACTATACTAGCGAAGAAACATGAATTGCATGTGATCAGCTACGATAAACCTGTTCGGTTAGACGAGAATGTAGACTTGCCTTTCCATGAAGTGCAGCTTCTCACATACCCGCTTTTCGAGCGTGTTCCCTGCTGTTATTCCTTGGCCTTAGTCTCAAAATTGGTGGAGGTCATAAGATCTTGCAACCTAGACATAGTTCATGCTCATTATGCTGTTCCCAACGCTGTCTCCGCTTACTTGGCTAAAAAAATCTGTAATGATTCCGCAAAAGTAGTAACTACTCTTCACGGCACTGACTCCTATTTCGTTGGGCTTCATCCTTCCTATAAAGAAGTGACACAGTTCAGTATGCAACAAAGCGATGCATTAACGACAGTTTCAACATATCTGAAAGAACGAACAATGGCTGAGTTTGACATTTCACAGGATATCAAAGTGATACCCAACTTCGTTGACCCGCAAAAGTTTACTAGACTGGAGAAAAACCGGGAACGAAAAACAATATGTCATTCATCCAACTTCAGACCAATCAAAAGAATACCCGATATTATCAAAGCCTTCAAATCAATCCTGGAAGAAATCGATTGTGATTTAGCTCTCATTGGAAACGGTCCCGAACGCCCTATGGCTGAAGAATTGGCCAGAAAGCTCGGAATATCATCGAGAATCCACTTTTTTGGAAATGTGAAAAATGTTCAAGACGTCCTATGCAAATCAGATCTTTTCCTCTTACCATCAGAAAATGAAAGCTTTGGACTTGCTGCATTAGAGGCTATGAGCTGCGAAGTCCCAGTTGTTGCAAGCGACGTTGGAGGGCTGAGAGAATTGATCTCTCATGGCGTTGACGGTTACCTAATCGAAGTTGGAGATGTAGCAGCTCTTACACGATACTCGCTTAATATTCTGCAAGATCCGAAGTTGCAGAAAGAATTTGGCAAAAACGCTAGACAAAAAGTCCTTGAAAAATATACTCCCAACAAAATTGTGCCCAAATATGAAAAACTGTACAATGAAACCTTGGATTAACACTCACCAACTCCCTGTCAGCTCTAGCAGTCACAACAAAGATATACGAATTACACATATTTTTCAGGAGCAAAATGTTAGAATTTAAGAGGAGACAAGATCATGATAGAAAACGATTTTCTAAGTACTAGAGCAGAAATCAAATTGAGGGCGGAAGTCAAGGATTTCGTGAAAAGTGTGAATCCCGAGCTTCTAAGAAAAATGGATAGAAACGAGATAGACTATCCCTTCAAGTTTCTTCAGACTGCTGCAGAAAGAAGCCTTCTTGGACTCCGGTTCCCAAAAGAATACGGTGGAAGAGAAATGACATGGACTGCTGAGATGATAGCTTTAGAGGAGATCGGTGTCTTGGGCATGGGCTTAGGATGCAGCTACGCGATGATTAGCATAGTAGGCGAGGCGATAAACCATTTTGGCACTGACCAGCAAAAACAAGAATTTCTAGCATCGATAATAAAAGGAGAAAAGCTTTCAGCCGAATGTCTAACTGAACCAAGAGGAGGAAGTGATTTCTTCGGGACTACAACTGAAGCTAGGAGAAGAGGGAATAGTTGGATAATAAATGGAGAAAAACGATTCATTGCTGGCGGTAAGGCTGCAGATTTATACTTGGTATATGCAAAAACCGACGAGAAAGAACCTGGACATAAAGCATTGACTGTATTCTTAGTTGAAAGAGACATGGGTGTGAAGGTTGAAGAAGTTTACAACCTTCTTGGCTTTAAGGGTATGGGAACAGCCAGAGTAGTATTCAAGAATGTAGAAGTACCTGACGAGTACAGGTTAGGAGAATTGAATGGGGGAGCTTCTATATTCAATCGGATGATGGTTCCTGAGAGATTAACTTCAGGGGCCGGAGCTATAGGAACAGCCAGAGCAGCCTTAGAGATTGCAATAAAATATTCGACTAAGAGGAAGGCCTTCGGAATGCCTATACGCCGTTTTCAAGCCATAAACTTCCAGATAGCCGAGAGTGTAGCAAAACTAGATGCTGCAAGAGCTCTTGTGTACACCGCTGCTAGAGCTGTAGATGCTGCAGATAGAGGTCAACCAGTAGATCCACGACGCCTTGTGAGCGAGGCAAAATGCTTCGCGACAGACATAGGCTGGGAAACTGTCAACGTGGCTATGCAGATTATGGGCGGAATAGGCTACACTCAAGTATATCCTATTGAAAGATTCGTCAGAGACATGAGATTAGCGCCAATATGGACAGGCAGCAACGAAATAATGAAACTGCTTATCCAGCATGAAATCTACAAAATGATTGAATCTCCTGCAAAAGACAGAAACGTAGAAATGGACGCAATGGAATGGCACAAAGAAATTGAAAAAGTCTACGAATGAAATCTAGATCTACCATCTTCTTGTATATTCATAGAAGTAACAAGTTTAAGTGAAGACAGAGATCGTGGTTCACGCGTGGAACCGCCTAGAAAGCCTAAATAGAATAGAACTTCGAGTAATTAGAAAGGTGATTTAGGTTACAATGAAGACAGGCAAGGAGTACATAGAGAGCCTGCGTGAAAGAAAAATTGAGGTTTACTTGTTTGGGGAGAAAGTCGAAAATCCAGTTGATCATCCAATTATTAGACCGTCCATTAATTCTGTGGCTGTGACCTATGAAACTGCAAATGATCCAAAGTATGAAGCTCTAGCGACTGCAACTTCACACTTGACAGGTGAGAAGGTCAATCGATTCAATCACATACATCAGAACACTCATGACCTAGTCAAAAAGGTGAAACTGCTAAGGTTGTTGGGTCAAAAGACTGGAGTATGTTTTCAGCGATGTGTCGGAATGGATTCCCTCAATGCACTTTCAAGTGTCACCTTCGAAATGGACCAGAAGCTTGGAACCACATATCATGAAAGGTTCAACGAGTACCTGAAATATGTTCAAACAGAGGATTTAATGTGCTGTGGTGCAATGACTGATCCGAAAGGAGATAGAAGCCTAAAGCCGAGCCAGCAAGCTGATCCAGACCTGTACCTTAGAATAGTGGAGCAAAAAAATGGTGGAATCGTTGTAACAGGATCGAAAGTTCATCAAACTGGTGCAGTGAACTCTCATGAGGTAATTGTTATGCCAACCCGAACAATGCGTAAGGAAGATAAAGAATATGCTGTATCCTTCGCGATTCCAAGCGATACTGAAGGACTAATCTATATTTACGGCAGACAATCTTGTGATTTGAGAAAGCTTGAAGAGTCAAAAATTGATCTAGGAAACGCAAAATACAGTGGACAAGAAGCAATGATCATTTTCAACGATGTCTTCGTACCATGGGAAAAAGTGTTCATGGCTGGGGAACACGAATTTGCATGGTCCCTTGTTAACAGATTTTCAGCGTACCATCGACAAAGCTATGGTGGATGCAAATCAGGCGTCGGAGACGTACTAATTGGTGCAGCAGCAACCATCGCCGAGTATAACGGAGTAGCCGGAGCATCGCACATAAGAGATAAAATTGTAGAAATGAACCATCTAAACGAAACATTGTACGCCTGTGGACTAGCTTGTTCTTCCGAAGGATGTAAAACCCTATCAGGAACCTATCTAGTTGACATTCTACTGTCAAATATTTGCAAGCTTAACGTGACCAGGTTTCCATATGAAATGGTCAGACTCGGAGAGGACATTGCAGGCGGCCTATTAGTGACCTTACCCTCCGAAAAAGACTTCAGAAATCCAGAAATCGGAAAATACGTGAACAAATACTTAAAGGGTGCCGAAAAAATTCCAACTGAAGCAAGAATTCGAATGCTCAGGCTAATAGAGAATATATCAATGGGATTAGGAGCCATTGGATACCAGATCGAATCAATGCATGGCGCAGGTTCACCACAAGCACAAAAGATCATGATCGAAAGATCAGTGAACATTGAATTGAAGAAGGAACTTGCCAAATCTCTCGCAGGAATTCTGGAAGAGAAATAAATCAATCAATAAACAACATATCTATTTCAAACAGTGTGCACTGAGCTAGAACAACCTAATACAAAAGCTGGATCATCTCCAGATTCACACTTTCTTTCAGATCTTGTATCTTTCTCTTTCTTTCCGATAGATGGATGGACATGTTGAAAAACAAAATGATTAACAATATGTTTTAAGAACTATTTTCTAGAATCAGAAATAATTGACGGGGTGTATAGAATCGAGATAAAAGGTCCAAGGGAACTTCAAAATGAGGTTCTAGATAAAGAATTATGCTCAGCTTGTGGTGCTTGTACAAATCTTTGTCCCTACATTGACATGGTAGCTGGCAGAGCTGTTATGATAGAGCCATGTAACCTAAGCGAAGGAAAATGTTACGATTTTTGTCCCAGAACATACATCGATGTGCCTACACTTGACAATGATTTGTTCGGGACCTATAGAAGCGACCTTAGGATAGGTTCAAACATAATGGTTATAAAAGCTAGAGCAAGAGATGATGAAATCAAGTCAGCCGCCCAATACGGAGGAGTGGTATCAGCACTTGTAACCTACGCCTTAGAGTCAGGTGAAATAGAAGCTGCAGTTTTAGCAGGCGCTTCAATAGACCAAATCAATCCAAAACCAACTGTAGTGAGGAATAGAAGCGACGTACTACAATGCGCAGGATCAAAATACATAGTCTGCCCCACAATTACAGAGGTTTTGGAAGCTGCTAAGAAAACAACAGGAAAAATAGGCCTTGTAGGCACTCCATGTCAGGTGACTTCTGTTCGTAAAATGCAAGCTTCAAAATTCGAAACTGCAGCAGACAAAATAGGCCTAGTAATAGGATTGTTTTGTACGTGGGCGCTTTTACCTCAAGCTCAAGACTACATTAAAGATTTAGTTGGTTCTGTGAACTTGGTGAAGTTTGATGTTCCTCCTCCACCAGCAAACATGTTTATCATAGAAACCGAAACAAAGAAGGTGGAAGTCTCTCTGGATGAAATGAGGAGATTTATCATGCCTGCGTGCAACGTATGTTTTGACATGACCAGTGAATTTGCCGATATCTCGGTTGGAACTGTGGAGGGCGCAGCAGATTGGAACACTGTAATAGTTCGAACAGGTTTTGGGAAAGAGCTTTTCCGGCAAGCCAGAGAGGCAGGAATTATTGAAACTGCTCCACTAGAAAAAGAGAGACTTGATCACCTGTATGAGGCTTCATTGAATCGGAAGAAGAAAGTATTGAAAGAGATGGAATCTAAGAAAATATCTTGTCTCATAATAAGAGAGGAGGACAGGTCAAAACTACTCTCATAAATGGAGGTTGATGTTATGTCTTACATTGGAATTGATGAACCGGGAAAAAGGATGTTGTTGATGGGAAACGAGGCTATTGCGAGAGGTGCCTTGGAAGCTGGCGTCCATTTTTGCTCAGGTTATCCTGGAAATCCTGCCTCGGAAATCTTGACTACTCTATCTGACGTCGCAAAAGAATTTGATTCTTACGTTGAATGGTCCGTAAATGAAATTGTAGCCTTAGAGGCAGCTGGGGCTGCTGCTATAAGTGGGTTGAGAGCATTGACAGCTATGAAAAATTTGGGAGCTGATGTTTGCGCCGATTTCTTAATGACCGCTAATCTTTCAGGTACAAAGGGAGGCTTCGTCTTAGTCACTGGAGACGATCCGTCTGCCCACTCCACAACATCAGAATTGGACACACGTAACTATGCGAGATTCGCTGGAATTCCATTATTGGAACCTGCAACCACGCAAGAAGCTAAAGATATGACTAACTGGGCCTTCGATCTCTCTGAAGAACTAGAAGTCATATGCATGATACGGACGGTCACAAGGCTTTCGCACTCTCGAGGCGTGGTCACCCTTGGACCAATAAAGCCTGAAAAAAGGTCAGCCAATTTTGGTTTTCAGGACATGTGGACGTCAGGTTCGTCTAGAATCACATGCATGTTACACAGTATTCTGCATGAGAAGTTGAAGAAGGCTCAAGCGAAATTTGAAGAATCCAAGTTTAACTGGTATGTAGGGAAGGATGATGCCGACTTCATTATTGTGACGTCGGGTACAGGTTGGCTGTACTCGCTTGAAGCAGTGAAGCTGCTGGAACTTGAAGAAGATGTAGGAATCTTGAAGCTTGGAACTACTTGGCCCCTTCCTGAGAAACTGATCGCCAGTCATCTAAGACATGCAAAAGAAGTCTTGTTTGTAGAGGAAACGGATCCATTTCTAGAACAGAACGTGAAAGTGTTAGCTGCAGACTTGGCCATAGAAGGCTTCGGCCCAATAAGATTTTATGGTAAGAAATCCAACAGTATCCGTGGTGAATTTGGCGCAGGCACTGGCGAACTAGATGTAGATATAGTAATACAAGCCTTAACCGAAATAAAAGAGCTGACGTATGTTCCGACAGAAAAAGAATACATAAGCAAAGCTCAGGAATTGCTGAGTTCTATTGTGCCTTCCAGAACAATGAGTTTTTGCGCCGGCTGCCCCCACAGAGCATCCTTGTGGGCAATAAAGAAAGCGTTGAAATGGGATGGACGCGATGGAATAGTAACAGGCGACATTGGGTGTTATAGTCTCGCTATGTTGCCAACAGGTTTTTCTGTGGCGAGAACCCTGCAATGCATGGGCGCAGGAATAGGAACTGCAAACGGGTTTGGAAACCTGAGACGATTTGGCTTAAATAAACCTGTTGTAGCGCTTACAGGGGATTCAACATTTTACCATGCCTGCATACCTGCATTAATAAATGCTAGATGGAACGGAGCCAATCTTCTGCTAGTGGTTTTAGATAATAATACTACGGCAATGACTGGACACCAACCTCACCCAGGCAGTGGGGTAAACGCATTGGGACAGTCTTCATCTAAAGTTCTGATAGAAAATATATGTAAAGGCATAGGCGTCGAAGTTCAGGTCTGCGATCCATTTAATCTAGACGAAGCAGTTCAAAACCTGTATGAAATGCTTCAGACCGACGGAACTAAAGTGATGATTTTCAGGCACGCGTGCCCACTTGCGTTTCCACAGGAGAAGAAAGTTCGGGTCTACGTGGATCAAGATAAATGCATAGGCGAAGAATGTGGATGTGCAAAGTTTTGTACACGGGTGTTTGGATGTCCAGGAAACATATGGGATTACGAAGAAGGAAAGGCGAAGATAGATGAGACTATCTGTAACGGATGTGGATTTTGCGCAGAACTCTGCCCAGAAGAAGCAATCATAATTGAAGAGGTAGCGTGAAAACATGATGGAAGGACCCCTAAACCTAGTCATAACTGGCGTTGGAGGACAAGGTAATGTTGTTGCTTCTCATATCTTTGCATCCGCTGCCTCCAAAGACGGTTTTAATGTCTCTGTTGGAGAAACCTATGGAGCATCTCAACGAGGAGGTGCGGTTATGAGCCACGTTCGACTTTCAGAAAAAACACAGTATGGGCCTCTCATACCTCGAGGGCAAGCGCATATAATGCTTGGATTCGAACCAATAGAATGCTTGCGTGCAGTTACGGGTTTTGGTAACCGAAAAACTAGAGTAATCGTGAATCCTAGACCGATTTATCCAATAGATGTGCTTTCAGGAGTCTCAAAATATCCGCCAATAGAAGATGTTCTGGAAGCTATCAAAAAACTAGTATCTAGCGTACACGTGGTTGAAGCCACAGAACTCGCGAAAGAAGCAGGAAATCCAATAATGCAGAACATCGTCCTAGTAGGCTGTCTTGCCGGAACAGAATTTACCCCTGTAAAAATAGAGACTTTGAAGGAAGTAATCGAAGAAACTTTTGCGGAAAAGCATCCTAGAGCAAATCTGAAAGCATTTGAATTGGGAGTAGAACAAATTAGGAGAATCAAACCCATTTAGCTAGAATATCTTCCCAGGATTCAATATGCCATTTGGATCAAAGGCAGCCTTTATCCTTTTCATAAGTTCTATCTTGTTTTTATCTTCCATTTCCAGTAGATACTTCTTTCTGATATAACCGATGCCATGTTCAGCTGAGACGGCGCCTCCCAACGTTTCACCAACTATATAGATTTCCTTAGTGATCTTTGCGAGTTTCAAGGAGTCTTGTTCGAATATGGCTAGATGGATGTTTCCGTCTCCAGCATGACCAGCCCCTGTTATAACCGTACCATGTTTTTCAGAAATCTCATGTATCTGCTCCACAAATTTCGGTATTTCACCCCGAGGAACCACAATGTCCAACAAGTCTGTCGCGCCTGCATCCCTTGCAGCGTAATAAATTTTCTCTCTCATTTCCAGCAGTTCTCTTCCAGCTTTCTCCCTAGAAGGAATGAATACATCGATTGCTCCATGTTTCATACAGATTTCACTGATAGATTCTGCATTCCTGAATGCTTCTTCTGAATTCTTTCCCTCCACAATTATGAGGAGGAATGCTTCGGCTTCGTTGCGAACTCTATTGTTCAAGGGAACTTTCTTTCCTGTGTAATTCTCTACAGCATCAAATCCAAGCTTTTCCAGAAATTCAATAGTCACAGGGACGATTCCGGATTTGAGTATGATGGGGACGGTTTTGATTCCGTTTCTTAGTTTCGCAAACGGGACGAGAAGTGTTGTTGTTGCTTGGGGGCGGGGAAGAAGCTTTAATATGACCTTGATTATTACTGCTAGAGTTCCCTCAGACCCGACAAGCAATTGTGTTAAATCATAACCCGATGAGACTTTCACGTATTTTCCACCTGCCTTTATTATTTCTCCATTAGGCAAGACAGCTTCTAATCCTAAGACGAAATGTCTGGTCACTCCATATTTGACTGCTCTCATTCCTCCAGCGTTTGTAGCAACATTGCCTCCGATAGTAGCAGTTTCCTCTCCTGGATAGATTGGATAATACAACCCGTGGGCCTGAACAGCTTTATAAAGCTCTGCCAAAATGACCCCAGCTTCAACAACTGCCACAAAGTTTTCTGTGTCAATTTCCAAGATTCGGTTCATTCGTTCGAGAGATAATAGAACGCCGCCGAAAACAGGTACGCAGCCACCGGATAAGCCGGTTCCGCCACCTCTCGGAGTGACAGGAATTCTCTTCTCATTAGCCAATTTCAGTATCTTGGCTACTTCTTCTGTACTCTGTGGTTTCACTACTATTTCAGGCAGGGAAGGCTTGACGGTAAGGGATTCATCATGTCCATATTCTTCAGATATGTCGTCACCAACAAACACGTTCTTTTTCCCGACTATTGCCGTCAGCTTTTGCAGAATTTCATTCATTGCCATCAGTTTTAGAACTCAGTTGTAAACATCTTATATAATTTTGGAGCTATCCTTCTAACTAAGTAATAAATGTGAAGTTGAAGGAATAGGTGCAGAATTGTAAATCTAGGGTTCGAGAAGTTCAGAACAGGAATCCTGCGCCTTCAGAAGTGGGGTTGACGCGCGCTAGTGAAAGTGACACACACATAATCTTAAGTATTGTCCGAACTGTAAAATAATTTTGGTTAAAAATGCAGTTTAACCTCTACAGCATCCTTAGTACGGCCCTTGCGTTTTCAAGCATTTTCCTTCCTTGGGTTACATATTCTGTTACTTATGCTTCCTTGACAGGGGTACTATTTTCAACAGAAAGCATTTCACCTGTAAAATGGAGTACCCGAATCGGCAGGTGTCCGATTGATTGTTTTTCTTTCTCATTTGACTATAATACTGAGTGGCTACAATGGCCACAAATTCGCGCTAGCGTGGGTCTACTGAGTTTACTTCTTTCTTTTCTGCCAGTGGTGTCTTTCTTAATCTTTGGTTACTCCATCTGCCTTACAGCGCATAGTATATTTGCACATGGTAGCTGGAGTAAGACCGGTAAACGTATTCTGATTGTTGCAGAACTTCTGTCTCTTTCAAGCATTCTCCTCATCCAAGGACACTATCTTAGCACTTTAGGTAGAATAATTGGTATTGATCCTGTGAAAGATGGCCTTTTTTCAGTTGGACTTCTAGAAGGAGACGGGTATGTTTGGCTTTATTCAGTATACTTCAATGTAGGCTTTTTCACAGCATTGTCCAGCACTGTACTGGCTTTCTTAGCATGGCTACGTCCCAAATGGATATTTCTACCGGTTGAAGTGTCTGGAGAAACGGTAGGAAAGATCAAAGATTGGCTTAACCTCTCTGAAATGGAGAAACTGGTAACAATATTCATGAGTTCCTTTCTCATACTCTTACTTTTCATTATCTTCTACTTTGTACCTCCATTATAAGGGACCCAATAGTTGTTATGATAGGTGTAGGATGGTGATATGGGTTTGTTGCGTGATTTTACTAGAGTGTTCCTCTTGGCGACGATCACCATTTTACTTTTGAACGTTATCATATTTTTTATGTTGAGAACGACCTTAATGGCTGTGTTTTTTCTTCTGATTCTGTCGGCTCCTGTTTCAATTATGATCTGTGAATACAGGAGGAGGAAAACAGAAAAAGCAAATCTTTTGGATATGTTAAGGCAAATCTTAGTTTCTATGTATGGTATTTCGTTTACCTTTTGGATTTTTGATGTAGGTATTACCTACTATGTTCTTGATGTTTTAAGTGTCAATATCGAGGTAAATCCCTTAGGTTGGCCTTTGGGAGCCTTGGGAGTCTTACTTTTCTATATTCCCGCGATGATCTTCACTTACCTGCTTCTGTTCAAAATTGAGAAAATCTATGCGATTTTAGTTGCTATGATAATAACAGTTTTGACTCTGTATCTCGGGTTTCAAAATTTCATTGCTGGTGGCCAGAATCTTAGTTTCATTGATCCTTCGGTATCGTCTGTTTCAGAGGTTTACCGTTATCTATTCGTCGCTGTCCTTGCTTGCAACATTATATATGTATTGGCTTTTTCATGGATAAACCTTCGTAAGATCAGCAAGACTAGCACGACCTAGACAGTTACAGGTAATTCCTAACCACATATGTTCAGAACATCTTCCTCCCTGACAACCTGTCTGTCAAAGATTTCACTTCCTATTCTTTTACATGTTGCGAAAAACCCTGACCGGCCCACAACCTGATTATGCTTCTTCACATGTTCAGACACGGTTCTTATACCCCTACTAAGTTTCCAGAAAATCATTAGCAAAGCTTCACTGCCATATAATTCTATGATCTCACATGTTCCTTTTCTCCTACCCATCTCGTAGAGTCCCCTATCTTGATCACGACACAATATTTCTTCATGTTCAACTTCAACTCCCACAACACTAAGAATGCTTTCCAATTCTCTTTTCTGCAATTCATGAAAGTTGAAACAATGCACAAAATGTACATTTTCTATGTTTTACAGCTGAAAATCGAAATTTATATGGATGTTTTATCTGAGAAGTAGTTAAGTGCAGTTATCAAGAGATGAAGAGACTGAGGAGATAATGTTTGGTGAAACATGATTCCAAATATGGGATTAGTGATTTCTTACGAAAAGAAGGCATATCAATTTTTGGAGTGGCAGCAGTTAGGCAACTTCAATCAATACCTAACAGCTTTTCTCCTCAAGTATTGCTGAAGGGTGCAAAATCGGTTATCTGCTATGGAACACAGATTCCAAAAGGGCTTCTCTATGTAGAAAGTAATAGCTTGGACTTGTATTGGCGCTTTTGTTCCACACAATATAGAATGTTGGATTCTGTATCCAATAGATTCTGCTTGCTGCTTGAAAACAACGGTTTTCAAGCTACTCCAATCTATAGCTGTTTTCCATGGAAGATAGAGAATCGTGAGTTTTGGGGACATCTACCTCTAGTATACTGGGCTGAGGAGGCTGGTTTAGGTCGGCTTGCCAAATGTGGTTTACTGATAACTTCGCAGTATGGGACTAGAATCCTACTGGGAGGAGTAGTAACTACACGAGAGTTAGAGGCTAATGAAAAACTCGACAAGGAAATCTGTCCTTCAAATTGCTCTGATTGTATTAATGCTTGTCCCGTTGAAGCAATAGAAAAGACAGGGAAAGTCGATCACAATTTGTGCATGCGTTATTCATCTTCAAATCCTTTGCTTAGGCTTGTGCTCAACGAAGAAAAAATCGGAAAGAATTATCCCTTTGAAACACTAATTAACACGATAGCTGTTGATGACCACGGCACATATCTATGCAACAAATGCTTGAAAGCATGTCCATTAAACAGTAGGTAGGTACCCTTCTAGCGCGCGCTTTCTAGGTCTGCCTGTTTTTCAGCATATAATAGGTTACGAGGCTCTTGGCTATTAGATTACCTTCACCGTTCTTGACTTCTACGTCGCTTACGGAAATTCTGGAGCCTCTATGTATGTTTCGAGCTTCAGCGACAAGTTTGCCTGATTTGACTGGTTTCAAGAAATTGATTTTCATCTCAACTGTGACGGGAGTGCCTTTCATGTTGGTTGAACCATATATTGCCCAGGCTGCTGCTGAATCAGCTAGACTCGCCATAACTCCTCCATGAACTGTTTCAAGAAACTGAATATGTTTTTTATCGATTTGTATTGAAAGACGTGCATAGTTGTCGTGTACTTCCTCAATTTTCATGTTTAGAAGTTGGTAAAACGCGCTGTTTTCGCCTTGACTAATCATTTTTTCCAGTGTAGGTCGCATAGTTCTCCACTAATAGGAAAGTGTAGATTTCAATGCAATTATCTTTTTCTGCATGCTTTATGAGATAACATTCTATGTCTTCCTGTAATGGGTAGTGATGGTAAAGTCTATAAGAACGAAACTGTTTGGTTTTGCTATCTTGGAGGAAAATCG
>JGI2172J19969_10000426_pt1 | contig 17864 bp, 15 predicted proteins | sample DeeMarSWOR230_32_FD_19969 | JGI IMG/M metagenome (IMG submission 19969)
CCATCGAGAGAAAATATGACGTTGTCCTCACTGACATCCGCATGCCAGACATTGGCGGCATGAAGGTTCTGAGGGACGTTAAGAGGGTCCATCCATCCCTGCCTGTGATTATCATCACCGGTTACGCATCGGTCCGATCAGCGGTCCAGGCTATGCAACTGGGAGCAGCACAATACATAGAAAAGCCATTTGAGCCTGAAGAACTTCTCGAGGCCGTGGCCCGAGCACTTGGTATGGCCCCGGAAACTGAGGAACAGGCATTGATTCACAAGGAGGAGATGATCAAGGTTCTGGATCGGGCCGAATCCGATGATGAATTCTTCACGAGCCTTCTCGAACATGCGGTAGATGCCCTAAGTGAATATGATCTCACTAGGCCAGAGAAGCTTGCCATCGTGACCGGTGATGTTCGGTGGATAGAGGATCAGATCGGCCGCCTTACACGAGCCCAGAGGCGGATGCTTATTTTTCTGAAAGTTCAGACTGCCTCGTAGTTTACGTGAGCTCACTTCAGCCACTCAAAGTTAGGGATTGGGTTTTATGAATTGCTTTTGCCTTAATTTTAGGGAGTTTAGGCGTTTTAGCTCACTTTAGGCACTTTCAAATATGTTTTACTCAACCAGATCCAAGCTCATAGCAAGTTTCTTAGGGGTTTCCATCCTTGTGGGTGCTGTCTCTCTATTCATTGGTGGCCAGCTCCTTTACAAGGGCGTACTCAGCGAGGCGACAAACCGCGTCAGGTTAGACCTGAATGCCGCCCGTGAGATATACCTGGCACGCATAAAGGCTATCATATGCCCCCTTACCATTACATCTCTGGAACCCGCATTCCGTGCTGCCCTTCAAGAGAGGGAGATTCCAGGAATCATTTCCAGGCTGGAAACTGTCGCACGACGTGGTGAGCTGGACTTTGTGGGTGTAGTGAGAAAAGAAGGTGACACACTGTGTGGAGTTGGAAAAAGTTCACTACGGTGTAAAACGGTGGAAATTGATAATCCTATCGCAGGATTGGTATTTGATCGCATGGTTCCTGTATCAGGCACGGTTATTCTGGGCAGGGAATTTCTCTCAACCGAAAGTCATGAACTTGCTGATCGGGCAAGAATAAGACTCCTCCCCACGCCGAGGGCAGCCCCCAGAGAGGAGGAAGAGGAAACCTCAGGAATGGCCCTTGCAGCAGCACTACCAGTATTTGAGGATGGCGAGCTACTCGGGGTTATCTATGGAGGGGTCCTTCTGAACCGGAACACGGATATTGTTGACACAGTGAGGGATACAGTTTTTCAGCATGAGATATATAAAGAGCGCAGTATAGGAACGGCCACCATCTTTTTCAATGACCTCCGCATATCAACAAATGTCCTCACCCCAGATGGAAAGCGAGCCATTGGAACAAGGGTGTCAAAGGAGGTAAAAGAGTATGTCCTTGGCCAGGGCAAGAGGTGGACGAATCGGGCCTTTGTGGTAAGTGACTGGTACATCACCGCCTATGAACCCATCGAGGACATCTTTGGTGAAAGAGTGGGCATGCTCTATGTCGGGGTATTGGAGCAGAAGTATGTTGATATGCGAAGGAAGGCCCTCACAGTGCTGGTACTTATAATCGCGGCTGGTATGGCATTGGCAATAGGGCTGGGATACGTCCTGGCAGACAAGATCATGAATCCGGTGCACCGGTTGGTAAAAGCCAGCCAACAGGTTTCCGAGGGCAGTCTCACGCCGGAGATAGGTCATATATCAAAGGGCGAGATAGGGGTGCTACAGAATACCTTTAAGGATATGGTTGCAGCTATGAGTCGCAGGAGGGCAGAGGCCCAAGATCGGCTCCTTCAGTCTGAAAAACAGGCCAGCGTTGGAAGGCTTGCAGCAGGGGTTGCTCACGAGATAAATAACCCTCTCACAGGTATACTCACATTTACCCGCATCCTGCTGCGAAACAAAGGTATAGGGGATAAGAATCTGTCTCATCTTCAAAAAATAGCTGAATCTACCGTACGGGTCAAGGAGATTGTCAAGGGCTTGCTCGATTTCTCCAGACAAACCGAGCTTGATCAAGAGCCAGCAGAGGTAAACCGGCTTATCCGCTCCCTGATTTCAACAATGGAAAACCAGGCACTTGTAAAAGGCGTAAGCATAGAGTTTAATCCAGGAGAAAACTTACCCATGCTTACCCTGGACCGCAGTCAGTTCCAAAGTGTGTTGGTGAATCTAATTATAAACGCCCTTGATGCTACTGAACCTGGTGGCAATATCACGGTATCTACCGGTATCAGCTTATCTGCAAGCGATACTGGTCAAAAGGGTGTTGAGATTGCCATTACTGACACCGGTTGTGGTATACCACAGGAGAATCTTGACAAATTGTTCGAACCCTTTTTTACCACAAAAGAGGTAGGCAAGGGTACCGGACTCGGTCTCGCAGTCTCATTGGGGATCATACAGAGACACGGCGGAACAATTAGGGTTCAGAGCGAGGTTGGCCGTGGAAGTACTTTTACCATCTGGCTTCCAGTTGAGGAGAATTGATGACATATGGTAATTTCAAGGGCCTCTCTGTTCACTGTTAACTAGGTATTTCTCCCTAAGGCGATAGGGAATAGGTACAAAATATAACCACACCCATTCGAAAATGGGTGTGGTCTTTTTGTTTTTGAGTAAAGTACCTGATTGAACTTAGCTCTCTAAGTCACTAAATTCTAAAGGAAAGAATAAATCTGAGTTTACTCTTATCCCACCTCGCATGGGTAATGAAACGTCAAAGCAGCACAAACCGTTTCTGTAACTGAGATAATCTATCAAGACAGAATGCCTTAAACGTTATAGAAATAGGAGGAAAAATGAGAATAAGAGATTTCATGAGTACCAATGTGGTGGCTGTTGACGAGAATACCTCACTCCACGATGCCAGAAAGATAATGGAGGCCCATAGGATCAGAAGACTGCCGGTGATGAAAAAGGACAAACTGGTAGGCCTGGTCACCGAGCGCATGCTTTTAGAGGCATCCCCTTCGCCTGCTACAGCCTTGAGCATCCATGAGCTGCACTACCTTCTGGCCAAGATGACCGTCAAGGATATCATGGTCAAGAAGCCCTATACCATCTCTCCTGATATGCCGCCTGAAGAGGCCTTGCAATTGGGACAAGAAATGGGCTATGGTGGCTTTCCGGTAGTGGAAGAAGGCAGACTCGTGGGCGTTGTCACCGAATCAGATATTGTGAGGCTTATGACAAGGGTCCTGGGGGTAACAAAAAAGGGCAAGAGAATCACCATAAGCGCCTCTACCGATAGCCAAAGAGCTCAACTCCACAGGTTTCAATGTTACCTATGTGGGTTAGGGTGTGTAAGAAAGGAGAAAGGCCATGCAAAAGAAGAAAGCCCTGGTAATTGATGACGAGCAGATTGTCCTAGATAGTGTCAGCAAGATACTTACCGATGAGAACTATGCGGTAGATGTCTCATTAAGTGGACGTGAGGGCCTTAACCAGGCCATCCAGAGTGAATACGACATTGTCCTCACTGACATCCGCATGCCAGACATTGGCGGCATGAGGGTCCTCAGGGACGTGAAGAGGGCCAAGCCATCCCTCCCTGTAGTTATCATCACCGGTTATGCAACAGTCCGCTCAGCGGTACAGGCCATGAAACTGGGTGCAGCAGACTATATAGAAAAGCCATTTACCCCTGATCAACTCCTCAAGGCAGTGGCCTCAGCAGTTGATATAGCCGCAACCCAGGAGCCTCAAGAACAGGCACTGATTCACAGGGAGGAGATGATCAGTGTCCTGGAGCGGGCTGCATCCGATAGTGAATTCTTCACCAACCTTCTCGAATATGCTACGGATGCCTTGGATGAGTATGACCTGACCGGCCCAGAGAAACTTGCCCTCCTGACCGGCGATATTGAGTGGATAGAGGAGCAGATCGGCTCCCTTACACGATCCCAGAGGCGCTGGCTTGAGGTGAGGAGAAGTGCTGAGATATGGTGACCTTGGCCATCAGAGAGCTAAAGCGCCTAAAGTGACCTAAATTCGTCATTNGTCACTCGTCANTGATATTTTTTGTCTTCCCTGCAAATGATTCCGCCTACGGCGGAACGAATGACAAATGACAAGAAGAGGAGAAACCTACATGGCCGGAAAGATGCTCGTAATAGACGATGATCCAATGGTTTTATCATCGTGCCTGCGAATATTTGAGGCAGAGAGTTTTTATGTTGTTACCACTACAAGTCCAGAAGAGGGACTGAGCCTTGTCTTGGATACATACTTTGATGTGATTCTATGCGACTGGATGATGCCGGGACTTGACGGAATGGAGGTGATAGCAAGGCTTGAGGAGACCTCACCGGGCTCTGCTGTGGTTATGATCAGTGGGTATCCAAGTATTGATAGGGCAACCGAGGCCATGAAGCGAGGGGCAATGGATTATGTTGCCAAGCCATTTACACCTGATGAGATAATCAAGGCGGTTAATGAGGCCATACAGCGGAAAGATGCCGAAGAGAGGAAGATAATCGAGAGATTTGGAGCCCTCACAAAGACCGGGCAGATATCCCTTCCAAGCATTGATGAAAAGATACTACAGGCCCTTTATGTTGCTATAGATGAGCGCAGGCAAATGGAGACCAGGCCTTCACTGGAAGCCCTTTCAGAGCCTGAACGTCTACAGGAAATGACCCATGCGGTAATTGATAAATATAACAGGGATAAAAATAATATAATCGCTATATTACAGGCTGTTCATTCATATGCCGGATACCTTTCATATGAGGCAATCGGCCTGATTGCCAGAGAATTAGATATAAGTGAGCACGAAATCTTCGGCACCGCATCCTTCTATGCCCAGTTCAAATTTGAAAAGCCAGGAAAACATCTTATAAGAGCCTGCTCTGGAACAGCATGCTTTGTGAGCGGTGGTGGAGTGATTCTCGAGGCGATAAAATCAAAACTGAATATCGCCCCAGGGCAAACTACGAAAGATGGGATGTTTTCTCTTGAAAGGGTAGCATGTCTAGGATGCTGTGCCCTGGCGCCTGTGGTGACCATTGATGATGCGGTTTATGGTCAAATGAGCCCTGCAAAGTTATCAAGGGCCATAGATAAGATCTATAGAACTGAATCAGAGGGATAGCAGTGCAAATGGTTCCGCCGCAACGATTGACAAACGACAAAATGGGTGAGGAACTATGGTGGAGTTAGCTGAAAGGAAAAATCTGGCTACGGAAACAATGGTGATTAATGGAAAAAGCGCATCTTTCTCTCCTGGTGACACAATATTGGAGGTTGCCAGAAAATCAGGTATCTATATCCCTACTCTGTGTGCAAGGGCGGATTTGCCGTCCACAGGATCATGCCGTCTATGTATTGTAAAGGTCGAAGGCGTTCGAGGGTATGTAACATCCTGCACCACACCTGCGACACCTGATATGGTGGTGACCACCAATTCGGATGAGATTGAAAAACTACGAAGGGGAATACTGGAATTAATTCTCTCTGAACATCCTTCTGCCTGTTTGGTATGCCCTATAAGGGAAACATGTGAGCAATTTAGTGCTCCCTCTTCAAAGGCTGGAAGGGTTACAGGCTGCAATATGTGTCCAAATCGGAATATCTGTGAATTAAGGCAATTGGTTGAGTATCTGGGGTTAAAAGAGATCAGATATCCATTTTTGTATAAGGATTTTCCCCTCGAGAGNGATGATCCATTTATGGACAGGGATTATAATCTATGCATCCTGTGCGGTAGGTGTATTAGGATCTGCGAAGAAAATCTTGGCTTAAGCGCCATTTCATTTATCCGAAGGGGTCATGATACCAAGGTGGGGACCTCTTTTGAAAAACTCCATGTGGATGGTAGTTGTGTGTTTTGTATGCATTGTGTTGATGTCTGTCCAACAGGTGCTCTATCAGTCAGGGGATCCAAGTGGTATGGGTATCCTGATAGCGAAACTCCCACAACATGCATCCTTTGTGAGCAGGGCTGTGAGCTTGTGATTGATACCAAGTGGAACAAGGTCATGGGTGCACATCCTATCAGGGATATGAGTGTTGGTAAAAGAGAGTACTGTGTGAAGGGCAGGTGCTGCTTGCCTGCACTCTTTAACAACCCTGATCGATTGAGATATCCCGCTATCCGCCGGGACGACGGCAAGATAATCTATACTGACTGGGATAATGCAATACGTCATGTGGCTGATATAGTATCTCACTATAGTCCAAAAGAAATCGCAGTGCTTTCCTCAAGGCATTTAACAGATGAATCCATTTATGCCCTGAACGAATTTGCCAGGGTCTATGCAGAATCAAATATATTTTATTTAGCAGACAAAGAAATTATCTTTCCCAATATAGAAAGATCAGATGAGATATTTAAGGATATCAAGATACTATACTTGGCAGAGGCAAACAGTTTAACAAATGAAACCATAGAGAAATTTGGCAGTCTTGAAAATATCATTATCCAGGACATTTATCCTAGCCCCCTTAGTAGTTCAAATAAGGTCTGTGCCGTTCTTCCTGCCACAGTTTTCACCGAGATGAATGGCACAAAGAGTTGTGCTGAGAACCGCAGAAAGCCTATCACAAAGGCAGCCGAACCACCCGGAAATGCCATTCCAGATTGGGAGATAGCCACTAAAATAGGTAATGCATTAGATAGCCCAGATTTCAAAACCAAAGATCTCCGTACCATACAGAACCATATCCAGATGCATCCATGGACTATTGCTGCGGTTCCTATGGTTCCAAAAGACTCTTTAACCTATAGGGGTTTCCCTATTTCTGATTTTGTTCCTGATTTTAAGGTATTTATCGAACGTCGTTTAGAATCAAANGGNGAGATACATTTTTAGGGGATAGTTATGTTTGAGCTGATAGAAAAATCGGAGATATTTAATGTNCACAAGATGGTTATTAAGGCACCAGAGATCGCAAGCTCCATTAAGCCAGGCCAGTTTGTCATTATTATGGGTAATGAATATAGTGAGAGAATACCAATTACCGTATCAGACTGGAATACTGATACCGGAACAATAACCCTTTATGTNTTAGAGCTTGGTATCTCAACACTGGAGCTGGCCAGAATGAAGGTCGGAGATTCATTATATGCGGTGACTGGACCGCTCGGTGTCCCTTCAGAAATAAAGAATTATGGAACTGTTGTGTTAGGGGGTGGATGCTATGGAATTGGTGGAATCTATCCAATAGCAAAGGCATGCAAGGAGGCTGGTAATAAGATTATATCTATCATTGAAGCACGTTACAGTTCTATGTTCTATCATGAAAAAGAACTCCATGCAGTGAGTGATCAGGTTTTATACGCCACAAGTGACGGCTCTAAAGGTAAAAAGGGTAAGGTTGAAGATGTTATGGGAGAGTTGCTCGAGGCGGGAGTGAAGATTGATCAGGCCTTTTTCATGGGATGTACTCAGATGCTTGAAAGGTGCTCAGAGGCCACCCGCCCCTATGCAATTCCGACCAAGGTTGCCCTAAATTCTATTATGCTCGATGGCACAGGAATGTGTGGTGCATGCAGGGTTAGTGTGGGGGGAGAGACAAAATTTGCATGTGTTGATGGGCCAGAATTTGATGGACACAAGGTTGATTGGAAGGGATTGAATCAGCGGAAGAGTGCATACACAGAACAAGAGACAATTGTCTATCAGTCTTACTCTCATTGATGTTAAGTGCCTAAAGTGAGGAAAGCAAGTCATCCCAACTTTAGTCCCACACAAACACAACAGTCAACGGACAATCTTAAGAAAGGTTATCTAAATGGAATTGACAGCCAAAGAGCGTATGGCCATTGAGCGGCACGGAATGGCTGAACAGCCACCTGACTTGAGAAATCGTAATTTTGAGGAGGTTCCATATGGCTACACGCCGGAAGAGGCAGTAGCTGAGGCACAGCGCTGTTTGAGCTGCAAAAAAATGCCCTGTATCTCTGGCTGCCCTGTGGAGGTACCTATCCCTGAATTCATTGCCCTGGTGGCTGAGAAAAAATTTGCCGAGGCAGCCCGGCTCATTAAAACTAAAAATGTTCTTCCTGCTGTATGCGGACGTGTCTGCCCACAGGAGACTCAATGCGAAGGGGTATGTATCAGGGGAAAGAAAGATATAAGGCAGGCTGTTGCCATAGGGAACCTTGAGAGATTCGTTGCTGATTATGAGCGAGAAAACAATCTTATGGAGGTGCCTAGAATAAAGGATAAAAACGGCTTTAAGGTAGCTGTCATTGGCTCCGGGCCCTCTGGTTTGACTGTTGCTGGAGATTTGATAAAGCTTGGTTATGAGGTCACCATCTATGAGGCATTTCACAGAGGGGGAGGTGTATTGGTCTATGGTATTCCAGAATTCAGGATGCCAAAAAAGATTGTGGAGGCAGAGATCAAGGCCCTGGAAGATTTAGGTGTTAAAATCTTCTATAACAGCGTGATCGGCCGACTCTATAAGGTTGATTATCTCTTCAATATCATGGGGTTCAATGCGGTATATATTGGGGTTGGAGCTGGGCTTCCAATCTTTTTAGACATACCTGGCAAGAACCTGAACGGGGTATTTTCAGCAAATGAATATCTCACACGGAGTAATCTGATGAAGTCCTACCTATTTCCAAAATACAGAACCCCCATGATAGTAGGGAAAAAGGTTGCCGTTCTTGGAGGTGGTAATGTAGCCATGGATTCTGCAAGAACCGCTATCCGATTAGGAGCGGAAAAGGTTACTATTGTTTACAGGCGCGCGAGAGAACAGATGCCAGCAAGGGCCGCAGAGGTTCATCATGCAGAGGAGGAAAAGATAGACTTCAGGCTCCTTTCAAGTCCTGTTGAGATCTATGGTAATGAGGAGGGATGGGCTACTGGAATGAAGTGCCAGAGATATGAACTCGGGGAGCCAGATGAATCAGGTAGACAGAGGCCGGTTCCTATCAAGGATTCCTTCTTTGAATTTGAGTGTGACCAGGTTCTCGTGAGTATAGGTGGCCAGGCCAATCCACTGATTACCTCAACAACCCCTGATATGAAGGTAAACAAATGGGGATATATCGAAGTCGATGATTGGGGGAGGACAAACAAGGAATATGTCTATGCAGGGGGAGATATTGTTACCGGTGCAGCAACGGTTATTTCTGCTATGGGGGCAGGTCGGAGGGCAGCAAAGGCAATACATGAAGATTTAATGAAGGAAAGTGATGAAACCATTTCGGCTGGAGTGCCTAAAGTTGAAAGTGCCTCCTAAGGAACTAAATATGGAAAAGAGCATGGGGATGTCTTTTTTTGCTGCATGCCCTTTAACAGGGGGCCTCAGCGTGCCCCGTAAATCGGGGCACACGCGCAACGCGGATTTGGCTATTATGCAATATGGCGGTCGGTGCCCCGATTTATCGGGGCCTGCCGGTGCATTATGTAGAGGGCATGAGACAAAAAAAGACATCCCCATGCTCAATATATAGTTTCTTTCATGTATAACCCTGAAGCGAACCCACAGGAGAAGCCCAGGAGATGAAATGAACAATAAACGAACAATACTTGTGTGTCAGGGAACAGGGTGCGTGTCCGCAGGCGCAACCCAGATACACAGAGAATTTGAACGGGAGATCTTGGAACATAAATTAGCAGATGTAGAAGTAAAACTCACAGGGTGCCGTGGTTTCTGCCAGGTGGGGCCAAGCGCTATAGTGGACCCTGATGATATTCTCTACTGTCGATTGAAACCCGATGACGTAAAAGATATTGTGAGCTCCCATCTAATTAATGGCACCCCGGTAAGCAAACTCCATTATCATGATCCCACTACAGGCAATCCTGTACCAAAATGGACAGATATCCCTTTTTACAATAGACAACAGAAAATGATTACCGCCCGGTGGGGATTCATAAATCCTGAAGATATCGAAGAGTATATTGCTACTGGGGGATATAGGGCGGCTCGACAGGCAATCTTGGCCATGACACCTGAGGAAATAATTGAGGAGGTCAAATCCTCTCAATTACGTGGACGTGGTGGCGCAGGCTTCCTTACTGGTGTGAAATGGGATTTTGCACGGCGCAGCAACGGCGGAGGTGCACATCAAAAGTATATAATCTGCAATGCAGATGAAGGGGACCCTGGTGCATTCATGGATAGGAGTCTCCTCGAGGCAAATCCTCACAGTATGATAGAAGGTATGGCAATTGGGGCATTTGCTATTGGGGCTTCAAAAGGATTCATCTATGTGCGCGCGGAATATCCCCTTGCGATTCATAGACTCGAAGTCGCTATTAGCCAAGCAAGGGAAAAGGGATTCCTCGGATCTCACATATTTGGTTCCAATTTTGATTTCGATCTCCAGATCAATCAAGGTGCGGGTGCATTCGTCTCTGGAGAGGAAACCGCATTAATGGCATCTATCATGGGCAAACGGGCAAATCCGCGTCCCCGCCCCCCTTATCCTGCGTCAGAGGGTCTTTGGGGAAAGCCTACAAATATCAACAATGTCAAGACCTGGGCCTATATACCCCTTATCATTAAAAATGGGGGAAAGTGGTTTGCTCATATGGGCTCTGGGCCATCCAAGGGCACAGTTGTTTTCTCTCTTACAGGAAAGATAAATAATTCGGGGTTGGTTGAGGTGCCAATGGGAATAAAGCTCAGGGAGATTATATATGATATTGGTGGTGGAATACCTAATGGAAAGAAATTTAAGGCCGTCCAGACTGGAGGGCCCTCAGGAGGATGTCTCCCGGAAACCTACCTCGATAAAGAGGTGACGTATGAGTCGTTGCAGGCTGCTGGATCAATCCTGGGATCAGGAGGTATGATTGTCCTTGATGAAGATGTATGTATGGTAGATGTCGCTAAATACTTTATTAATTTTACCCGGGAAGAAAGCTGTGGAAAGTGTTCACCATGTCGTATAGGAACAGAAAAGTTGCTTANCATACTAGAAAAGATAACTAATGGTCAGGGTGAAGAAGATGATTTGGGGTTGCTCGAAGAAGTTGGAGAGTTAGTAAAAAACGCCTCTCTTTGTGGATTGGGCCAAACTGCACCAAATCCTGTGCTTACCACTATTAGATATTTCAAAGACGAATACATGGCCCATATCATTGATAAAAGGTGCCCTGCCAAGGTTTGTAAGGCACTTATTGAATACTCCATTGATGAAGCGAAATGTACCGGTTGTTTACTCTGTTTAAGAAGTTGCCCTACAGATGCTATTACCGAGCGTGAACGTAAAACTACAAAGGAAAAAGAAGTCAGACAATCAGATAGCGCATCATCAAAGAACGAAAGAAAAAAGAAAAAAGTCGACAGGATATGTAGTATTGACACGGACACATGTGTAAAATGTGGTATTTGCTTTGCGAATTGCCCCACCGGTGCTGTATTTAAAAGGGATAGGCCCTTAAACAGTTAGCAGTAAGCAGCATGTAATAGGCAGGGAAGAGGTTTTAGTGCTTTCTTCGCAGTCCATAGTGTCTTTTTTTTAATTTGGGTGCTTAAAGAGCGATATCAGATGCTTTACTCAACAAGATCCAAGCTCATAGCAAGTTTTTTACTGGTTTCCTTTCTGGTTGGTGTTGTTTCCTTACTCATTGGCGGACAGCTCCTTTACAAGGCTGTGCTCACCGAGGCAACAAACCGTGTCAGGTTAGACCTGAATGCAGCCCGCGAGATATACCAGACGCGTATAAAAACCATTAGATGTCCCCTCGCCATTACCACAGTGGGGTTTGGATTCCTTTCAGCGCTTAAGAGGAAAGATGCACACGAACTTGTCAATCGACTAAGGCGCCTAGCCCAGCAAGCAGAGTTGGATTTTGCTGGTATAGTCACGAACGAGGGCACAACGCTGTGCCGCATGGGACCTGATTCTATACCAAAGCAAACACCTCAGGCTGCCAACCCTATAGCACACCTGGCGCTCAAACGCAGGGTTGCCATCTCAGGGACCGTTATTTTGAGCGAGGAGTTTCTCTCTGCCGAGGACCCCGAACTCGCCAATCTTTCCAGAATCCGACTGATTCCCACACCGAGGGCAGCCCCCAGAGAGGAGGAAGAGGAAACCTCAGGAATGGCCCTTGCAGCTGCACTACCAGTATTTGAAAAAGGCGAGCTACTCGGTGTTATCTATGGAGGGGTTCTTCTGAACCGGAGCACCAATATAGTTGACACAGTGAGGGATACAGTTTTTCAGCATGAGATATATAAAGACCGCAGTATAGGAACAGCTACCATCTTTTTCAATGACCTCCGCATATCAACAAATGTTCTCACCCCAGAAGGAACGAGGGCCATTGGAACACGGGTTTCAAGAGAGGTTAAGGCACGTGTCCTTACAGAGGGGAAGAGGTGGATAGACCGTGCATTTGTGGTAAACGACTGGTACATAACTGCCTACGAGCCAATCGAGGACATCTTTGGTGAAAGAGTGGGCATGCTCTATGTCGGCGTACTAGAGGCGAAGTATGCTGATATCCGGAGAAAGGCCATTTCTGTCTTCATACTTATAACTGTGGCAGGTATGGCATTGGCAATAGGGCTGGGATACGTCCTGGCAGACAAGATCATGAATCCGGTACACCGGTTGATAAAGGGCAGCCAACAGGTTACCGAGGGCAGCCTCACGCCGGATATAGGTCCTATATCAAAGGGCGAAATAGGGGTGTTACAGAATACCTTTAAGGATATGGTTGCTGCTATGGGGCGCAGGAGGGCAGCAGCACAAAATCAGCTCCTTCAGTCTGAAAAACAGGCCAGCATTGGAAGGCTTGCAGCAGGTGTTGCTCACGAGATAAATAACCCTCTCACAGGTGTATTGACATATACTCATATGCTGCTGCGACGGACGGATATAGGAGATGAGATTCGGTCTGATCTTCAAACAATAGCCGAGTCTACAGAAAGGGTCAGGAAAATTGTGAAAGGCCTGCTTGATTTCTCCAGACAGACGAAGCTTGATAAAGAGCCAACAGAGGTGAACAGGCTAGTCCAGTCCGCAATTTCACTAATGGAAAACCAGGCACTGGTGAGAGGCATAGGTATTAAGTTCGATCCAGGTGAAAATTTACCCGTGCTTATCCTGGACCGCAGCCAGCTCCAAAGTGTGTTATTAAACATGATTATAAACGCCCTTGATGCCACTGAACCAGGTGGCAGTATCAATATATATACCGCTATCGCCTTATCTGCGAGCGATACCGGTCAAAAGGGTGTTGAGATTACTATCGCCGATACAGGCTGTGGTATACCACCGAAGGACCTTGACAAATTATTCGACCCCTTTTTTACCACAAAAGAGGTAGGCCAGGGTACCGGACTTGGTCTGTCAGTTTCTTACGGGATCGTACAGAGGCACGGGGGCACAATTCGGGTTCAAAGCGAGGTAGGCAAAGGTACCAGGTTTTTTATATGGTTACCGATAGACAGGCAGGCTGAATGAGCATGAAAATACTGGTTGTAGATGATGAACGTATCGTCCTTGACAGCTGCCGGCGGGTACTTGAGGCAGATGGCTTTAAGGTATTGCTAGTCCCCAGTACGGATAAGGCTCTGGAGGCAATGAAAACCGAGGGTTTTGATCTTCTGCTCGTAGATGTAAAGATGCCCGAGCGCGACGGCATTTATTTAATGCGAGAGGTTAAGGAAAAATGGCCGGATATACCGATCATAGTTATGAGCGGATATGATACGGCTGAGACTATTGCAGAAGCTGCCAAGGTGGGAGCTGCCACCTTTATTGCCAAACCATTCACGCCTGACGAGCTCCTCAAAACAGTCCGCCAGGTTATGGAAAAGGAGGAAAGTCATGGAAAAAATGAAAGCCCTGGTAATTGATGACGAGCAGATCGTGTTAGATAGTGTCAGGAAGATACTTACCGATGAGAACTATGAGGTAGATGTCTCGTTAAGCGGACGTGAGGGCCTTAACCAGGCCATCCACAAAGAATACGACATTGTCCTCACTGACATACGCATGCCAGACGTTGGGGGTATGCGGGTTCTCAGAGACGTGAAGAGGGCCAGACCATCCCTTCCTGTTGTTATGATCACGGGTTACGCCTCAGTACAGTCAGCGGTTCAGGCCATGAAACTGGGGGCAGCAGACTATATAGAAAAGCCCTTCACCCCTGATAAACTCATCAAGGCAGTGGCCTCAGCACTTGATATAGCCGCAACACGGGAGCCTGAAGAACAGGCACTGATTCACAAGGAGGAGATGATTAAGGTTCTGGAGCGAGCCGCATCCAACACAGAATTTATTGCCAACTTACTCTACCATGGGGCAGATGCTCTCGAAGGATATAATCTCACCGGCCCTGAGAAACTGGCTGTGCTCACCGGAGACATTCAGTGGATAGAGAAACATATTGGGCCGCTTACGCCAAATCAAAAACGTTGGCTCGAACAACGGCTGAGTGCCGAGATCTGGTAATCTTAAAGGAGTAGAACAATGGCTGAGCGAATGCTTATTATCGACGACGAAGAGGTGGTACTGGAATCCTGCCGCAAGATATTTACCGCAGAGGGATTTGATGTTGTTACCACAGCGAGTCCCCGAGAAGGTCTCAGGCTTGCCTCATCCTCATCCTTTGATGTAATTCTTTGCGACTGGAAGATGCCCGCCTTCAATGGAATGGACGTGGTTGAGGAACTGGATCGCCGTTCACCGGATTCTGCTGTGGTTATGATCAGCGGCTACCCGAGCCTTGGCCGCGCGACCGAGGCTATGAAACGAGGAGCAATGGATTACGTCTCCAAACCATTCACCCCTGAGGAAATAACCGGCGTCGTCAACAAGGCGGTGAAGCGCAAACTAACAGAAGAGAAAAAGGCCATGGGCCGATTCGAGAAGATCATAAAGTCCGTTGAATTTCCCATACCGGATCTTGAGGACAAGGCACCAAAGACGATCGCAGAGACTGTTGCGTCAGCCGTTGGCGTTGGTAAGGTCACATCGCCATGGCTAACCGTGTTTGTCTTGGGCATTCTGGCTGGAGCATACATTGGCTTCGGAGGTCTCCTTTCCACATGCGTGACCTTTGACATAGCCAGCGCAATGGGAACTGGCTTTAAGAAGTTCATGGCAGGCACCGCCTTTAGCGTCGGTCTGATACTCGTTGTCATTGCAGGGGCAGAGCTATTTACCGGTAATAATCTGATGATATCAAGTGCGATGACCAAGAAAATAACCTTCGGCAACATGTCAAAGAGATGGGCTGTTGTCTGGCTTGCCAATCTTGTCGGTTCACTTATCCTGGCGCTGATCTTGTACCTGTCAGGCCTATGGAAGACTGACAACGGAGCGTTGGGTGCCTCTGCCGTCAGTATAGCCTATGCGAAAGTCAACCTTACTTTCGTCGAAGCGCTTGTCCGTGCGATTGGCTGCAACTGGCTGGTATGTCTGGCCGTATGGATGGCCCTCGCCGCTCGCCAAACCATCGGCAAGATATTCGCCATCTACTTCCCCATCATGGCCTTCGTCGCCATCGGCTTTGAGCACGTTGTCGCCAACATGTATTTCATTCCAGCTGGTATATTCGTGCACACATGGGGAGGGATCCCTGGTCCGGGGACCTTCGATCCGAATTCTCTCACCTGGCTCGCCTTCCTGTGGAAGAACATGGTACCCGTAACGATCGGTAATATAATTGGCGGTGGAGTATTTGTGGGAATGAGCTACTGGGGTGCTTACCTGAGGCCGTCTGCTGAGGACAAAAGTAAAGCTTAGGAGGAATCCGGGAAAGGAATCTTTCACTTCGTTTTCACGTTGGGAGAAAAATAATTTTTGCCTTTGAACGATACTAATTTTACTGGATTTCGTAGCCTCTTGTATGTTGACAAATGCCATGTGGGCAGGCTGTATGAGGGGGCATCAAAATGGCACAAGGCATTCAGAACGGTTTTGCGTAATTTTTTATGTTGAAATATCCAAAAAGTTATATTACTCAAGTTGGTATTGTTAATTAACTGCGTTAACTTTTTAGGAGAAAGGGGGGGCAGCATGAACAAGGGGGATTTGGTCAACGAGGTTGCCAAGGTGGTCAATAGCAAGAAAGATGCTCTGGCAGCGGTGAATTCGGTTTTTTCAACCATTACCAAGGCGTTGAAAAAGAACGATGCGGTCACACTGATCGGATTCGGAACATTCAAGCTGGGAAAAAGGAAGGCCAGGAAAGGGAGGCATCCACGGACTGGGGAAGAGATAAAACTCGCGGCAAAGAAGGTAGCCAAGTTCGTACCAGGGAAGAGCTTGAAGGAGGCTGTGAAATAATCTGCATTCAAATGGGTTCCATAGAGCCCTCACGGGGCTAACTCATCCTCGTGGGGGCTTTTTATGGGGTCAGCCCACGTTCCCTTGGCTGTATCGCTTTCTTGTGGAGGAGCCTTCTGCTCTCACCCCTCGCTCGGATCAGCGAAACCATTGGAGCAATCGTACAACCTTTCAACCGCATTCAAGGTCTTCTTAGACATATCTTCAATCAGGCATCCTTAGAACACCCGCCCCTTGCATTTTCCCTTGTTTTAGCAGAATTAAGGCCTGATTAGCCTGATCCAATTCAAACTCTCTCACAGCGGGTATGATTGGAATTTGAGCAGCCAGTGGTAAGAATTCCTGCGCGTCTTTTCTGGCAACATTGGCCACACTCTTTATCTCCTTCTCATACCACACGTATTTCGCATAATCTAATTCTGGGATCGGATTGATTTTCCTGATTGCATTTATCACAACCCTTCCCCCTTTGTGTAAAATCTCCAAGGCTGCCCGGACTGGCTCTCCCACGGGGGTAAAGTCAATGGCACAATCAAGCCTTTGTGGCGGAGTTTCTCCGGTCGCACCAACCCAATCCGCCCCCAATTTTTTTGCCAAATCTTGATGATCTTTCTGCCCCTCTCTCGTGAAGACAAAGACCTTACAATCCCAATGCTTGGCAACCTGGATGGCGATATGGGCGGAAGCCCCGAATCCATAGAGACCAAGAGTCTGATCAGGTTTTATTCCAGAAAGCCTTAGGGCCCTGTAGCCAATGACCCCAGCGCATAGAAGTGGGGCAGCCTGAGAATCAGAAAATCTTTCAGGGATGGGGTAGGCGAAATCCTCTGAAACAACGCTATATTGCGCATAGCCACCATTGGCATCAAGGCCAGTGGCCTGAAATTGGTCACATAAATTCTCATCACCCCTGAGACAAAAATTACATTTCCCACAACTCGAATAGATCCAGGCGATCCCTACCCTATCTCCAACCCTAAATTTGGTTACACCTGAACCTAGTGCCTCCACCCTTCCAACAATTTCATGACCCAAAACCACTGGGAATTTTGGGGGAATGAGCCTTCCCTCGATCTCATCAAGTTCAGTATGGCAAACCCCGCATGCAGAAACCTTTACCAAAATCTGTTTGAAATCTGGAACAGGATCAGGCAATTCGACCATCTCTAATGGCTCCTCCTTGAGGGGTAAATCAATCCTTTTTCGACGCGCACCTTTTGTTCCTATCTCACAGAATTCCTTTAACACCATGGCCCTCATCGTATATCCCTCCTTTCATCTTCAGGGCCCATAATGAGCCCTAAAGTAATCTCCTATATTTCAAAAATTTGTTTGCCGCATTTGCTTAAGGCCTCATTCCGCAAAACCGGCGGGATCGCCTGAGGAAAATTGGACAGGCTCAATTTTCTAACGGTACCAGAATTCGGTAATTTTCAATAGTCATTATATCATGAAATGTAGTCAAATTTAATGGAGGTATCCATAGTTTTTCATGCCAATCACAGTGGAAGATTGAACATGCGTGCCTGATCTTAGAAAAGGATTGTAAATCTGATCAAGTTTCAAATCTCTCACTATTTTTCATTGTTAATGGGTTTGTAAAATGCAA
>JGI2172J19969_10000430_pt1 | contig 17785 bp, 13 predicted proteins | sample DeeMarSWOR230_32_FD_19969 | JGI IMG/M metagenome (IMG submission 19969)
TCTCGTAATACGCTTTCAGAAGATCCTTGTCCATTTGTCCAATGGCTGCAAGAGCTTCTGCCACGTTATGTATGCCGTCGTATGTTCCCCACGCTGTGTATAAGGGCCAGTAACCGCCTGATTTAGCCACGAAGTTGTCCCAGAACACTTCTGTTACACCTGGAATAATCGGTGTTCTTGTTCCAGCGAAGTTAAGTATACACTCATAGTCACAAGCGCCACCAGTGGTTACCCAATGGTTCTGCAGTTGTCCCAAGACGTTGATTCCGACAGGTAAAGCACCACAACTCATGGCTTTCCACGTTGCTATGACGGGTACGCCGGAGACTCCGGAGAATACGTGGATCAACAGTCGGGCTTCGCTGTCTATTACACCTTGTATCCACGAAGCTACATTGGTTGTTCCGTCAGGTATTCGTCCTTCATAGGTGACGTTTGCGTATGGTCCGAGTATGCTTGGGTAGTAAGCTGGATTGCTTAGCATTGTGTGCATCTCTATTGTCCATGCTAGGTCTTCTGAGAGAACTGCAACTTTGGTTTGGTTTGGCGTAACTGGGTTGTTGTCAAGATCGGCTCCAAATATGGGGTTCAGTTTCTGTGGCAGTAGGTAGCCTCCAACGCCACCAGCTATCGTATAGAATAGCATGGTGCTGTTGATTGGATTGATTCTCCACAGGTATGGGCAGGTTGTTGGATTTGTTAATCCGCTTGTGGATGCGCCGTTGATTAAGAATGGTACTCCATGAGTGACTGCCACTGGAATCATTGTCATTACACATTCAGTTCTGAAGCCGCCGATTACGATGTCACACCCTTCTTCTGCTGGGTCACATAGTTCTTCCATTGAAATGGCTGCCTGAGATGGAAGTATATCTGGATATGAATACTCGTCTCTGAATACCAGTGTGATGTTGTAGTAACCTGGGGGGTCTGCATCTGGGAGATATATTCCGCCTGCATCATTGACTTCGTCGCGAGCCATTTCGGCTGCTTCTTTCATTCCAGCAGGGCTCCAGTGAGGTAGTCCGTAAGGACCGATAATGCCGACCTTTATGTTTCCTACGACCGCAGCTTTTGTTGGAAGAGGCATAATGAATATTGAGCCAACTAGAAGCAAAGCAAACAGTATTCCTAGAGAACTCTTTCCTTTCATTTTTATTCTAACTCTCCTTTCTTAATTCATATGAAATTAAGCTTGTCAGGACTAAAAAGTCTTATGGAACTTTGTTACATAATAATTCTTGAGCTGAAGCAAACCGATATACATATAGAGAATATTCATGGCGTTTAGAAGCGTTCTACATCCAAGGAATGTGGCATGATGTAGATGATTATGAGTCGCGTGTGTAGAAGCAATTGAGAGGAAGGCTCGTTCTCTTCAGTTGATGATGGCATGAATGATGTACAGATAATAGGGTTCCGAAATAATGTAACTCTTAGCGCGCGCGATGCCGTAGCCTTGATTTAAAGTGTTTTTGCAATGCATATGTATAGATGAATTCGTACCCGGTTAGGTTTATATATGGATAATGGTTGATTATTTGGAGAAGACGGGGTGAATAAATTTGAAAAGGTTGCGCAGGATGAGATTTTACCAAATTTTCTTTTTGGCTTTATTTGTAGTGTTTCTGCTATTATCTGTAATCTTCTCGGTGGTCTTACATCTTTCTCAGATTACGTTAGTTTTGCTGCTAATGGCTTTTCCTTTGGCAATTGTTGTTGCAGTTTTTGGTAGTCTAAGTATTCGAGAGGAAGAAGAAGAAGAATAACTATGGATTGACATTTTAGATTTGAACTTCAAGTGCAATGAGAAACACTGAACAGTGAAATGTGTGCATATCAGGAATTGCAAAAGAAAAATGGGTGGGGCGTTTATTAATATGGATTATCTGTCTAGGTTGCCTTGGCTACAGCTGTTCCTATCCGTCCAAATTTCATAGCGTCAGCCATGGAGCCGGATATAGTGTATTGTTTAGCGAAGTATGCTCGTGTCTGATCGAGTTCTCGAGTCAGCATCTTGTAGAAAATTTCTTCAGGCCCTTTTAAGGTTACATTTGGGCTTTCATGTTTTCCCTCATGAAATGAAGCAGCGCCGTTCTCGAACTTGATGTAGAACTCTCCTTCTCCTTCTACTTCAAACTGTACAACTTTATTCCAACCAGCCATGGCATTCTTTGCTTCATCAACCGCGTTTGCCCTATCAGCCAATTCCTTGTAACCATCCATCACTCTTCCCATTTTCAAAGACACCTCTGGGCTCATATGAAGTAACGGAAAATTTAAGTTTTTTCCAACTATACAGATGAATCGACCAAGGAGTACGCGGAAAAATCATAGTTTTTTCATGAATGATTCAAACAGAGAATTAGGACAGTTAGACTAAAATACTCTTTCTTCTTAAACGTTCATCTCAAAACTGTAGTATCGGAGGAATTTGATGAGGAAAGTCGTAATAGTTGACTATTTGAGGTCTGCTTTTTCCAGATCTAGACCTCAACAGCCTGAAAGAGACAAATTTAATCCATTGAGGATGGATCATGTAGCTGCCATGCTTGTAGAAAAGGTCGTTGAAAGAAAAGCCATTAATCCTCATGAGATCAATGAGGTAATTCCAGCGTGTGCATTCGGTGTTTGGGAGCAATGGACTTATGGCGGAAGATCAATATCTATGTTAGCTAAACTTCCTGCAGAAGTGCCCGCAGTATTCGTTGACAGACAATGTGGATCTTCAATGAGTGCTATACATTTTGGTGCTATGGAAATTATGACTGGCTATTCTGATCTTGTGATTGCATGTGGAATGGAACATATGACTCACATTCCAATGGCCGGCAATAATTGGATAAGTCCACCCATGGACCTAATTGAAAAAGAAGAATACAGTAAAAAGTACGAGATGGAAACAGGCTTCGTAATGGGATTAACAGCAGAACGATTATTCAAAGAAGGAGCAGAAAAGCACGGAATTACCAAGGATGATATGGACCGATGGTCTTTGAGAAGCCATCAATTGGCAGCTAAAGCTCAACAAGAAAGGTTTTTTGACGATGAAATAATGCCCGTAGAAGTTACTTATCCTGATGGGAATACAGAAACCATCGACAGAGACTTGAGTGTGCGACCTACTACATCTCTGGAAAAAATCCAGAGTCTACCACCAGCCTTTACGTCTGATGGAGTAATTACTGCTGGGAACTCTTCTCCATTAAATGCAGGAGCATCCTGTGTAGTGCTGGCTTCAGAAGAGAAGGCGAAAAAACTTGGATTGGACTCATTAGGAACGATCAAATCCATGGGGTGGGCAGCTGTTCCTCCCGCAGTGATGGGTAAAGGCCCCGTTCCTGCAAGTAAGATGGCACTTAAACATGCCGGACTAAGTGCCAAGGACATTGATTTTTGGGAGATAAATGAAGCATTTGCAATCGTCACCTTATGGGATATGAAAGAGCTTGGAGTTGACCCAGAGAAAGCCAACGTGAAAGGAGGCGCTATCGCCATCGGCCACCCACTTGGCGCAACTGGCGCCAGACTCGTAGGAACTGTATCAAGGATATTAGAAACTGAAGGCGGACGACACGGACTGGCAACAGCATGTGTAGGCGGAGGACAAGGAGTAGCAACGATTATTGAGAAAGAAGAGTAAGGGTTACACCTCCAAAATACCGAAAATTTTTCACTAGTGATTCCTAATCAACCTTAACATGCGCTCAGTGAACATGTACCCACCTAGGACTGCATGAATTCAATCAAACCTCCTAAAATGTTCAAAACCTCTTTGAAAAGACTAGGAAGCGAAAGTCGGAGTACTTCGAACTTTTTTTCAACCCCATAATAGAAATACTCAGTGCGCGCCAACATGTGTAAAACTTCATTTTGGATTTTCACCGTGCGAAAATATATTTCATCTGCAAATCCTAGATTTTCTTCGAAATGTATTAAAAGCTAAAGTCTTGCCTATACTGCCAAAGTGGTTAGGAATGAATGAGCAGCAAGAGAAATGTGAAGAATTGAAATGTTTCTTTGAGCCCAAAAGCGTTGCAGTCGTTGGTGCGTCCCGTAGTCCTTTCAAATTTGGCCATTTCTTACTGAAAAACCTGATAGATTTGGGATTTGATGGAAAAATCTATCCTGTGAACCCTAACGCAGATGAAGTTTTAGGCTTACAATCCTATCCTAGAGTTGATCTGATAGAAGGTGACGTTGACTTAGCGGCAATAATTGTGCCTGCACCTATAGTACCAAAGATAATGAAAGATTGCTCAAAAAAACAAGTTAAAGGTGTAGTTATCTGTTCTTCTGGTTTTCGAGAAACAGGCGAAACGGGACGAAGACTTGAAGAGGAAGTTGTAGCGATTGCAAAGAAAACTGGAATTCGTGTAATCGGACCAAACACAACAGGCATACTGAACACTTCAAATAACTTCACAACATCTTTCGCACCACTTCCGAAGCTGAAGAAAGGCAATGTTGCCTTCATAGCCCAAACAGGTCTATTCGCCGCAGCTGCATTCTGGTGGATAGTATCAAAGCATCCTTTCGGAATAAGCAAAATTGTGGGACTTGGCAACAAATGTGACGTGGATGACGCAGAAATACTGCAGTACTTGGCTGCTGATGAAGATACAGATGTTATTGCAATATACATGGAGGGAGTGAAGAACGGCGAAAGACTCTTCAAAACATTCAAGGAAGTTGCTCAGAACAAGCCTATAATAGTGCTCAAGTCGGGTAGAAGCCCGTCAGGGATAAAAGCGTCAATGTCCCATACAGGTTCCCTTGCTGTGAAAGATGAAGTTTTTGATGCTGTATGCAGACAGACGGGAGTCATACGTGTAAGTGGTGATCTTGAAGATCTTTTAGATGTAACCAAGGCTTTCGCTTTACAACCGTTACCGCAAGGAAACAAAGTGGGAATAATCACGGTTACTGGAGCTGGCGGAGTAATGGCAGCTGATGAATGCAGCAAATATGGTTTGAAGCTTGCACCTTTGTCAACAGCGACTTTGAATCGGATAAGGAGTAAAATGCCCTCATGGGCAGCGCCAAGTAATCCTGTGGATATTGAACCATTATTCGAGGCTGTTGGGCCCGAAGCGAGCATGAGGATAGCGCTAAGGGCAGCTTTAGAAGATAAGAGCGTCAACAGTGTAATAATCTTGTTTGTAGCTGTACCTCGGCTTATTCCATTCTTTGATGTGAAGAATGTTCTGAAGAAAATGATGCGAGACATTATAGAAAAACATCTTGAAGATAAACCTGTTCTAGCTCACTTCATAGGGTTCAAGGACACTGTGGATTCATGGACTGTCCAGCTTGAAGAAGAGAAAATCCCTGTATACTCATCAATTGAAAGATGCGCCAAATCTCTAGGCCAACTTTGGAAATACAAACTGTATCAGATGCGCCAGAATAGATTGATCGCTAGTCCTGAGACTAAACAATAAGGAATAAACGTTTAATAATCAACGGTGTTTAACCGAAAGCTGGGTGAAATTACTATGGTGTTTGAATGCACCTTGTACCAAAAGAAAGACGCTATAGCATGGATAACGTTAAATCGACCGAGAGTACTCAATGCANTAAATAGAAAGCTATGGCGTGAAATATACGAAAACTTAGATCANGCTGAAAAAGACAAAGAGATACGCGNAGTCATAATTACAGGTATGGGCAGAGCCTTCTGCGCCGGCGACGACATAAAAGAAGTCGTCAGCTTGAAAACCCATGAAGAAATAAAAAACTTTTTCCAAGAATTCGCCATGCCAACCATGATGAAGCTTGTTCAATTACCAAAACCAGTAATAGCAGCAGTAAATGGACTTGCCTACGGAGGAGGATGCGAAATAGTAATGTTATGCGACCTTGCCATTGCTTCAGAAAATGCTACTTTTGCCATACCCGAAGCACTCATTGGTGCCATACCTCCAGTAGCTGCCATGATAGGCGCATACATAATTGGAAAACTCAACAATAGCCTGCTGATGTTGACAGGCAAATCTATAACAGCTGACGAAGCCAAACAGATGGGGCTTGTGAACAAAGTTGTTTCTGAAGAAGAATTAAGAACAGCTGCTGAGAAACTTTCAAAGAACACAATGAAAGCAGCGCCAACATCAATCAATATTATAAAGAGATTGATGTACCGACGACTAAAAAGCGAAGAATTGGAACAAGCTGTTGAAGAATTGATGAACGTTGTTCAGCTGGATGAAGGAAAAGAAGGCCACACAGCCTTTGTAGAAAAAAGACCTCCTAAATGGACTGATTAGTAAAACAATTAGGGAATCAAAAACAATCTGGACAGTTAAGGTATATCACTGATAATTTTTCCTTGAACTACTATAACCATACGTTATGTATAATTCATGAACTACTACAAATCTTTGCAGTAAAATCGGGTTAAATGGTAAGTTCTCGGTTTAGTGTTTTCTGATTTTTATGAAGTATATTATTGCAATTACTATAATTACTGCTATTCCACCAACCACATAGGGAACGTATGCCATGAAATCTACAGGGAGTGTTTCAACTACATTCACGGTTGCTTCGGCGCTTTCGGATCCTGTTACAAGTGGAAGATCGCCTGGCCAGACAGCCTTTATCTTATATGTGCCATTTTTTTCAGCTGTCCATGTATGTGTGTATTTGCCAGTGGAGTCAGGTTGAGTTTCTGCGAGGACACTCCATACTGTTTCGTTTGCAAGTCTGTGTTTGATCGTTACGTTGGCATGCTTGGCGCTTCCGGATGGTTGGATGGTCCCCTCTATTGTCACTTTTCCTCCGACAGCTACGGTCTCAGGATCGACGCTGATAGTTATCTGACTCTCCTCCTCTATTCGAACCTCCAAATATTGGACTCCTAGATAGGACCATACGCCGCTTTCCGCAATTTCCTCCTGAGCTTCTCCTCTCCACACAGCTTCGAATTTGAGGAGGGCACCGAGGTTTTCAAGACCAGTCGTCCAATTATACATGTAGTAGCCGTCACTGTCTGTTATGGAGTTCACGTTCCATCTAGTGGTGTTATCTGATGATTTACAGATGATCTCCACATTTTCTCCTCCTTCGGGCGGGTCGATAGTTCCGCTTATGGTCACGTTGGATCCTGCAACCACAATGTATCTTTCTTCACTTTGTTCTTCACGTTTGACCCAATTATCAGAATACACGTTTATTGTGATTTCTCCTGTGGTTTTAGCGATCGTGTAGTGTCCGTCATTGGGAATTATGGATACAGCTTCGTCTAGGTCATTTAAGAATTGAGTGTCAATGAACTCTAGTGGACAGTACAGTTCTGTAGTGCCTTGGTGTATGCCTTGGAAGGTTATGATGGCTATCTCTCCATCTCCCTGTGGAAAGCTGGACGGAATTGTCAGGTTATTTTCTATTGTTACGCAACCAGCTGTATTTGAATAATTGAAAGTTGTAGCGCCAAATCCTGCTAGAAAATCGCCTTCAATGACTTTAGTTACGTTAAGGAGTATAGCATTGAAACATAGGCTGAATCTGACGTAGACTAGTCTTTGATCAGAAGCAGTATTGTTGAGCCATATTGTAATGTTGAATGTTTCCAGTTCTGACGCATGGTAAACTTGAGGTTCCACAACTAGATAAGCCAAAGGTGGCGTCCATGTATACTGGTAGTGTCCGTTTGTTCTAGTTGCCTCAATATCATTGTATTGGGAATCCCAGAGAAATGTTATGGTTGCATTATCTATGTCGAAGTTGCAGGACAAGGTTTCATCTACGTCAGGCTTCTCAATAATTTTAAATTCAATTATTGCTAATAATCCCGTACCATTAACGCCATCCACCTCGCCCTGAAGCGCACCGCCAACCAGTACAGATGTCCCATATCTTTGATCGTTATGATAGAATTCTGGACCTATAGCAAATGACTCTTTTTCATAGAAAATGTACTTAGGATCATCTTCAGATATCCATGCTCCCGTGGGATCTAATACCGTGGAGTTATACTTTAGACATACTTGGAAAGTGATTAGGTCTGTTACGTCATAGACATAAACGGTGACGTTGAATCGGTCTTCTACAAAAGTCGTGTTTGTATAAAATTCAAAGTTGGTGTCGTCTGTCGCAGGGTTAATCACGCGTATTTCAGTTGCTGCACCCTGCACGCTAGGAACAATTCTGTATAAGGTTATACTTGATGCTAAAACTAGAAGAATAAGTAGCTTCTCAGCTATTCCTACACTCAGACGGAGTTTCTTCAACCTTTTCACCAGCCTAGCCCAATAAGTAAAGAAACATGTATTTGAAATTATTGGTGAAGATGTTCTAGTAGATAATTCGTTCGTGCTAAGAGATGTGGTCTAAAATTCAAAAAGAACTTGGGTTAATATGATAGCAGTACCCTAGAAAATTTTTAGGTCAACAAACTATTCAGGGCTACATAATCTTTTGATATGACTGCTCTGACTCCCTTCTTTGGATCTACTACCTGATTTATTTCCAGATTGATGGCGAGACTTCCAAACATGTATGCTGTCTCAAAAGACCAGCCATATTCTCGCATGAACGCATAAACTGCAGCCTCAGCTGCAAAGGTTGCAGCCTCGTCTAAAGTGTCGCCGCAAGCTAAACAGGCATACGAATCATGCGTTTCAAGGATTGGCCAATCCGGCTTTCTACCTTTGATGATGTTGAATCTCAGGAGGATTTCGCCAGCCACCTCGATGGAGGAGACGCACAGTTCTCCGTCAGCTTGAACAGCGTGAAGGTCACCAGCTGCAAACAGCGCTCCTTCAGCAAACACTGGCAAATAAAGTGTGGTGCCCGCCGTCAAATCTTTAACATCCATATTTCCACCATGCGTACCAAGCGAGCCGGAAGGAATTTCGCCTGACTCTGGAGCTACACCAATAGTGCCTATCATTGGCTTTGCTTTGACACGAATATTCTCGTTGAAATGGATGTATCCGTTGCTTATCTTCACTATTTTGGTTGAAGGTTTAATTGGTTTTTCTCTCAAGATTCCATATTTGGGAACTGTGACTATTATGCCGTTCTCCTCGACTTTTAAGTCCAATATTTCTACGATGAGCGTGTCCCCTAGCTCTGCATCTTCAATGAAGAGTGGACCTGTTGCTCCATCAACCTTAGACCAGTTAAGCTTGTCTAAGGAGGACGCTTCGTTCTTGATTTGTCCTCCTAATGCGTCTTCTGTTTCAAGCAAGACAAGTTCTCCAAGTTTAATATGTTCAATTGGCCTATGTTTGGGGGAGAAACTGTAGATTATGTTGCTTCTTGATACAACTTTCATGAAGACACTTCCAATCTGTTATTAGATTCCCCATTGAAGGTTTTAAAGGTTAAAGGTGACAATGCCAAGTTTCGATAAGGTCAATCAGCAAATCCAGATGTAGCTTGTCGAGGTTTCCTGTTCATTAAACAGTGGTTTCTGGTGGGCTTGTTATCTCATTCATCGTATTCTGTTGGGTCATATACGCGTGCTTCTTTGAAAGCTTTTTTGCGGTTTATACATGATTCACATTTTCCGCAATGTCTTGTTCCGCCGAGATAACATGACCATGTGAGTTCAAATGGTACGCCAAGTTTTGATCCGAGTTTTATCAAGGAAGATTTTGGTTTGTTGTGGAAGGGGGCTTCAATTATCATTTTCTTGTCTGTTCCCAATCTTGCCGTTTTTTCAAAAGACTTGTAGAACTCTTTTCTACAGTCAGGATAAAAGGGTTTATCAGAACCTTGAGCTCCATAAAACACAGTCATCGCCTCAATAGATGATGCATATGCCACGGCAATTGAGAGGAAAATAGCGTTTCTGAACGGAACTATGATAGGTTGCGTAAATTTGGAGGTCATCTCAATATTTTCATCACAAAGCGATGTTACTCCAAGAAATATCTCTTTAAGCGAAGAAAGGTCAATTACTCTCAATGGTATTCCGAGTTCTTGTGCTACTAGTCTAGCATGGCCAGCTTCTTTTTCGGCGATTTGACCATACTTGTAACAGAGTCCATGTACACTGTATCCTTGTTTCTTTGCCCAATAAGCGACAGTTGATGAATCTACGCCTCCGCTAACTATGACGACGCATTTTTCCTGTTGATTCACTTATTTGCCACCATTTTATTCTAGTTTCAATAGTTTTGAACAAGATAGATCCAATGAAGTTCACTATCTGTTCACTGACAAACAAATATGGAAAAGTCAGGAGTATCGGTTCATTAGATATCTGCAGAAGCATCCAGCTTACACTTAATGCTATGATCGTTGCAATGACTGCTCCACAGATAAAATAATTACTGTTGAATTTTCTGGCAAGAACGTATCCCAACAATCCTGCGACTAAACTCATGACTGGCATGAACAACAATTCATATACCCCGAAATATGGGCTGAAGAAATTGCCGATGACTACTCCAATAGCATATCCTACAGCTAAGATCCATTTTCTCGTGATAGCCGGTCTGAGCACACCTGCAACTCTAAACTGTAGCATATAAAATGATATTGGAAGAAAAACGTAGACTAATGCTGCATAGAGTGCTGCAAAGATAGCTATTAATGAAAGATCTCTACTTTCCACTTCCACACTTTCACCTTCCTACTCCGGGATTTATATGGCGGAACGGGTGGAGGTGAGCTCCCACTCACCCGCCTAGTACTTTGATTTTTCATCTAAACTTAAAAGCCTTATGTATGGACGTATGTGTGTCTCCTCAAATCAGCCTCAACGTTAGCGCGCGGGTACGTATAGTTTAGTTGGGGATAACATTTAACTGAGGCTAATGACCATTTTAATTTGGTTTGAAAGTGATCTCCAGATATATGACGAAGATCCTTCCCTTATTTCTTATGTTGTTTTTCATAGCCATTGTCAGTTCTGCTTCGTCAGTCAATGCTGGTGGAACTTATTACGTATCTCATTGGAATGAAGAGATAGTAATAAACGAAGATGCTTCTCTCACGATATCTGAAGAAGTAACCTTCAGCTTCGTCACGGGAGACTTCGAGTACGCATATAGAACTATACCTCACAAAGGCTTTGACGATATCGTTTCTGTCAGCGTAACAGATGATAAAGGCAAACCTTTAGGATACAGCCTTGAGAAGAAAGGTTTCCTCTTTTTCCCTTCTGATTTTGAGGTTCGATGGAAGTGGGAGAGAATCTATGTTGGTTCTGAACCCATTGAGAAAACCTTCGTTCTTACATATACACTTACCAACGCAATGAATTTTGAGAATACCGATCAGGATAGAGACAGAATGTACTGGAACATCATAACCAATTATGATGTCAATATTCACGACATGAATATAACAGTCATCCTACCCAGCAAATACAACCTAAGCACCNTATCAGCAACATCCTACTATTCCATTTCATCCACAAAACCACCAGAAATAGCCAACTCCACAACTCACACAATCGTAAACTATCATCAATCAGTAGTCACAGCAAGGGAAGATTACACATTGGACATACACTTTCCAGCAACAGTCGAGAGACCTCCACCGACAATGGCACAGGTCGTCCGCGTATCGCTTGACATGCTGGCGCCATGGTACTCTATCGGGATGATAGCGCTTGGCATAGTAGCTATATTCAAAGTCAGATCATTCAAGAAGAGGTTCAAAGATCCTGAAGTCTCTAGTGTTGATGTGCAAGGAGATGAACCTCCTGAGGATGTTGGACCACCAGAGGCTGGCGTTCTGTCAGACATGAAGCTTTTGAGAAAACATTTCGATTCAGCACTGCTCGATTTGGCTCAGCGTGGATACCTTACCATGAAAGTCGAGTCAAAAGAAACAGGTTTCTTCAGAAAATCGGTCAAAGTCGAAAGTTTTGAGGTAGCATTGAGCGAGAAAGGTAAAAAAGCCTTACAGTCGAAGGATCCACACCTAAGGAGATACGAGTGGCACCTACTAAAGAGTGTAGAATCGAATCCCATAAACAAAAGAGAACTATCTAAAATAACCAGTAAAGATGTGAATGAAAAGTTTGGTCTTGAGGTCATCAAAGACGGGCTCATAGAGAAAGGCTTCGTCGATCCTCGAGGGTTCGAGAAGAAGGGGGCCAGCCTGATGATCCTCGGTGGAGTTCTAGCTCTGCTGGGAGTCGCGGTCATAGTTCTCTACATTTTCATGGGATCCATGAACTGGTGGATGAACATAACAACGTTCTTCCCTGCAATTGTCTTTGGATTAGCTCGAACAACCGGACCTCGAACATTGCGCGGTGCAACACTCCACAAGCAAACAAACGATTTTCTGGAAAAAAAGATGAAAGAACTGCAAGAGGAAGCTGAATTATCGCCCTTACCGACTATACGACGTATCAATGAACTCACTCCTTGGCTGGTTCTACGTCCAACTTTCTACAAGTTGCTCAGTGCACCAGATAAAGCCATGAAGAACCTTGACGCAACATGCAAAGAACGCAATGATATCTTACCAAGTTACCTGAAGGTCATAAGCTCACAACGCCATACTATGCCCCTTTATTACTACGACTATTGGATGTGGCGTAGCTTCTATGCTACTACATCGCCATCAACTGGCGCGCCTCCAAGTGGAGGAGCAGGGGGAGGAAGCGCAGGAGGAGGAGGAGGCGGTGGAGGCGGAGGAGCAGGTTAAACACGCTAACGCTTTTGAAGAATAAATCTAAGACCAAACGCACTTGTAACGTAGATCCCTTCAGGATTCATCCAGCTTTTACATTTTGAAAACGAATTCTTAGTTACTATACTATAAATAAGGTCGTAAATCTCACCACATTCTACATATAAATAAGACCTTTGAAAACTCAGAAGTCTATATCAACCTAGAAAACATGCTTGGCCACCGATACAATCAAGAATTTTACATGAAAGTGGAATTAACATTCGAGGAGACCAAAGCTTTCCAGAAGTCAGCTACAAATGCATCTGCGAAAAAAAAAGCGCGCGCTAGTATGAGAAAGCTTATGAGCTTGCAAGGAAACCAGACTGAATAGAAGGGTGAATACTGATTTGGAGAACTTGCCAAAGAGATTGGCAGCATCAGGCGCAATAGAGATTCGGTCCAAGCTAGATTCAGTTTCCGGTGGAAAAGTTCTGGATATTGCAACTGGCTCTGGTGATTTCATTGATACTATGATGAAAACGTTGAAGGACTATGACTGTTTTGTTGGGATTGACATTTCAAAAAAGGATCTTGGATCCGCTAAGAAACGGTTTGGAGATAAGCCTGTCAAACTGATGGAGATGAATGCAGAATCGTTGGAGTTCGACGATGATTCCTTTGACACAGTATGCATGGCTTACTCGTTGCATCATCTTGAAAGAATAGATAAGGTGCTAGCCGAGATGCGCCGAGTGTTGAAGCCGGGTGGAAATCTCATCATTCAGGAAGAGTTCTTCGATGGAAACCAGAATGAAGCACAGAAAACAAACCTACTACAACATGCTTGGGAAGCACAAATCGATTCCTTGTTAGGCGAGATTCATAGGACGACTTTAACTAAACACAGAATCGAAGATATTATCAGCAATATACAGCTTGAATCGGTCGAAATATTCGAATCCACGCATCCGGTGGAATGCTTGTTCTGTGAAAGAAAGTTTAGATGTGATAATCCAAAAAGCGAAGAGGAAATTGACAGATCTCTCAAAGAGATTGATGACAATCTTAAGAGGTTGAAGGAAATCGCAGATACAGAAGCTCGCTTCAGACTTCAGAAGACAGGCGAAGAATTGAAAGAAAGGAACAGAAAGTTCGGCAATGCTCATCCTTCCGTATTGCTTGCGATCGGAAGAAAGACTCTTTAAAGCGGCATTTAGAGTAGGAAAGAGACGGTTCAAGAAGGAAACTTAGTTGGGATCCATGTTGGTGTTTTCTAATTGCGCGCGCGGCGATTCTTGAGATACAATTAGGTGTCATGTAATAGTTTAAGCACAAGTCTGGCTATTCTCTGACCGTACTCTACACACAGTTTCTTACTCCTCTCATCAGGTTCATTAATGGCTACAGGTCCATAGTGATCTCCTCTCGGCGTTCCTTGAACTATCATTCCATGAATCAACAGAGCTTTCAAAATGCTCATTATCGTCGTTTCATTACCTCCTCCTATGCTGCCTGAAGAAGAGAAGGCTCCGCCGATTTTACCATCAAGTTTTCCATGAAACTTCACACTGTCATCCAACAATTTTTTGATTTCAGAAGCCATGGATCCATAATAGGTTGGAGACCCGATGACTATCCCATCAGCGTCAAGCAGTTTCTCAACTCTGACATCCTTCACAGACTTCACTTCCACTTCGACATTCTTCTCTTTTTTCACCCCATCAGCTATATACTCAGCCATCTTCTCTGTATTCCCAGATCTTGAATAGTAAACTATCAGCACTTCGGCCATGTTAAACATCCCTTGCGAAGAGAAACAGATATTGGCTAAAACCTTTAAGCCTTTTGAAAGAAAATTATATACTATTCAGTTTTCATTCACAAGTTTTAGCACGCGCTCTCTCTTGTCAAGAACACCATGTTTTTCTCCGTTTAGTTTCTAAGGGGAGAACTCCAATTTTTCCCATGGTAAGACGCATGCGTGCATATACGAATTAAGAGGGTGACTCTTGATTCAAGAGAAACAAGAGATTTCAAGGCACTTCGAACCGTCGAACCATGCTAACACCCTGTTTTCAAGAGAATCAAGAGAGGAATTCAAGAGCTGCATTGAAGAGGTTAAGAGCGAGATTTAAGAGCGTCAAGAGCCAAATCAAGAGCCGGTGATAACATTCGTTTATGCCGAAGCGCGCACTATAAGACCTTGGAAAGCAACAATAGAATATCACAAGACGAAGGACATCTTATACGTAAAAAACCTCTTGGGCCACAAGAAAATTGAAAACACTGAAATCTACATTACCCTCGAAAAAAATATATTCGGAGACCCATACCACCAAGAATTCCACGCGAAAGTAGTGTCAACATCCGAAGAAATCAAAGCGCTTCTGGAAGTTGGCTATGAATACGTCTGCGAGAAAGAAGGATTATTATTCTTCTGAAAAAGAAAATAGCGCGTCCCAACATTAAAAACTACTAGGCTGGGAAAAAACAATGCGGGGTTGCCCTAGCCGAGTAGTAAATGGAGATGTCTCCCGCAAAATCCCCTCTTTTTCTTTGAAGTTCTATGGATTATGTCTTCTTCTGTGCAGTATGACTGCTATCAGTGTTGCCATCATGGATATTGGTAGAATTGCCAGTGATGGGAACTCTGGCACTATTATCACCTCTTGTGTTGAATGAGTGTAGTTGAAGTATAGGTATGTGTGCGTGGTGTTTGAGCATGGCAGGGGCTCTGGAACTGGCAGGATTTCTGTGCCGTTGACATAGATTCGGAAGGTGTCATCCATTAATGCTCTAGGAATGCAGATTCTGCAGAAGCCAGAAGTATCCTCCACACCCGTAATGTTGAAGAGTATTGCAGTTCCATTGAACCTGAAGGCGGATATAGTTGAGTTGCAGATGGTTTGAACCTGAAGTTCTGAAGTGAGAGTGTAATCGGAAAACAGCCCCATTAATGGGTAGTTGTCATATTGGTTTCTAACCTCAATAGGAGTATTGGGAGTTGGCATTAACACATGATATGAAATGTCTCCTATTCCATCACTTCCATTCTCGTCTTGATGAACTCCATTGTACAGATCTGTACCATTGTAATTACTCCAATAGTTTCCTCCAGAAGGATATCCGTTGTCCCATATGTTTAATGAACTGTACTGCAATTGATTTGTGTTGTCTATGAAATTGTTATGGTATATCCTGTTTCCTCCCGGCGCTGTCACCATGCAGCCGACATGCATGCCCATGTGATGGTTCATTATGGTGTTGCCAACAATTGTGCTGTTGCTGTCTTGTATTATGATGCCTGCGCCTGGGGGATAGTTATTATATGGTCCGGGAGCAGAGTGGGGTGATGGATATGGCGGTAGATATGTGTTGTTGATTATGGCGTTTCTGAGGATTGTGTTATTTGATCCGTCAGAGTAGATTCCATAGGTGTTATTGGAGACTGTGTTGTCGTGAATCTTGTTCTCAGTACCAGTTGTACAGATGCCTGCTCCATCTCCATTTTGTTGTATGGTGTTGTGGCTGATTTTGTTTTTGAAACCGAGGAGATGTATACCTGCTCCATTATAGGTTACAACATTATTGTCAATAGTNGTGTTTATGGAATAAAGTAGTTCGTCTTGAGGAATGGGAATGAGTTCGCTCCGTATGTCTATGGCGTATCTTGTTCCTGTTATTACGTTGTCGCTGATGAGAGTGTTTGTTGAACACATCAAGAATATGCCTTGAACGTTTCTTGTAGGGTTGAGGTTTTCGATGGTAATGTTGGTTGAGTTAACTATAGCTACGTAGCCTGCATCTTGTGGAACCTGTTGGTTTTGCTTGTTTACCCAATAATAGATTGGTCTGCCGTCAACCTTGTTTGAAGTATCTATGTCTTGAATATAATGTGTAACTGATCCTCCATAGTAGAGGGGGTGTATTCCGAAGTTGTATTTGTTTCCTGTCATATTGTTGTCTCTAAGCATGTTTTCTCCAGCTCGAGCTAAGATGATGCCATGTTCGTTGTTCACTACCAAGTTATCAACAATCAAATTGCAGTATGAATAATAAAGTAGGAGGCCTCCTGATGCGTCCATCAGATTCCACCAGAAACTACTCCAAGGAAAGTATGGACGCCCATTGCTCAAAGGCATGTTTTGGATGGTGTTGTTTGTTATTCTGTTTCTGGCTATGTACGTGTGGTTGTTCAGATAGAGATGTACGCCATTTCCATTGTTTGATATTATGTTGTCAGTAATATTGTGTCCAACATTGTTGTTATATCTGTTCTCCAAGTAAATGCCGACTATGTTATCCGTTATAGTATTACTGTTGATAGTGTTGTTTCCTCCTCCATACATTAATATTCCTTCCCCGTTGTGTTTGATTGTTAGATTCTGCACAACTATGTTAGAACAATTGATGAGTCCCAAATATCCGATCTGTCCACATGTAGAAGGAGCAAGAATCAAGTCGCTTCTGTTAATCAAGTAGTACACGGGTTTTCCATTCACCATGTTAGATGTATCTATATCATTTATGTGGTCAGCTACTGCCAGATTGTATTCATTGTTGATCATGGTGTTGTTTCTGAGAGTGTTCAGCCTAGAATTAAGAGAAATACCAGATGTACAGTTTTGCATAGTATTATCACTGATAGTATTGTTGCCCCAGCCAGAGACGTCTATTCCTTGCTCACAGTTAGTCACTTTGTTTTCCACAATTCTGTTTCCTGCAGTCTGACGCGACAGTGTTATACCTTGTCTGCAATCCACAATCGAGTTTCTTGAAATAGTGTTATTNTTGTAAACTGGTTCNGTTGAAGAAAAAGANCCATGAACAANTATTCCGTTTCCATTCGTTAATCTATTGTCTTCTATCTTGCTGTNGTTCGAGTTGGAAACTTGTATGTTTGTAGAGTTANTAGANATTGTATTGTTAATGATGATGTTGAAGTCTCCTTTGAGAGAAACACCTATGCCGTTGTCTGTTATAGTGTTGTTCGTCATCAAGTTGTTGTTTGTGACTGCTTCAACGCCATAAGTATTTCTAATGATTATATTATCCATGAGAGTGTTGTTGTTCCCATGCTGTATGTTTACCCCATTAGTTCCGCCTTGCAATGTGAATTCTTTCACAGTAACATTATCAGCATCTATTATGAGAGTCAGTTTTGGAGGGTAAGTAGTGGAATTTCCATCAATAACCGTTA
>JGI2172J19969_10000431_pt1 | contig 17782 bp, 16 predicted proteins | sample DeeMarSWOR230_32_FD_19969 | JGI IMG/M metagenome (IMG submission 19969)
CCCCACTCGAAGGAGACGTTAATGGGGTCATAATCACCGAGGTCGTCAAGATAGCCGTTCAACGTTGTTGAATTAGTTGTAACGTCCGTGGCCGCGTTGGTGGTTACCGTCGGCAGAGCCTTACTGGTGATGAAACCTTTCTCTTCACCACTGATCACAATCGATACACAATCTTGAAGTTGCGCCTTACAGGTATAAGCGGTATTTGATTCCAGTCCGGTTTTGGTCTCGTTATATGTTCCCGAGCCGGAAGCAGCCACCCATTCCGTATATTCAAAATTTTCTTCAGAAGAAACCTTATAAGCAAAACGTATTTGACCCGGACCAAAGCCCCCGAAATCGTAGGTCATGTTCAGTGCAGCTTCATTTGCGTCGATATCTGTGACATTATCCGTCGTCACTGTAGCTGGTGCCGGTACTACACCGAGATCAAGCCTCCCACTACCAAACACATTGTCTTTGCCGGGAGTACCGAGGTCGATGGCATTGCCCTCGAGGAAAGCCTGAATATCACCCGGAGTGAAAGTCGGATAAGCTTGCTTCACCAGGGCTGCCGCCCCGCCTACATGGGGCGCGCTGGCTGATGTGCCGGTAAAAAGGGTATATGTATAATTGCTGACATTATCCGTTGCCACGATATCAGGTTTTGTGTCGTTGTTTTCGTTAGGTCCCTGGGAGCTGTATGGTTCCAGCATTGTCGGGCTATTCCAAGGTACGGCTCCAACAGTTATGGCGGCGAGAGAGTCCGCAGGTATCGGGAGACTCCTTGAAGCGACCTGCAGTTCTGGAACTCCAAAACTCCATGGATATGAAAAAACATGAAGAGCTTCAGTCCCCGTAGCACTTTCTTTCCATACGGCTGCACCATACCACCCTTCAGCCGTAGCAGTATGCTGAACATATTCTATGGGATAATCATCACCGCCCACTCCGTCTTGTATATCGTTTGATACGAGAACCAAATCCCACTTAGCACCATCCCAATATACCAAAACCAAATCATAGTTGTTGGAAGAAATCCCCCACGGATCATCCCACCTAAGATAAAAACTAATAGATTCTGACGCGTAAAGATAAATGGGAGTTACTTCCCAAGAGTCTGCTATATAATTTAGATAATTATTGGTTGGTGGGCTATCAAGCCAGTTTCCCCACCAGTGAGACTGGGCGGAGTTCCCGGCTGCTTGGGCCCAGAAAATACCATTAGCACGAGCTTCAGTTATCTTATCACATACGTCGCCACTGCCGTCCCCCGGTCCCCATATTGGGGAACCGCAAGAGTGGGTAATGATATCAACCTGCGCAGTGTACACAAGGTAATCAACGGCATCGAGTATCTCAAGATCAGTCCCATAATTTACTAGGTATAATTCGGCGTCCGGGGCAATATCATGGACTATTTCGGCACAACCGGTACCGTGTACGATCGGGTAGCCTGTGGGACCATAGATGTCCCCCCCGGCAAGGAAGGACTGCGTGGTTACTGACAGTGGCAGATCGCTACCAAGCAGTGCTTCATATCCATAAAAACCAAGGTCCAGAACGCCTATCTTTATACCTGACCCTGTATATCCGGCTATCTGCCACTCATCGGCATTCATGAGCGCCACGCCTTCGCTTATTTCATATGTCTCCGTATAGATGGGTATACGTAAAAATTTTACCGCGTCTGACTCTGTTAAAGCTGTCAGGTTGGAAATGGATATAGATAGCTGATATCGGTCATCACGGCCTGTTTCTATTTCCGCACCTAGAGCAATGGCCGCTTCTACAGCGGTATCGGCCTCACCAGAAGCACATTCCATGAATACTCTAACAATTCCTTCATCCAGTCCAAAACTAAACTTCTCAGCTTGGCGGGAGGCTTTTTCGGGTATTTTTTCCGATACAAGATTGTTTAAGCGTGTATCAAGCTTTGGATTTCTCTTTTCGGGTAGTTCAACAGGAGGGAGAGTATTCAATTCCTTATCGATAGCGAATACCGGTACAACTGCTGCAATAACAGAAAGCAGCATCATCAGAACCACAAACAGGTATAAAAGCTTGTTCCTCACGTTCCCCCTTTTTGCTTGATTTGAGTGCTTATACATATACTGGTTATATTTCAGCAGACCATGACCTGCCCGCAAGAGGACATGTCTGATTGTACTCCCTTCTCCATTGTTCAATCAATGCCTTATTTTCCAGAAATTTTTCTCCATTTATTAAATTTTTTTGTAAATAATGTATCTAATGTAAAAAAAAGTCACAAAAATATAAAAAAAATAGGTTGACTGAATGTGCTCGGTTCATAGTCACGAAGCAACATGATGTTCGCTCCAAGTCTCTCAATATATTCAGTAGTATCGTAATCATAACCTACCCACTTCCCGATCTCGTGCGGGAAAGCGGCCATATGTTCATAACTTCCAAAGTCTGCTTTAGTCTTTACAGATATTTCGTTACCTGATGAACGATAGAGTTCGGTATCTATAAAAGTCACTACAGGAGAAAAGAGAACGTTGGAGGACGTAAGTAGTATTATGATTACTAATAGAAAAACTACAATCCCGGCCAATAATGAGTACTGATACCTATGATTACTCATAATTTATCGTTAGCGCAATTAACGTAGGAGCACAATTATGTTCACATACGCATTGCTTCGTGACTTACATTATAATGTAGCTTCCTGTTATGTTCAATACATAAGAGATGTAATTAAATGAATTTTGATATATCCGTGCCGCGTTCTCTGACGATTTTCCTTAGGACAAATGCGAATCTGGTTCTAGGCGGTTTTTCGTTTCTTTCTCTTGCGGCGTTATCGAGTTTTATCTGCTCAGTAATTTTATTGCCCATATAAGACGAAAAACCGGCCTTAATAAGTAGCTCGGCTGCCGCTTTCTTGGTGGTCCTCTCTAATTGGGAGATCAGTTCGATACCATTACATAAATTCTCAGGCAGCCAGTAGCACCGATAATACTGATCCTTGTGATTTAAGAACGTAACATTGGATTTTGACACGCCAATTAAACTCATTATTGAGCGTGTAAGTAGTATGATATTTGGTATGTATTGCATTTTTAGGTAAATTACTCATAAAAACTCTTTTAATAATTCCTTAATGGTAACGCTTTTTAGGAGATATATACAGCGTCGTTAACCAAATCAGTATTAAGTTACTTATTGAGACGAATCTCTCGTCGGGCTCAACCTTTATCCTCCGAAGTTTATCTAGCAGGTGATTAATTGTTGGCATAATTTTCAAAGCTGTATTTGCATTGGTTTGAGGCGATTAGGCCACGAACGCCGGTTCTGAAGTGCTTTTATAAAGGTAGTTTAGCCTCAATCACTTCTTATCACAATGCTACAATACCAAATTACACTCAATGGTGACTATTGCATGTAAATTTTCCTAAGATTTCGCTAGGTTATACAACCGTTCGATCAATTTTTTCGTAATATTATTCATAAGATTCAACAAAACCGGTTATTTTTATTGATATTAAACGATTATTTATGTTATTGCCTCGATTATAACATTACTTTTTCGTTATTCAGGGAAAGTACTCAGCTAATATACTGGTTAATATGCAATTTTCTGTTAATGAAATACTTTAAGATTGATAATAATCGGGTATCAGTAAAAATAATCTCTATATATCTCGAGTTCTACTCGATAAAGGATATCTTGATTACATGGTGAAGACTTCAACAAGTGTTTTAGTAATTAGTCCTCAGTCAATGTTCCATAAAGGAATTGAAATCTTGCTTTCATCTGAGCCAGATATTCAGATAATTGACTCGAGAGATTTCGATGATGGTATCGAATATTCCGTAGAAAAATCACCACCGGATATAGTGATTTTGGATATTGACGGTCCTGATAATAATGGTTTTGATATCGCTCACAGACTGAAACAGCGTTTGACTAATATCGGTATTATTGTCTTCACTTCTTACCCTAATGATGAACAGTTATTCATGGCACTGAAAGCTCAGGCGACAGCATATATAAGTAAAGAAGCGACTAACAATGAGATTATGAATATCATTAAAAGCGTAGCCAATGGTGAATATCCGATTAATGAGAGTCTTCAGACAAGACCCAAAGTAGCTGAACATGTATTAGAAAAATTCCAGGAGCTCTCTAATCAAGATGAAACTAAGGAGTTACTATCGCCTTTAACTAAAAGAGAAACAGAAATACTGGAATATATAGCTGAGGGCTTACTTAATAAGCAGATTGCATTTGAGTTGGATATTAGTGAACAAACCATTAAAAACCATGTTACTTCTATACTTCGTAAATTGAATGCAAACGCGCGCACTGAAGCTGTAGTTATCGCAATTAAACGTGGCATCATTACTATAGATTAATACCTGGTAAGTTATCCATTTAACTATTATAGGTTTATTTATCCGGTCAAAGATGGTGATTACTATTAGGTGTATCCTGGAATGGTGCAAATTTATGGTGTCCATTTTTCATTGGGGAAGGTGTCCGCTAACTGGCATGAACGTTTCACTGATGTTGTTAATATTGATGTCTCTTGGTATGGCTGCATGCACCGTTAACCTGAAAGAATCAAAAACTCCTTCGCTGGAATGCCTTGAGCCTGCCGCCGGCACCTACTACGGTGTCTATATTGACCGGGAACATGATACCATCGCCGTTTATAATCAGCGCCTAGGGGTTCCGGCAGCAGTCTATGTCGCCTTCTTCCCTTTTCCTTTCAATGAAACCGACAAGGCTAATGTAGATGCTTTCATTGAGCAGGTAGTCGCTGAAGAAGGCATGGCCCTAATCACTTTGCTACCTGAATCCGGCATGGATAAGATTACAGCCACTGTGGCTTATGACTTTGCTGCGCTTCTAGCCGAATACAATCGTAACGGTGTCCCCGTCTTTGTCCGCTTTGCCCACGAGATGAATGGTTCCTGGTATTCGTGGAGCCAGCAGCCAACTGCCTATATTCAGGCTTTCCGTATTCTTGCCGAAGCAGTTCACCAGCGTACCACTCTCAGCGCCATGGTCTGGGCGCCCAACTATGGCGGGGGCTACCCTTTTGCCGGTGGGCGTTATGAAACCTCTCCTCAAAGCAATGATTTTAATATCTTAGATACTAACCATGACGGCCATCTTGATGGGAACGACGATATGTATGCCCCCTACTACCCCGGTGACGATGTCGTCGACTGGGTGGGCATGTCAATATATCACTGGGGTAACCAACATCCATGGGGTGAAAACGAAATTCCCGAAGCGGACAAGTTCATTGCCCAGATTACAGGCAACTACCTCGGTCTGGATGGAGACCATCGGTCAGTGCCGGATTTCTACGAAGTCTATGTAGAACAGCACGGCAAGCCGATGGCCGTCCCGGAGACAGCAGCCCTCTATAACCCTTATTTCGGTGGCGATGCCGAAATGGATATCAAGCAAAACTGGTGGCAGCAGGTGTTCAGCGCGGAAGTAGCCGAGGATTTCCCCGGAATCAAGATGATTAACTGGTTTGAAGTGTGTAAATTCGAAAGTGAAGTCAGCAACACTCTGGACTGGACAGTTACCTCCAACCCGATAATCCGTCAGGCATTTCTGGACGACCTGCCCCGTTCACGTTTGCTATTCGCCACCGGTCTTCCCGATTTTTCGCTAGAAGAGAATCGACGAGGAGCAGAGTAATGAGAGGATTTAGACGATGCATCCGACAATAATAATGGCGATTGCAGGATTCACCACGGTGTTTGCCATGTGGTTAGCCTTGGCAATAGAAAGATGGACATGGGGCAAACCATCCGGTTACCCCGATGAGTATACCAAGTATCACCAGCCACGGCAACTCCAAAAATATCCTGAGTTACTAGTCAGAGGAACGGTTGTCGTGGCTGCCGCCTTTACTCTGTACTACCTTGTCTGGCGGTTATCTGTCTTAAATCCTGAGGCAATGTGGTTATCTTGGTTGCTGTGGGCAGCTGAAGCCTACGGTTTTTTGACCTTTCTGCTTTTTGTTTTTATGACTTGGAAACTGGTTCGGCCGGAAGCGCCCCTACCCCAAAAAGGCATCTCGGTTGATGTAATGGTTCCCACCTACGGAGAACCAATTGACGTACTGCGGGCAACGCTGGTCGGCTGCAACCATATACGCTATCCCCATCAGACTTTTCTCTTGGACGATTCGGCGCGCCCCGAGTTAGTAGCCCTTGCCGCAGAGCTCGGCTGTACCTACATCAGCCGCCCTACCCATGAAGGGGCCAAGGCAGGAAATCTGAACTACGCTCTTAAACAAACCACTGGGCACCTGGTAGCTGTCCTTGATGCTGATCATGTGCCGCTACCCGAATTCTTGCATAATACCATCGGCTTCTTTAACGAAAGCTCGGTGGCGGTAGTACAGGGCCCGCAGCTATTCTATAACATCGATTCCTTCCAGCACGAGCGTTCTTCTTGGCACGAACAGAGGGTCTTCTATCATACTATCCTGCCGGGAAAGAACCGTACCAACTCCGCTTTCTGGTGCGGCAGCCCAGCCGTATTGAGGCGCTCAGCACTGGAAGCTATCGGCGGGATCGCCCAAGAGACGGTAACAGAAGACCTGCATACCACCATCAGGTTGGTCAGGCGTGGTTACCGCGTTGTTTATACGGAACAGCCGCTGGCAGTGGGGCTTTCGCCAGCCACGATTGATGAATATCTCGGCCAGCGCTTTCGCTGGGGACAGGGGGCAATGCAGATTCTACGTAGTAAAAATAACCCGTTATGGGCTTCAGGCTTATCCATCTCTCAGCGTCTCAGTTTCTTGGCTTCAACCATAACCTATTTTGATGGTTTGCAGCTACTGATTTTACTGGCGATACCGATTATTACCCTTCTTTCCGGCATGCTTCCAGTGAGTACCTTCAGCTGGGATTTTATTGTTCGCTTGATTCCTTATCTAGCGTTAATCTTTCTGGCGAACACATTACTGGGGCGGGGAACCTACAATCTGTGGTACATTGAACGATACAGCCTGCTCAGGGCCTTTACTTTTACAGCCACACTCCTGACACTACTCACCGGTCGTGCTCGCCCCTTCCAGGTTACTAAAAAGGGAGGTGATATTAGCGCATCGCAACCCTGGCGCCATGTCGTACCACACCTCATTACCATTGGATTATGTTTCATCGCGGCTGTGTTTGGTGTTATCCACATCGTCCGTCCTTTCTGGTATCAGCCACAGCCAATGGTTTTAGCTGTGGTTATCGGTTGGACATTGTTGAATGCTGTGCTGCTAAGCTTAGGAGTGGACCGTATTCTCAGCGTCAGCCGCCGGGCAAGATACCGTTTCCCCATCATTACTGAAATAAGCTGGCGCCTGAGTGAAGGAAAAGACTGGTGTATCGGGTACTCGGTTAACCTGAGTACCAACGGCATCAGTTTTGATCATAGCGGAACCAAATTGCAGGTGGGTGATAAGGTCGAGATGAGCATCGGTTTTACCGTTACCGATGCCGGAGATACGCAAACAGCAGAAGGCAGACTCCGGATCCTGTTTACCGGGCGTGTTGCTGGCACTTATCAGCTTGGTTCCGGTGAAGGACAACGAGTGGGGCTGGCTATTATTAGCTTCGATAGCAGCGACGACGCTAATAATTATAGTCACCTGTTACATCACCCGACTAGCTTACTCCGCGGTGAGCAGATTTTCCTTCCATAAGAAAGTTTATGTAAGGTGTCAAATGAAAAAACTCGCAATTCTTCAGGTTAAAACTAATACCCCAGACTCAAACTTGAACAAAATGACGAAATGTATAATATCCATAAAAAGGTTCCTTTTTTACTTGACCGTTACTCAACCGTAAGATATTATTAAAGGCTGACCGTCTTAAGGCTGTCATTGAGACATTTTACTTGGAGTGATTGAGAGAGAGAAATAATAATGTTGGAAATACAAGTAAGAGAACTCGTTGACTCGATGTGCGAACAATATCGTGTGCTGGGCAGTGTAGATAGATATGTCCGAAGTGCGTGCCCAATAGACCAAGCTGATGAAGACTCGTTATGTTTCTGTAAGGAGAAGGGCGATAGAGCTTTAGATATGATTAGAAGTAGTAGAGCGAGAGTTATTGTTTGCTCTGATAGCCTTGAATTTACAGAGGGGGACAACTGGGGCAAGACACTTATTCAGGTTCCTAACCCTAGGCTTACTTATAGCTGGCTATTAGCTAAATATTTTTCTAACAGACCTAAACCGGTTGTTCATCCAACTGCTATAATCGATAAAAAAGCCAAGATCGGGCGTAATATACATATAGGTGCATATTCATATATTGGTGATTGCGAAATAGGGGATGGGTCAATAATCGATGGTCACGTTTATATTTATGCTGGGACAAGAATCGGTAAAGGAGTTATCATACATGCGGGTGTGGTTATTGGAACAGTAGCTGCTGGTTTTGAAAGAAATGAGAAGGGAGAACTGGAACGGTTCCCGCAGGTTTCCGGAGTCATAATCGAGGATGATGTTGAAGTAGGTGCTAACTCTGTAATTTGCCGGGGTTCTCTTAGCAATACGATAATCGGTAAGGGAACAAAATTAGGTACGTCAATGGCGGTTACTCATGGGGTAACAATTGGCAAGCATTGTATTATTAATACCGGAGTGGTAATTTGTGGCTCTGCTAAAATAGGTGACCAAACCTATATAGAACCAAAGGCTTGTATCAGGGAAAATATTTCCATCGGGAATCGAGTGGTAGTAGGTGCCGGATCTGTGGTCTTCAGAGACATTGCTGACGATTTGATAGTGACAGGATCCCCAGCACGGCCAATTCCCCCTAACGTCTTTTATAACAAAGTGTATTAGTAGTTGTAATAATTTGCTATTTGCTCTGCGCTTATATATCCTTAAATACTTTAATTTTTGTTTGGCCTTCATAATGGAGAGTATCCCCAACATAAATTCTTGATCTCAATTTAACTAACGTATTCCTGATATTTGACAGAACGTGCAATTCCACTACTATTTCACTTTCCGGATAGATAGGATTATACATTTCAAGGTTGTGTACCCGTAATATTGCAGAATCACCGAAGGCCCTTGTAATTGACTTGACGATTATGGCCGATAAAAGGGCTCCTTGAACGACTCTCTGGTCGAACCCTACTTTTCGCGCATATTCATCATCATAATGAAGCAGGGTAAAATCTTCAAATGTCTTTCCAAAATTCTGCTGCATATCCTTACCGATGAAATACTTATATCTTACATTTTCATCTTTCTGAAGAAAGGATCTGAGCGCGGTTTTTTTACTGTCATCCGAGTTTAAATTTTCCTTCTCCATGAATACAGTTCCCATGAGCCTCCTTTTCGAACTGTTACTTCCTCATTTTACCGATATTATATCTGGTATTGTTTTTCAGGGATCATATTAACTTTATACTTATAGTAGTCACTAGTCAAGCTAAGAGAGAAGCTCAACAGCTTATGAGTTTAGTGTTTAAAAAGGTCCGGCTAATTTCACGCCTGAAGTACAGGCATGAAAGAATTTGATAAAAAAGGAACATTATTTTAAGTTGGGGGTTTTGTTGTAAATCGTTAAGTAAAGTTAAGTTTAGTGAGGTTGACAAACATCATTTAAGAACATAAAATAGGACAGCATTTATATTCACAAATGAAGGATTTCATAGAAAAAATAAATAGGTAAAAAATAAAACCAAGTGATACCGTTAGGGGGCAATGACTCGCCATCTCTATTTGGGCACTTGGATGGCGAAGAGCCAACAATGAAACCGACCTAAAAGATAGTCGGTTTTTTGTTTTGTGGTGAAGATTGCTATATGCCTCAAGTTGACGGGGCGATTAGAAAATCTTAAAAGAAAGGAGACAAGCTTATTAGAGGAAGGATAGACCGAAGCTAAAAAACTGCACTAAAAAAAAGGAGGTTTACAAAGTGAAAAGAAAAATTTTTACTATCTTGTTTGCTCTGGTGCTGGTGCTTAGCTTTAGCCTGATGACAGCAGTGCCAGTAATAGCAACTGATCATCATGTAAATCCAGGTGATAGCATACAAACTGCTATCGGCGGAGCAGTAGACGGTGATGTCAGGACGGGGAGACATAGTAGAGTCAATCTCTCTACAAACGATATTCTCTTGACCGTGTAATTTGTATACCGGTAAGTTTCCAAAATCGTTTGCCTATTCCTGTATTCTTTGCCCACCACCTAAAAATGCAATAGAAAACCCAGAATGCTGCCATCAGAAGCAAAATGTCACCTATGCTATAACCGTAAACTAACCAATCCCCCATCCAATTGTATCTGGCACCGTCCATAGATATCCAACGCCCAGTAGTCCTTGAAAGATCCAAGACTGGCATATATCCTTTATTTACTACTCGAACGATAGTGTTGAATATGATGCCGGTATTACACAATCCTAGGAATATGATCCTGTCTACTTTGTCCATCATAGCAGATGGTAACATTAAGCCAAATGCTATTGCAGCCAAAAAGGAGCTCAAACCGCTTGCCAATACGAGTAACTCGCCGGGATTAGCAGCACCAGCGAATCCCACCGCCGCACAGAAAGCCAGAAAACAGACTGCTAATAAAACATACCGATTTTTTATATTATGACGACTTATTACTACAGGTTGACTCATTCTATCCATGTGGTCACCAATGGCGAGTGGTCAAACTGAAACTTACTAGTACCTTTTTTATAGCGGTTGGCTCTCATCTTATGATTACATACGATACAACAGTCATATTTTATCATACATTAGTACCTGTGAAACAATGAGAAATTAGTAATCAGTAATATAGTTAATTAGTACTGAATGTTCGAATATTCAATCTTGACTAAGAAGGTTATTGATTATAGTCACAATTTTTCGGTTAGCATTATTATAACAACATAACCTCTATAAATATATATTTCACAATTGTTTATGACGGTTTCAATATACTAATATCCCTGGGACTCACCAACGGTATTGGAGGAAAGATGAACTACTCTACATTGACAAACAGCATAAGATGAAACGAAGTATCATTGACAATGCTATTAAGTGTAAAAAACATAAGGATTGACGGAGACTGACCAAAAGCTGGCAGACAGTAAGTTCGTAATTGTAAAGATTACCAAATAAGCAACTATATCCAAGAACACATCATTCCGACTCACATTAATATATTTATAACATCAATGTATGTTATCGGTGAGGGGCAAGTCCTGGAATTAGTAAAGCCTGAAGATAATAAAAGTGATTATTTAGAGAGATTGGTTGTGTATGTTTAGTAATATTTAAGAAAAATTAACTGAAATTGGGAGGATAAGTAAATTAAAGTTAGGATAGGTGACATTGACAAGAAATTAAATTCACGGATAAAATTTTAATGCATTAAAATACTTGCATGGAAAGCTATTTTACCGATACACGTGCTTATGACGGGGGTTGAGAGTGCTTAATAGCTTTCTCAAATAGCAATTAGGGGCATTGAACTGCCATCTAAATATGGTCACTTGGACGGCAGGGAGCCAATAGTGAAACCGACATTAAAAATTTTAGATGTCGGTTTCTTTATTTTTGGGGGAGGTGATAAAAACTAATATAAAGGTATAAAGGGAAGCTTACACATTTAAAGGAAAGTAAATTAAGGGAGGTCAATAATAATGGCAAAAATAGTCAGATTGTTTTCGAGACATTCGCGCGGGCAACGAGGGTTCACCTTGATTGAGTTGCTGGTAGTAGTGGCAATTCTGAGCGTTTTGGCGATCATTGTCATACCCAACGTCGCCAGGTTCATTGGCTCAGGCACTGTACAGGCCGCCAATACTGAGCAGCATGATGTCCTGCTGGCTGTCCATGCTTACATGGCAGATAATAGTTTGAGCCTGTTAACTGCTACTACAGGATATGATGTTGGACCCGGTGCCGATTTAGCGGCTGTTACTGGTGGTACTGGTACCACCCCAAAGAGTTTCATGGCAAATCCCGGACAACTGCAGGCAACTTATACATTTGGCGCCAATGCTACTATCACAAATGCTGTCCCAGAAATGGGCGGCAAGTGGCAAAATCTCAGCTGGGTTGGTGGCAACTGGCAATAGACTTATTTTGGTATAAGAGCAACTGTGTGAGGCTCTAACGTCACTAGAATGTAAGAATGAACATAAGAGTTAGAGGTGTGGTTTCCCGGTACTAAATAATAACGTATTAAGTCTTGATATATTGCCTAAAAATAAGGCATATCGGTTATAGCTAGCGAAGCGAAGCGATTTCACTCTTTTTCCTGAAAACTAACTTAGGAAATTGCTTCCTCGCTAGGTTATTCATAACATAAAAAGAGACAATTTTCTGTTATATTTTGGATAACAGCGGAAAATATATGACTTTTTAAATTCTTTTTAACGGTTCTAGAATGTACTAATGCGAAATTAGGGGGACTAAATTGTTTGAGCAAAAGAGTATTGACCTCAATACATTTCCTTTTCAACCAGAAGCTCTACGCTTAATCCCGGAAGCAATGGCCAGAAAATACAACGTTATTCCCCTTGCTGTTACTAACAATACCCTCTTGTTAGCCATGGCTGAGGATACCAATGTGTTAATACTGCAGGAAATGACAGTGGTTGCGAAAATGCGGATTGAACCGGTATTAGCTGATGCAAGCGCAATTAAGAGATCCATTGACAATAATTACAGATCCTATAAAGATATTGAGAAACAATTTGATGGCGCAAGTGAAGAAATGCGACTTAGAAAGAAAACTGTCACTCCAGATATCTCTGATTCACCTGTTGTTCGGGCCCTAGATCTAATCATGAATGAAGCGGTGAAAGTGCATGCCTCTGATATTCACATAGAGCCACAGGAAGATAAATTACGCGTACGTTATCGCATTGATGGAATGCTCCATGATAACATAAGCCTGCCACTTAGTGCCCATACTCCGCTTCTGACTCGAGTTAAAGTCATGGCGAGTATGAACATTGCTGATCATAAACCGCAAGATGGTCAATTTTCATTAGAAGTAAAAGATCAGAACATAGATGTACGCGTAGCTACTATCGACACGATTTACGGTGAAATGATCTCGCTTCGCATTCTGGATAAATCTTTTGCAGCCCTTAAACTATCCGAGCTTGGACTCTTGTCTTCAGGCTTCGAACAATATGTGAATATGCTTAAATCACCGCTGGGGATGATTTTAGTCAGTGGTCCTACTGGCTCGGGGAAGACTACAACGTTATATGCCTCAGTTAATACCCTTGACCGTGTAGGGCGCCACGTTGTAACCATAGAAGATCCTATTGAATACCGTTTTAAGGACATTAACCAAATCCAAGTTAATGCTAAAGCTGGATTGACATTCGCTAATGGTCTTCGCTCTATAATGAGACATGATCCCGACGTGATACTTGTAGGCGAGATACGGGACGCTGATACCGCCGAAATATCTACCCAAGCTGCTTTAATCGGCCGTTTGGTATTGTCTTCGGTTCACGCTAATGATACAGTTGGTGTTTTTTTCCGTTTGATGGACCTTGGTGTGGGTAAATTTCTTATTTCAGCTACACTGATTGGAATTGTCTCCCAGAGGATGGTAAGACGTGTTTGCCCGTATTGTGCACATCCCACCAAAGCTCCACTCGAGGCCCAACTCGCGTATTGCACTGAAATCGGCGAGGAAAGGACAGAGTTCCTTTATGGGAAAGGCTGCAACGCCTGTGCCAATACTGGTTATTTGGGACGTGTGGCTCTTTTTGAAGTTATGCCAATGAACCACGAAATGAGGGATGCCCTCATAGCCGATTCAAGTGCCGATCAACTAAGGGCTATTGCCAAGAAATCAGGCATGATTACCACCTGGCGAGATGGTATGCTCAAGGTGAAGGAAAATATTACAACGCCGTCAGAAGTACTACGTAGTGTATTTCATAATGTGGAATAGGTGTAAAAATTGTGAATTATAGGTATATAGCTTATAAGTCGGATAAGACTATTGTTACGGGAATTCAATTTGCCGATAATGAAAGTAATGCTATTAAAATTATTACTAGCTATGGCTATAAATTACTCAACATCAAACCAGTCCCTGCTTTCTTACCCAAATGGGATCAGATATTGGTGTCGAGTAAGATACCGGTAAAAACCATCATTGTTTTTTCTCGCCAGCTTGCCCTACTTCATGAATCTGGTATCGACATCGTTACCGCATTGGAAATGTTGCAAAATCAAGCGACAAATCCCAGGTTTAAAGATGTGCTGGATGATTTGATTAACAATATTCGAAAAGGTGGCCGTCTATCTGATGCAATGTCTAAACATCCCAACGCATTTTCTAAAATCTATGTGGAATCAGTCAAAGTTGGCGAGCAAGCCGGAGGCATAGAGGTAATGCTGAGGGAGATGGCGGATTACATGGATAAAGAGGAAAAGACCTCAAAGAGTGTAAAGAACGTTATAAGATACCCGGCTATTGTGGCCGTTGTTGCCATTGGGGTCATCATGTTGATGGTCGCCGTAGTATTCCCAGCCTTTAACAGCTTATACGGTCAGCTTGGTGCTGAACTTCCATTAATTGCTAGGATCATCATGTCCATCGCCAGATGGTTAAGTGAGAACGGGCTGTATGTTCTAATTGTAATCGCGATTGCTGCCGGCTTTTCGTATGTCTGGTCACGGACAGAAAATGGTAAAGTTCAGCGGGATAAACTTTATCTTAAACTGCCTCTTTTAGGGAACGTAATACATCTAAATGAGCTTATAAGATGCTGCAGGAGCATTTCAGCATTATACAAAGTTGGACTGCCAATACCTAATGCACTGTTACAAGCAGTTGAGACAAGTAATAACGTAGTCATTAAACAGGCCCTGATCGATGCCCATAAGAACGTACTTCGAGGTGAAGGCTTATCGCGATCCATGTCGAAAAATACTGTCTTCCTTCCTATGATGGTACAAATGGTAGGCGTGGGCGAAGCAACCGGCAACCTTGAAAGTAGTCTTTCGACTATTGCTGATAACTATGAGATTGATGTCGAAGACAAGATGAGCAACTTAATCGGGCTTATTCAACCGACCATAACCATAATTCTGGCGATAATAATTGGTATCATCGCGATTTCTCTAATTTCAGCCATGTATTCCTTATACGGGCAGATATAAATGAGAAATAAGTTAAGACTTTGCCCAAAAAAATTGTATAACCGGGAAAGGGGGTTAAGTCTCCTCGAAACGACGATCGCTCTAGCAGTGCTTGGGGTAGTGGCTATTGTCATTCTCAGTGCTCTCATTACAGGAGCCAAAGCCTCTAATACAGCCTGGGAACAGGCGACCGCTGAGAGTCTGACGCGCAGTGAAATCGAATATATTAAAAGCCTAGATTATCAAGCCACATATGATGTTGAACCTTTGCTTTCGATGCCTGTTGGATGGGAAATTCTTGAACCAATATCGGTGGAGCTTGTTGCAGATAGTCTGCAAAAAATAATTATTACTATCAAACGCGAGGGCAAGACGGTATTATCAGTTGTAACCTACAAAGGTGAAAAACAATGAGAGAAAGGGGATTCACCGCTATTGAGTTGATTATGGTGCTGGCAATTATTGCCATAATTGCCATGGGCGCCACCATGAGCGTATTTCAACTGATCACAGTCTCCCGTCAGAACAACGATATCTCCACTGCGGTCCGGCATGCACAGAATACGGGACACTGGATAAGCCGTGACACACTCATGGCGGAGAGCGTTACGACTGACACACTAAATATCAATCACGCGTTCATTACCTTGAATTGGACTAACTATTCGGCGCCCGAGGACAAGCACAATGAACCTCCTCATGTGGTCTATCATAAGGTCTACTATATATTACGGTCTTCGGCTAATTCACTTTACAGGATTGAAAGAAATCATGTTGGGTTCGATAAGGACGGTAATGAAATAGAGAATGAGTCCGCGTACATTGCCGATAACATTAATGATATAGATTACACATGGCAAACAAATAATGGGACATGGATACTGACTATAGTTACCGAAGCCGGAAAGCAGAATGTAACCCGGGAATATCAGGTTGCGCCCAGAGTGGGTGCAACCTACTAAGGAAAAGCCCGTGAAAAAGTGGCTAGCTGAACTAAAACGTAATCAGGTAGGGCAGGTGATTCCCGTAGTTCTAGTCTTGTTGGCACTGGGAAGCCTGATGGTTTTACCGATGCTGAATTACATGTCAACTAGCCTGAAATCAGGGGAGGTCATCGAGAAGAAGGAACGCGCACTTTACGCAGCTGACGCTGGCATAGAAGACGCCCTCCAAATGATAAAGGACCCTTTACAATGGCCACTAATTTTCCCCGAATATTCTTATACATTAATGGAAGGGATCGAACCGGCTAATATAAATGGAATGCAGGTACAAGTAGACATAACATTACCAGGTGACTTCATGGGAGGTCCAATACAGGCGAAAAATCCGAATGCCCCCAATACACAGACCGAAAACCTGAAAGTGTCTGATATCGAGATTACAGACTCTGGTCCTCTCTACACCTGCGACTTTAATGTAACAAACGTAGAGGAGGAAACGGGGCCCGGTCGTATCTGGATAATTATAATCAGGGCGTTTTTCCAAGAAACGGTATATTACGAAGATGATTCAACTATGCTGGATGGTGAATTCTTTGATGGCTCGCAGCCTCCAACTACTGATACTAAATTACTTGTTTGGGGGGATTTTAATACCAAACTATTCGATATCCTGAAGGGAGAAACTCGTAACTTTTCCTTTCAGGTGAACGGCCCGTCGGACGGAATAAATAGTCCATTTATCGCCGTTACCGCCATAGAGGAATCAATCGGGACTGTTATGGGGCTAGGTCCCGGTGAAGGAGAAGCATCGTTCATACAAATAACCTCAACAGCCACCGACTTTTATGATTACACGCAACACGCGAAGATTGTTACTGACGCATTAATGTCATATACCATTGACGGTAGTGATGTGATAGTCGGCGAAGTACGTATAATTGACTGGATAATAGACAAAGAAACGGAGTAGTGATATTAAATTTAATAAGATAAAATTCAGTAAAACTATACAAATAATATTAGCGGCGGGGATGTTCATCATAATTCTGATTGCGCTGGGTATAATATACCGCGGACAGGTTGATGAGCGAACCCAGCTAGAAGCCAGGCTGGATATGACCCAAAAGCTGGAATTATCCTATCAAATTGACCAGCTTAACATTAAAAAGGAGGATTTAACAGCACAACTGGCACAACTAGATCAACAGAATGTTCAATTCCAGAGCAGTCTCAGCCATTCACTTGACGCAATCAGGATCTCTGATACCCTATATCAGATTGCCTCAGATAATAGACTGGCATTATCTGAGGTAAAGACAGCTAGCGGTGGTAGAGAAACGGTAGAGAAAGCTCGGTTCGATACTCTTGAACTGTATATAGTAGCTCTTGGTGAAGTGTCTGATTTGACGCAGTTTGTACTTCACATTATTAGTAAATATCCTACTAGTGTAATTGAATCGGTAAATATTAGAACAGCTCCGGATGAGGCAGGTAAATATAACGCTAATATAGAGCTGATAATTTATTCATACAAGGGCAGTTAAAATGGAAGAAACCACTCAAGAAGTTAAGAAAAACGGAAAAAGGGCTGCCAAAGAAGCCAAGAAACAGGAGGAAAGGGCTGCCAAAGAAGCCAAGAAACAGGAGGAAAGGGCTGCCAAAGAAGCCAAGAAACGGGAGAAAAAAGCCGCTAAAGAAGCCAAGAAAATGGCAAAAAAAG
>JGI2172J19969_10000433_pt1 | contig 17762 bp, 14 predicted proteins | sample DeeMarSWOR230_32_FD_19969 | JGI IMG/M metagenome (IMG submission 19969)
GCACCTCTGCCCATCCTTTCCTGCGATTCAGCAGAGGAGATTTCAGACATTTTCTGGAAGCCCAAAACAGCGACAACATCATGCAGCCCGGATTTAACCAGTGAATAAGCCATTCTCAAGCCCATACTGGTCGAGGAGCATAAGCTCTCCAGATAGCAGGTGGGTTGAGGGATCAATCCCAGATATTCAGCGAATACACCGGACGGCGACCGCTGCTTATCGTACTCTGGCGCTGAACAGATGATCGAAGCATCGATCTCATTGACAGATATCTGGGCATCCTCGAGAGCTTCCTTGAATCCATCGAAGGCCAGCTCTCTTATGGAGCCGGGATACCCCCTCACAAAAGAACTCTGTCCAACACCTATGATTGCAACTTTTCCCATTTATAACCTCCGTTCTTATTTAAGGCGTCGAGCCGCCAAAAAATTATTTTGTTTGTGAACCATTTGGTTTGAGATTTTCTCATCTGGTTACCAATGATCCTTCAACTCGATTTGTTGATAAGAAATCGTCTGTTCACACTCACGTTACTCAATCATATATATTGCCCGCCGTCTATCTTGATGATTTCACCCGTGATATGACGCGCTCTCTCCGAAACCAGAAAAGCGACAAGATTGGCCACATCCTCAGGCTCACCCAACCTGTTAAAGACGGTCTCTTCAGCCGCCTTTGTCTTGAATTCCTCGGGCAGGTCTTTGTACATGTCTGTCAGGATCATTCCCGGAGCCACAGCGTTGACGTTTACCCCATACTTTCCCATTTCCCTGGCTACGGCTTTGGTCAGCCCATGGGCACCGGCTTTGGCCGCAGAGTAATTTGTTTGGCCGAATTTACCCCGCAAACCGTTGATCGACGTGATATTTACGATTTTTCCTGACTTTTGCTCTTTGAAATGCGGGGCCACGGCTCTGATAAAATTGAACGTCCCTTTTAAATCCACATTAATGACCGCATCCCACTGCTCCTCGGTCATTTTCCAAACCACACCATCCCAGTTCATCCCGGCGTTGTTGATGAGAATGTCCAGGCCGCCAAAGTCATCCATTACTCCCTTCACGAGTTTTTGGACCGACCCGAAATCAGAAACATCCACCTGGTATTCCTTTGCCTTCCGGCCCATACTCTTGATCTTCTCGACTATCGCCTTGGCTTCATCGCCGTGCTTGCGGTAGGTCAGAGCCACGTCCGCGCCATTCTGGGCCAAATCCAAGGAGATGGCCGTGCCAATGCCCATGCTTCCTCCGGTCACAAGGGCAATCTTTCCCTTTAATTCCATTTTATCCTCCTCTCTTTTCTTTGCATCGAGTCTTATCGTTTGACATTTTCTTTATTCATGTCAAAAGAAAAACACAGATTGAACATTCCAACTGACTCAATCTATTTCTCTATTTTTAAGCTTTAAAGAGTAATATAAAAAGCTATCGAATTATATCCAAAAATATTGAACTTATACAACATGTTAAATGTTAAGACGCGGCCCCTTACTTATCAAAAAGGAAACTGGCGGTTGAATTCGGGGANCCTCCGTTCAACCTGAGCTGTCAACCCCTCTATGGCATCCGGATGCCGGAATGTTCGTTCCAGATAATTCTCCAGCTCATACCGAGCCAGCTCATCCAGGGATTTTCCTTTGAGAAATTCTTTAAAGCCATGGCTGATCATCCGGTCCGCCAACTGCACAGCATGATAGGAACTGTCTGCCACTCGCTGCGCTATGCTCTGGGCAAAGGACTTGCCTTCTCCGGAGAGAGGAATCTCTGCCCGGCTATTGGACCAGGCATGAAGAGTCTGGATTAAATCTGTTTTCGAGAATACATCCTTTATCCAGCCCAGCTCTTCCTTTTCTTTAAAAGTGAGATTTGAAGGATGCTCCTCAATATTTAAAGCATCAACTTGATCCTTGGTCAGGGATTTTCCTCCGTTATCGATAATGGCCTGGACCAGTGTTTCTGCCACCTCATCTCTCCTGCGCGCCGAAACGAGCAAATCAACCAGACCTAAATGTTTTAATAGCCTTGGGGAGGATGTCACTGTTCCTCCGGCCAGAATATAATACCGGCTCAGAGCCACAGCCAGCTCAGCATCACCCGTTGCTTTGTAGATGATCCGAGGAAGGGTCAACGTCCCTCCCAATCCGGGATAAATACCCAGACTGACCTCGGGAAACGTGTAGGACGTCCGCTCGGTGGCGATGACTATAGAGTCAGGGTCCAGGGCGAATGCCATGGCCACCTCCGCGCCACCACCGATCGCTGCCCCGTCCACAATGGCGATTTTCGGCTTGCCTCCGCCGGTCATCTCGTGGAAGACAACATCATGCCAGAAAGCGACATCCTTTTTTAATCCTTTAAAATTGTTCTCCCATATGACTCTTATGAAATAAGGGACATCGGCACCCGCAATAAAGGTTTTTATCGGAGCTGAATCAAAGATGATGACTCTGACAACACTGTCTTCATTCGCCTGTTTAAAAAAAGCTTTCAGCCCCTCAAACGCCTTGTTATCGAGTGCGTTGGAAGTTCTGGGATTGGAAACCATTATCCGCGCTGCACGCCCATTCTGCTCCACACTGTAGATGATGGGAGTGAGCTTCAGAGGCCACGGTTCTCCTTTCTGGGCCTGGTGAATCAGGAGCCTGGGAATCGGAAAGTTGATCTCTTTTCTGTGGGAAAGCTCCATTCTTTCGGTGACAATCCGCATAACCTCCATCATCCCCATCTTATTCATTAAGGCAAAGGGGCCTTCCCTCCAGAGAAACGCATTCTGGCAGAGTTTATCCACTTCATCCATCTCGATGACTCCTGCCTCCAAGACTTCCACAGAGGTCATGAACGCGACAGCCAGAAATCGATTCTTGAGCGTATCGATGAGCATCAAATCCTTTGCTTCTGTTTTCGCATCATCTCCAGAAACCCATCTCACGCTGGATTTATCCTCGGCTTTCTGGTATTTATCCAACAACCTCTTATAGCTCTCCGGCGGAATGAAAAAATTGTCGTAGGCTTTATAAAGGGGGTCACCGGGATTCGAGGAATCGGAAAAGGAATGCATGGTGTGAATCCCCAGTGGAATCCCGTTGGCATCCATTAAACGGAGGAATCCCATCGGCATGCTGAAAGCCTTTTTCCCCGCGGCCTCTATGCAGGGAACATCGAATCCATCATCGACCATCCGGGCTGCCTCCAGCAGAAGAGAGACAAAGATCACATCCGCCGCTCCTCCTTTGCGGCTGCTGAGGATGGGAGTGGCTACTTTTCCGGCCAGCTTCATGTATTTCGCTGCCTTATCGAGGCTTTCTTTGGAGGCGGTATCCGTGCCCGCAAACTCACCGGCGCGGTTTTTATGGGGGAGATAGAAAAAATGCATCCAGACAACCTTATCCGGCCTGTTTGTCTCTTTCGCCAGAATATTGACATCCAGTGAAGAAGTGTTGGAAGCCAGGACAACGCCCGGCGCGCAGAGTTCGTCCAGCTTCTGGAAGAGCTCTTTTTTAATCTCGATGTCCTCTGTGGCGGTCTCGATGACGAGATCGAGTTTCTTCCCTCTGCAGGCTTCTTCGTAGCTTTTGGTGGCGAGGATCCTTCCCTTTATTTCCTCAACCTGAGAAGGAGAAAAGACACCTGCTTTCTTGCCGGCATCGAGCTCGCTGTTTATGGTCTGAAGGGCACGCTCCAGAATCTCATCGCTGACATCCACCATCCCGACGGTGAAACCGTTCTGGGCATAGGCTTGAGCGAGGCTCGCTCCCATCGTCCCTGCACCGATGACCAGGATCTCGACGTCATCCCATGTGATACCTTTGGCTGTCATCCTGTCCTGGCTTTCCTTTTTTTCCACCCGCGAATCCTCCTCTGCCTTCTGCTTAGTGGTGTCGCTATCGACGATCTCTATCCTTCTCTAGCTTTATTCCTTGGGCTTGGGTAAGACAGCTTCCATGAAAGCCTCATCAATGGACTTCCCCTCGGAGATCAACTGTCTGTACTTGACAAAGTCGATAACATCCTGGCCGGTTATCTTCTTGGAGTTGAAGGCATGGAACCCCATATAGGCTTCTGTCATCATGTTCACAGCCAGCCAGTGACGGTTGTAATTCTTGGCCATATCCCAGTAATACTTCTTCTTCGCTCTCACGCTATCCAGAGATTTTATCAGACAGCCTGGAAAGAGGTTGGTGAATTTCCAGACTATGTCGTTAACAGCTTTATCCAGAAGCTCAAAATCAACGGTGGCGGCTTTCAGGAATTCCCGAGCCTTTTTTCCCTCTTCTCCCTTGAGGAACTCGCCATAGACGATCTCTCCATCTTCCACGTATTTATCCGTGATCACAGAGGGGTTGCGGATGAATTTATCTTCCTGTTTAATCGCAGGCACCACCTTGCTGATCAGGCCGAGCCTTTTCATCTTGTAGGCACTCCACAGCTCACAAGAGACACAATTCCAGATCGCGTCTTCAATACTCAAGAACCAGGGGAGAAAATCCGAAGAGCCTCCGTCCGGAGCGGAGCCGTGCCGGGGACCGGCCTGACCAAAAATCGCCGTATCCGCAGAGATGGCGATGTCGCAGGCCATTCCGATTTCCTGCCCGCCGGCAATCCGCATTCCATTGACCCGGCATAAAGTCGGTTTCTTGCACATCAGGATGGAATCAACCATTCCGTTGAACAGATCCATGTATTCACCGTATTCGTTGGGCCTTCCCGCATAATACTCCGCGTATTCCTTGGTGTTTCCTCCAGTGCAAAAAGCCCTGTCACCCGCAGCGGTAAACACAACGGCCACCACACTCCTGTCCAGAGAGGCATTCTGAAATCCAGCGATGACCCCCTTCACCATCTTGGTTGTGTAAGAATTGTACTGCGCGGGATTATTGAGGATAATCCAGGCCGAATAAAGACCCTTGATTTCTTTCCCAGCCGCATCGAGGATAGGCCTCTTTTCATACATGGTGCAGGGAGGCTCAGTGCCCCAATGCTCTTTCCCCCAAAGGGAATGGTCCTTGAGCTCTTTATCTTTTTTTAGCCAGTCTAATCCCATATCATCCTCCTTTCAGTTAAAATATAACTCGATTTATATCTAATCTAATGCTTTTGTTACAGGCTGAATGCTACTTTTTCAGCAAAACTATGTCAAGAAAAAGGCTAGAGCTTGCGATATTTCTCATTAGAGGAGAAAACTCTGTAATTTAAACCAATCGGTTCTCTTCCAGATAGTGTGGGTAAAATACACGGGAATGGAAGAAGCGACCTTGAAGATTTAGCCTTCTCGAACCGGCCAACGAGGGAAGCCGATGAAATCGGCCGCCGAGTATGTTTGAGCACGTAAGGATCAATGTGATGAAAAATGATTGAGTCCAGACATCCGGTTCGAAGTGACATGCCTTGAGTGCGGAGTTACGCAGGCACCGAGGGGGACGGTGAGGGAATGGCGTTAAAAATCTGAAGGGAGCGATGCCATTTCCGTGCATTTTAATCATTCAATTACACGCTCAAAATGGAAGAGAACCAACCAATCTGATCTGGCTTTTATAGAAATGGCTTGTCTTCACTTTCTTAGACATTCTTCAAGCAACACTTTTAAGCTTTTCCCTCAGGGCTTGTGTAAACTCGGCTTCAATCTTTTTCGCTTTGGCCCTTAAAATTCGATCTCCAAACATTGCCAATTTGCCGACTATGGTTGCATTACACCTGTATGAAATCTCAACTTCATCTCCAGCTGTCTCTTTTAAATCTATGCTGGTTTTCTGAGTGAAACGGCCGGCCTTGCCCATATCCAATCCATCACCTCCCATTTCGATATGATTTGGAGGTTCGACTCTCGTCAGGATAGATTTGAACTTGAACCTTACGGAAATCGGACCGACCTTTTGCCTGACTACACAGTCGTAAGTCCTCTCATCAATGAGTTCTATCTTCTCCGCACCTGGGAGGCAAGCCTTCAAGGTTTCCGGCTGCAAGAGTGTATCCCACAGTTTTTGAATCGGTGCTTTGAGTGTGAATTTGCCTTCTAATAACATACTTCCTCCATAAATTCAGATTGTCTGAGTGTTCTCAATCCACTTTCTCTGCTTCTTTCTCAAGCAATTCGGCTAAAGTCTTATAGCCCTTGTTCCCGGGTTCCATAGTCTGGATAAGCAAGAGCTCAATAAAATTAAGCCCCTTTGAATTGACCCAATCTTTGTGGGCCTGGTCTCCGGTTCCAAATACGTGCCGGGCCAGATCCATAGTGTCTGGCCATATCTTTCCGCAAGATGGACATTTATAACCCACGATGTGTCCTCCTTATTTGCTTTTTTTCTTTTTTTTCTCTCTGAGTGCTTCAAGAACTTTTTCTGGAGTGATTGGGAGATTCTTGATGCTGACACCTGCAGCGTGGAATACCGCATTACTCAGAGCACCTGCTGTCGGATTCGTAAGACCCTCCCCCGCCTCCTTGGCTCCAAATGGCCCTTCAGGTTCATAGGTCTCCACTTCAATAACCTTTGTCTCAGGCATCTCCGTCGCCCTCAGAACTTTATAATCGACTAAATTCGGGTTTAAAATCTTGCCTTCGTCCATCGGAAGGTCTTCGGTAAAACCATACCCCGCTGCCATAGCCATGGCCCCTTCAAGTTGTCCTTCAACACCTATTGGATTAATCACCTGCCCACAGTCATGTGCCGTCACACAATTCTTGAGTGTAATTTTGCCGGTATCCGGATCAACCTCTGCTTCAACAGCCTGGACACCAAAACTGTATGCCGGTGATATCATGCCTTTACGGTGCGGAGTGTAATGTCCTCTGGCAATAATGGGCTGACCACCCTTCCCCCGTATAGCTTCTTTAACGACGTCAAAATACGAAAGACCCCGCTCAGGGCGGGCGATAAGGTGAATCCATTGATCCTTGATATCCAGGTCATAAACAATATTCGGGGACAGCTTTGCCGCGGCATACTCGATGATTTGCTGCTTGGCCTTTGCAGCCGCCATTTTGACAGCATTTCCCTGCATGAGTGTTTCCCGGCTTCCCCAGGCACCGAGGTCTACCGGGCAATTCTCAGTATCTCCCATATGAAGCCGAATATCCTCGACACGTACCCCCAACTCCTCTGCACAGATCATGGTCATCGTGGTATTCGAACCCTGCCCCATATCTTGAGATCCAACATAGAGGTCAACCTTTCCATCAATGTTTATCTGTATCACAGCTGAGGAAAAGGCATAAGGTGTATCAAACCAGTTAAAGATCCCCCCTGACATGAATCCGTAAGCCGCAATGCCGATCCCTCGATTGGGAGGGAGTTTTCCCCGTGATTGAATCCAATCTTCTATCTTATCGAGACACTGGGTGAGGCCGCAACTCTGAATCGTTGCCTGTCCAGGGACCTCGTAACCGGGGTACATGGCATTCTTCCGCCTGATCTCTACGGGATCGATTCCCAGGTCATTCGCTATGAGATCAATCTGAGTTTCTGCGCAAAAGGTTGCTTGTGGAGCTCCAAAACCCCGCATCGCTGAAGTGGGCGCCGTATTGGTGTAGACTCGGTACCCATCATACCGGTAACTCGGCCAGACATAGGGGAACGCCTGGAAAAATCCGGTTAGGTAGAGGGCCGTGGCTCCCATGGAAGTATAGGCACCTCCCTCTGTAAATACACGACCTTCTTTGGCTATAAAAGTGCCATCCTTCTTAACACCGGTCCTCAGATAATAGAACATAGGTGTGCGGCGTTTGGTCGCCATGAATTCTTCCTCACGTGTGAGGGTGATTTTGACAGGTCTGAAAAGCTTCATGGATAGAAGCGAGCTGCAGAACTGAGCCGAATCGAGCTCGAACTTGCTGCCAAAGCCTCCGCCCGTATACCGCGAAATCACCCTGATATCATTCTCTCTCAGTCCAAGCACCCAGGACAACAAAACCTGAATATAGTAATGGGACTGTGTGGATGTCCACACGGTTAACTTCTTATCCAGGGAATAACTCGCCACTGCATTATGGGTCTCCATGCACACATGGTGCTGTGATGAACATCTGAACCAATCCTCACGGATATGGTCTGCCTCTTTAAAACCTTCATCTACGTCTCCCCACTCTATATGGCGCGTTACGTTTATATTTCGCTCAGCATGGTCATGGAGCTGTGGAGCTCCTTCTTTTATGGCCTCGAGGGGTTCAAACACACCTGGCAAAGGTTCATACTCCACTTCAATCAAATCCAACGCTTCTTCGGCTGTATCTTCATCAACCGCAGCCACCGCTGCGACTGGCTCTCCGATGTAGCGGACTTTACTTCTCGCAAGGATTTCTTCATCACAGAGTTCCTTAAAACGCCTCCAAATTCCCTGTTTGACTCCAAGCGTTTCTTTGCCGGTAACGACTGCCTTGACCCCTGACAAACCTTCTGCTTTTCTTGTATTAATATTGAGAATCTTCGCATGGGGATAGGAGCTTCTCAAGATTTTCCCATGCAACATATGGGGCAACTGGATATCAAAGGCATACTCTGCCCTACCGGTTATCTTTGCAATTCCATCAATGTTATGGACAGGAGTGTTAATGACTGTGTACTTCTTCATCACTCTTCCTCCTTGTACTTGCCTTCAGCCACTGCTTTTATGGCTCTTATAATACTGTTGTAACCGGTACAGCGACAGATATTACCGTGGATAGCTTCGATTATTTGCTCTTTCGCTGGCTTCGGACTTTCCTTCAATAACGCGGTTGCGGACATCAGCATTCCCGATGTGCAGAAGCCACATTGATAGGCGCCGTGATCCAGGAATGACCGCTGAATTGGACTGAGTTTCCCTCCATCTGCCAGTCCTTCCACTGTGGTTATTTCGGTGCCGTCGGCCTGCATTGCCAAAACCGAACACGACTTAACGGGTAGACCATTGAGCAGGACCGTGCATGCCGAACACGCTCCAGTGTTACATCCTCTTTTCGTGCCCGTTAGCCCCAGTTCATCTCTCAGGACTTCAACAAGCAGTCTTTTGGGCTCAACGTAAAGCTCGTGGGTTTCGTTGTTGACGGTTATATGTAATAATCGCTTCTCCATATTCAGAGACCTCCTTTTCGGGCTATGATTTTGGCTCGTTCCCAGGCTTTCTTCACCATCCTTTTTGTAAGAGCTTTGACTAAATATTTTCTGTATTCCTCAGACGCATGAATGTCAGCCACAGGGTCAGCTTCCTGTGAAGCCTTTTTGCCGATTTTCTCGAGCAAGCCATCATCAAGCCTTTGCCCAATCAACAACTTCTCTGCTTTTCTTGCGCGGATGGGAGTTGAGGCAGCCGCTCCAAGCGCAATCCGTGCGTCTGTGCAAGTGGAACCTCTACTGTCCAAGGTTATTGAGGCCGCAACAGAGACGATGCCTTGATCGTTCTTGATGATATTGAACTTCTCATACGCTGTGGCTGTTTTTGGAGGAACAACTGGCAGCTGAACTTCAAGCAGAAGCTCACCTTCCTCGAGTGCTGTCTCAAAGTAGTCAATAAAGAATTCCTCCAGGGGAATAGACCGTTCTCTTTCCTTATTGGCCATTTTCACCGTGGCGTTTAAGGCAATAAACACCGGTCCCGGGTCGCCTGCCGGGTCTCCATGGGAAAGGTTTCCGCCAATAGTCCCCCAGTTGCGGGTTTGAACAGAAGCCAAGTTCTCTTCCATGTCAATCAATACAGGGTAATGCTTCTTGATTAACGATGATTTCTGTATTTCACTATGAGTCGTTACAGCACCGATTTTTAGCCCGCCTTTCGGCTTGAACTTGATGTAATTAAGCTCTTCAACGCCCTTGATATCGATGAGATTCGCCGGTGCAACCAATCCCTGGCGCATCAGAATAAGCAGAGATTGCCCGCCACAGATGATTTTGTAGTCATCCTTGTACTTTTCAAGCAAATCAAGGGCTTCCTTTACAGTTTTGGCTCTTGAATAAACAAAATCCTGTATCATTTCCCTTTCCTTTCTGCAAATTCATTGAGGATTAACCACGTCGAACTCGGCGGCAGCGGCGAAGGCATGTCAAACTTCTGGCTAGCCCCGCTGTGCCATGACTTTTGTTCAACTGGCTCCTCAGGATCCCCTAAATATCCCCGATACTTGGAGCAATAGCAGAGATAATAGTGCCTCCCTCTATACTGAGCACACTCACGGCACAACTTTTTTGAAAAGGGACACAGCATTTTTTTCTTTGCCATAGGCTATCCTCCCCTGACAACCAAAACGTCTTGTCTAAAAAATAAGAGCAAGACTAGGGAAAACCACAAATATTATTTCCTTTCCTATTCTCCTGAATTACTCATAAAATCTGCCGACACCTTATTCCATTTTCTAAAAAGGGGACAGTCCCTATCTTCTTTTAAATAAGGACTAAAAGGGACAGTCCCCATTTTCTTAATGTCGATGACAAAAAGCATCTCTTTAAGCGCTTAACCTGATTTTATGCGTCTTTTATCTATAATGGCGACCGTTAAAAAAGTCAACAGACTCACTATCCAGCAGACATAGATAGGATGAGGAAGATGGATTTCTCTAAAAAAAGAAGGGATCTGAGGGAAAATAAGCCAGAGGGCAAGAACAGACATAGAGGTGAGCAGGGTCCAGGTGGCATGACCGCGCCGGCATACTTTTGGCCAGAAGAGAGTCATCAATGTCACCAGAGTGTAAGCTGTGGTCAAGCATAAACCAATCAGTAGCGTATTCAGAATCTCCTCGGAAACAGAGACGGCCAGAATGTATGTGAAAATGCTCAAAACCAGCACCGAGACCCGAGAGATAATTCTCTCTCCCTTCTCTTTAAGGTCAGGAGCAAAGAATCTCTTGATCAAATCCCCCACGACCAGAGTTGCACTCCCGACAAGTAAAGCGGAGGCCGTAGAGACATCCGCAGCCCAGAGTCCGGCGAGCACAAGTCCGGCCACTACCGGGCTCAAACTTAGCACTGTCCGAGGCAGAGCTTCGGCGGTAGACGCAATCCCCGGATGAAGGATGGTAGCGGCAATGCCGATGACAGCACTGATGAAACCCACAGGGAAAATGATCAGACCGCCCAGGATGAATCCCTTCCGGGCTGAAGAGGAGTCTTTCGCCGCAAAGGAAATCTGAGCCACGGACTGAACTGAAAAGGCCATGGTGCCCATCACTAAAAACCAGCCGAGAATCACTAACCCGCCGATTCCTCCCAGGCTAAAACCGGGATGGCCGGAAGGAAGCTGTGCGGCGATCTCCCCGAAACCGCCGATCTTTCTCACGGCGATAACAGCTCCCAAGAGAACCCCGATGTAGATGAGAATCACGTTTATGATATTGGTCAAACCAGCAGCCCAAAATCCTCCTATCAAGGTGATGCCCACAAAAACGACTGCAGTGACAAACATACCTGTCTCAAAAGTGAACACATTGGGAAGAAGGGAAGAGAGTATGGCGCCGCCAGCGATATACTGGAGAGATGTGATGACAATCTGCAGCACGAGCTGGCCGATCACTCCTATGACCCGGCCCGGAACACTGTAATGTCTTTCAAAAAGCTCGGGAAGAGTACTCACCTCCATCTGGCGATAGCGGCTCGCAGCAATAAGACCCACCAGAATCGCGCCCACGGCCCAGGCCGCATTGTACCAGCCTGCTGATAAGCCATTTGTGTAGGCATTTTGTGCGACTCCAACGGTTGAGGCTCCACCCACTGCTAAGCCGGCAAGCAGCGGAGCCACTACCCAATAAGGGAGGTTCCGGCCTGCCAGGAGATAAGCGATCATCCCTCCCCGGCTCAAACGCCGGGTGACCCAGGTGATAACGTAGAGAAGAACGATGTAAAAAAGGACAATACTTAAAGGAATCCAATTCATGCTTTTTCGCTATTCACCTCTTATTCAAGATTCTCTGAACAAGCTAATCCTGCTCTAAATGCTCATATGTACCTGCGAGGAATAAGGAAACGCGATACTCTCATTCTCTTCTCTGATTGTGTTTTAGCAGAATCAAAGAAGCGGGAATGATTCTATCATCCGATTATGAGATTGCCACGCTTCGCTCGCAATGACAAGTACATCTACCTAAATCTTAAAAGAGGCTGTTCCAACTTTTTTCAATCTCAACTATATCTAACCTCAACTCCGAAGAGACAATCTCTTCCTTTTATTCCATTAAAACATAAAGGGACCTGGCCTCTTTTACCTGACGATTCGGAGCCGGGCATCGACGACAACCGCTCCCTTGTCCTTCTCAAGAGCAAAGACGGGATTGAGGTCCATCTCGTTTATTTCAGGAAAATCAGAGGCCAGCTGGGAAAGCCGGATCAGGATTTCAACAAGCTTATCGACATCCACAGCCTTCTCTCCTCTTGCTCCTTGCAATATAGGAAATCCCTTGATGGATTGAATCATCTCCAAGGCATCTTCCTGGGAGAGGGGCGCCAGCCTGAACTGAACATCTTTGAGAATCTCGACAAATACCCCGCCCAGGCCGAACATGATCGTGGGATGGAGGCCTTCATTCGCTTTGGCTCCCATGATCACTTCCTGGCCTTCAGCCATATACCTCTGGAGGATGTAGCCGGGCTTATACCTGGCGAACTTCCTGGCCATTTTCTTGAAAGAAGAAAGAAGCTCCTTTTTGTCCTTGAGGTCAACTGCAACGCCACCCACTTCTGTCTTATGAACGATCTTTTCAGAATCCACTTTGAGCACCAGCGGATAGCCGATTTTCTCCGCGGCCTTTTCAAGCTGCTCCTCTTTCTTGACCTTTACAGCAGGAATAGTCGGGACACCGTAGCATCTAAGGAGTTCGAACACCACGTCCTGAGGCAGGAATTTATCCTTTCCTTTCTGACGTTCGAGTATCTCCGAAGCTTTTTTCTTCTCAACCCTGTACTTCTTGTAGACGGGCTCCTTCCTCCTGATTAACTTGCCGTACTCAGTCATCGCCGAGAGAGCCCGGGCCGCTGTCTCGGCAAAGTCATAGACTGGAATATTGCCTTCCCGGATAAGACGGATGACTTCCTGCCACTTCTCGATGGTCATCACCTGACAGACCACCGGCTTCTGGGAAGTCCTGCCCAGCTCACCGAGCTTACGGGCGATTCCCTCACAATCGACAAATGGAGCGGTGACGAAAACCAGCAGGAGCGAGTCGATGTTCGGGTCTTTGAGCAGGGCCTCGACCGTGCCTCCATATTGTTCGGGTCCGGCCGTGGCCACAACATCGACTGGATTAGAGACGATCGCTTCCTGAAAAACCAGCTTCTTCAGAGTCGTGACTGTCCTCGGACTCAACTTGGCCAGCTTTAACCCGGCGCTGATGCATTCATCGACCGCGATTATGGCCGGCCCCCCCGTGTTGGTGACGATCACGACTCTATCTCCTTTGGGAACGGGCTGGTTGGAAAAACCAATGGCCGCATCGATCATATCTTCCTGGGAATGAAAGCGAAGGACTCCGCTCTTCTTGAAAATCACGTCCGCAATGGTCTCCTGTTCTATCAGCGAGCCAGTATGAGAAGCGACAGCTTTGGTTCCTTCCGATGTCTTTCCCGTCTTCAGGGCCAGGATGGGCTTCTTCTTGGTCACCCGGCTGGCAACCTCCAGAAAACCCTCCGGGTCTTTCATCGTCTCGATATGCACCATGATGACCTTCGTCTCCTCATCCTGGCCGTAGTAATCGATGATCTCATTCATGCTCACATCGGCCTCGTTTCCAAAACTGGAGTACATCCTGATTCCTTTGCCGATCCGGTAGAGGTGCAGCTTCAGGGTCTCTCCCACTCCGCCGCTCTGGGCAACGATCGAAATATTGCCGGGGCTCATGGGCACAAAAGTAAAATTGGCGTAGACAGATATGGCCGGGTCGGAATTTTGAATGCCCTGTGAGTTCGGGCCGTAGATGCGCATTCCGTACTTGTGGGCGATCTCGACAATTTGTCTTTCCAGCTGAAGCCCTTCTTCACTGACCTCCTTAAAGCCGGCTGTATGGACAATAGCAAACTTGACTCCCTTCTTCCCGCACTCCTCAAGGACATAGGGAACAAGAGTGTTTTTTATTGAGATGTTCACCAGGTCAACCTCATCGGGGATTTCCATGACAGAAGTATAAGCTCTGAAACTCTTGATGAACTTGGATTTAGGATTAATCGGATATATGGGACCTTTGAAATTGTGGTCCAGAAGATTCTGTATCACGATGTGGCCGATACTCAGAGGGTTATTCGACGCTCCGATGATGGCTACTGACCGTGGTTTAAATAATGCATCAAGCATTTTAACCTCCTTTTAATTCTAAAGCGTATAAGGCTGCTCCGAATGCACCTGTTAATTGAGGAAGAGGGGGCACAAAAACCTTTTTTCTGAGTTTTTCCTCAAACATCGAAACAAAAAAAGGATTATAAGCCACGACTCCTCCGGTCATGACTATGTTCCCCTCTAAGGGGTCCATCTCGAACGCCCTTTTTATGACTGAATTAAAAATTCCTTTGACCAGATCACTCACCTCCACTCCTTCTCTTATCCTCGTCAGGATTTCCGTAGCTGAGAACACTGTGCAGTAACTTCCGATCACGATGTCTTCCTTCGACTTTTCCGCCAGTCCATTCAGCTCATCCATCTTGATCTTCAGACGGTTGGCCATCTCCTCAAGGAAGGCCCCTGTGCCCGCCGCGCACTTGCGGTTCATCTTGAATCCCGTCCTCTTCCCGGCATCATTGACTTTGATGATTTTGCTGTCCTGTCCTCCAATATCGATCAGGGTGTGCGCTTGTGGAAAATAAAAAAAGCCGCCTTTGGCATGGCAGCTGATCTCTGTCCTGGTAACATTGGCAAAAGCAACATTCCGTCTTCCGTATCCGGTGGAAACGACAAAAGAATGATCCTGAATTTTTTTTCTGGCCTGTTTCTGAGCTTCAGCGAAAGATTTTTCAGCCGCAGCCTTGAAATCTGCGCCAGAATATTTTACCGAATGACCCAGAACATTTTTCTTCCCATCGATAATAACGGCTTTAGTGGTGGAGGCTCCGACATCGATTCCTGCAAAATAATTCATAATTTTAAAAAATGAGACCAGCTCACCCCGTGAAGAAAACTACGTTAATACGCTCGATAGTGATTAACGATACCTTTTTCTTCGCTCGTCAAGCTTTATGTGTATTCTATCTTGCTTCTAACTGTTCGATGAAGGCTTCAATATTGGTCTTAGCCTGCTCCTCCGAATAGCAGCGCAGGTCATTCAGGTCACCGTTTATGGTGAGAGTCGGAATCTTCAGCTTCTTCTCCAGCCTCTCCGGCATCCCGTACCGGTTGTTGGAGTTATTCGGACAGGTTTTAGCATCATGGAAAAGAATTCCATCCAACTTGTATTTATTGGCCATATTTTCGATGTACTCCTCTTTGAAATTCTCGTCTCTGGCAATGAAGATCTCGGTATACGCCCGGGCCATGCTCAGGAAGGGATCTTTGGGATCAAAGGAGTCGAAAATCCAGCTGTTGCAGTAGGTAGAGGCCACCACGGCAGTCCGTAAATCGATGAAAAACTCAGCCAGGTCTCTCAGCTTACCCCAGATCGGCATCCCTTCCCAGTAAAGGCGGAACTTCTCATTGTCCACAGCCCCATCTTTGTTGGCGATTTTTTCCTCAAGCTCGATGAGCAACACTTTGTAATACTCCACTGCCTGAGGAGACCCTCTTAAAACAACTGCAGGGCCCATATGAATCGTCCCGTCGAAAAAACTTATAGGAGCCGGAATAGCGGTGTTCGCCTCGAGGACTTTTTTCCACATGAGGGTACATTCTTTAGAAAGGGAAAGGACTTCCCGAAATTTATCGATGTCAAACTTGTTGCCCGAGATCTTTTCCAGACTCGGAATTAAATTTTCGATCTGCTTGACAATGCTCTGCAGATACTCGTCTTTTATCTCCCCCATATTTCGGAAAGTGTGAATCCCTATCGATGGGACACCCAGTTCCCTGGAATACCAGTCAAACCAATCCTGGACGTCCCGGCATTGATTGGTGTTGTAGACCAGGACATCCGGCTTGGGGACGCCCTCGATTCCCTCATAGGCTCGAGACAAAGGAGTTTCTTTCTTGATGAAGGCCCCGACATCGCTTGTCAGGTAAGAACATATATCCGGGGAATAGCCGACAGCATTGGATACAGGAATATAATCCGTGGCTTTCCGGGTGGAACCCAAAACAGCCCCGTGATTTTCTGGGTAATGGACCACAAACCCTAGACTCAACAGGAGCTCAGCCGGCCCGACACTGGAGCACCACGCCACTTTAGGCGAACCTTCCTTCGCAGCACGGTCAAGTTCATAAAAATAATCCGTCATTATCTTTCGCATATGTCCGCTGGACTGAATTTTTTTGATCTTTCTTGGCTTCTCTTCGCTCATTTTTCCTCCTTCATCTGAAGACAGAAAAGGCACTCATGTTTTATTTTGATTCTTTCCTTTGGTGAGGAGTCAACAAGGATTTTCCCTTTGTAAGAATACCAAAATATCAATATAGTCCTGCCAAGTCAAGAAACTCCTTTTGAAAAACATATTGTATTGGGGACGTTCCCCAAGGTACCACCTTAGCTGAATAATCGCTCTATCATAGCCGGTTATGAATAAAATCATATGATACAGCTGAGTAATTGGTTCTAAGGTGGTACCTTGTGTATTGGGGACGTTCCCCAAGGTACCACCTTAGCTGAATAATCGCTCTATCATAGCCAGTTATGAATAAAATCATATGATACAGCTGAGTAATTGGTTCTAAGGTGGTACCTTGGGGAACGTCCCCTATTGTTTTTAGAGTTGACAGAAACAGGCACAGGTGATATGTATTATTTCTTAAATTCTCGCGAAAAGTGTTGATTCATAGGACTTTATCTAAAAGCGCAATATGAATCAAAATAAATTCGAAAACATCACGTTTGAAGCCAAGGATGAGAAGGCTTTCCTGACCATCAATCGCCCTCCTTTGAATATCCTGAATATTGCGACTATGAAAGAGATGAATGAAGCTCTGGATTCATTGACTGAGAATACCACTGTCAAAGTCCTGGTCATATCCGGAGCCGGAGAAAAAGCCTTCTCAGCTGGAGTGGACGTATCTGAACACACAAAAGATAAAGTCGAGGAAATGCTTCATGCGTTTCACGACATTTTCCGGAACCTGTCCATGCTTGAGCAAGTGACAGTGGCGGCTGCGAAGGGATTGACTCTGGGAGGAGGATGTGAAGTGGCCCTTTTCTGCGACTTGATCTTCGCGGCGGATAACCTGAAGATCGGGCAGCCGGAAATAAAGCTCTCTGCTGTTGCTCCTGTCGCGCTTTTGATCTTGCCTCGACTTGTCGGATTAAAAAAAGCTTCAGAAATCCTTCTCACAGGAAAAATTCTCGAAGCGGAAGAAGCAGAACGAATCGGTCTGGTCAACAAGGTTGTGCCCTTGGCTTCTTTCGATCCAGAACTGGGCAACTTCATCCAGCCCTTTACAGAATTGAGTTTAGTCGGGATAAAGCATACAAAGAAAGGAATCAATCTGGGTCTGGAGACCGCCTTTTTAGAGGGGTTAGAGAAAATCGAAAAGACCTACATCGAGGAGCTCATGGCATCCGAGGATGCGCATGAAGGCTTGAAGGCCTTTATGGAAAAGAGGGCGCCCCTCTGGAAAAACAGATAAAGGAGGAATCAATGAAAGCAGCCGTATTCCATAAACCTAACGAACCTCTGAAAGTCGAAGAGGTGGAAGATCCAAAAATATATTTTCATGAAATTCTGGTCAAGGTTTCTGCCTGTGGGG
>JGI2172J19969_10000435_pt1 | contig 17715 bp, 18 predicted proteins | sample DeeMarSWOR230_32_FD_19969 | JGI IMG/M metagenome (IMG submission 19969)
AGTCCTTTCGATTATAGGGCTTTGCTCAAATGCTTACAGTGACTCTTCCTTAGAATATGTTCACGCATATGTTGAAAACTTTTAGTAGTGTTCAGCAAACACAAAGAACGAGTAGATCCTGACAAATTGAAATGCACACCGTTGGAAAACTTTTAATTCATTTTCTCGCTATTCTGCTAGTGACCGAGAATGAGCAGATTAGTTGAGTTAAAACTTACTATGACCATGTCTATCTTTCTGGTAGCCTTTATATTCGCTATTTTCCTATCATCAATAATGTTTATTCTAAATTTCTCCCTACTATTCGCTTTAGTCGGCACAGTAATTTTCATATTGATCCAGTATCTTATCGGACCTGTCATCGTAAGAAGCTCAACACACTTACAGTATCTTAAAGCAGGAGAAAACCCGTGGCTCGAATCCACTGTGAAGGAGCTGGCAGACAAAAGCAGATTACAAATGCCCAGACTAGCTATAGTTCCAGACAACACGCCAAACGCCTTTGTTTTCGGTAGAACATCAGGCAGCGCCACGCTAGCGGTTCATGAAGGATTGTTGACAAAATTGAACAAAGATGAAGTCAAAGGCGTGATTGGTCATGAGTTAGGGCACATAAGACATAAGGATTACATTGTAATGACTGTGCTTTCAGCATTGCCCTTACTCGCTTATCTGATTGCCAGGGGGACATGGACGGCAGCAAGATTTTCTGGTTCGTCATCAAGAGAGAAAGAAAGTAACATGAGAGCCGCGTTCTTTGTAGTCGGAATAATTTCCTACGTCGTTTACATCATTTCTCTCTTATGCGTAATGAAACTTAGCAGATTGCGAGAACACTACGCTGATGCTTACTCAGCCTACGCAACCAGTTCACCTCAAAGCCTCCAAAGCGCTCTGACAAAAATCACTTATGGATTGTCGCTTTCACAAAAACCACCATCAGGAGCCAGAGCCTTCTATATAGGCGACCCTGCGATAGCCAAACAAGAAATACATCACATAATGGGTAAGAAACAAGAATATGACCTAGATAGAGACGGAGTGCTAGACGAAAGAGAGCTGGAACTTGCCATGGAGAAAGAAGCCAAATCAACATGGTCAAAAATAAACACATGGTTTTCAACACACCCAGCAACTTTCAGGCGAATACTGCTTTTGCGGGAAATAGAAAGAGAGATGGAAAGCGGAAGATACACAAGCGACCGCGTCTACGCACACGTTTAACATCAGTGAACGCTTTAACAAGGTTAATGCGATGTAAATGGCGCGATATAAAGCGTTGGCTGTCATCACAAAATACTGGAGACCAAGAGAAAACTACCTAGAAGAGATAGTCAAAGATGTTCAAGGGAAGATATTAAACGGAGATTTTGTGGTTATATCGGAGAAAGCAATTTCAACAGCAAGAAACAATGTTGTTGACGAGGCCCTAGTTAAGTCAACCTTAGTCGCAGAATTAATTGCGAAGTATTGGATGCGGATAGTCTGGGTGTACCTTCTAGGCCCATTATGTCATTTTCAACAAAGACTGCTTCATTACCTTCGTGAATATCCGTTGAAGATGGGAAGTCGCCATAAGCAGGTTGTCTTGCAGTATACTGGCTTATTGCAGGCTTTGATGTTTGGTTCAGAAGGTGGTATTGACGGAAGCAATTTGGCATATGCTTACGTGAGTTTACCATTGAATGATGCAGATGAAATAGCTGAAAAAATACGTAGACAGATACAGTTGAGGCTTGAAAAGAACATCTTTGTAATGATTGTGGACACCGACAAAACCTACTCGTTTAAAAATTTCCATTTTACACCAAGACCAAAACCTATGACAGGTATCCATTCATTAGGCGGCGTCATAACCTACGTGATCGGACGAATGTTCAAGCTTAAGAACCATCCGACGCCACTAGCTATAGCGGGATGCAAAATAAGTGTTGAAGAAGCATCAAAGATTGCTAACATTGCGAATCATGTAAGAGGGTATGGTGCCGGAAAAACTGTGTGGGATATGGCTGAAAGGTTCAACGTTGAATTGACAAGTGTGAGTTGGGAGATGCTGGAAGCAGTAAAACATAAACCAATAGTCATTGTTAGAGAAAACAGAAGGGTGAAAGATTGATAAAGTCTTCTTCTGTAAAACAGATGTGCTCTTTCTTTAATCCCAGTTCGGCTGCTGTAGTTGGAGCATCTCGAAAGACAAACAAGGCAGGGCATGTGATATTCAAAAATTTTGCAGAAAACAAGAGAAGAGGAGTTTTTAAGGGGGAGATTTACCCCGTCAATCCATACGTAACTTCTGTTCTTGGATATGAAAGTTATCCGTCCATAACTAAAATTTCTGGAGAGCTGGAGCTTGTTGTGATCGTTATACCAGCAAAGCATGTCATAGATATTGTGAAAGATGCGGNNTCCAAGAAAGTGAAAGCTATAGTNATAATCAGCGCTGGTTTCAGTGAAATTGGAAATNACAAACTTGAAAACGAGNTTAAGGTTATAACGCAAAAAGCTGGGATACGAGTCTTAGGACCAAACTGCCTNGGTGTCTTTGATTCAGAAACAGGCGTTGACATGTTATTCTTACCTGAAACAAGAGTTCTGACAACAGGAGACGAAGTTGTTGCGACACCCCGTCCTATGCATGGAGACGTGGCAATAGTTACGCAGAGCGGAGCTTTCGGTGTAGCAGCCCTTGACTATCTGGCAGGTAGACAAGTTGGAGTAAGCAAATTTGTGAGTTTCGGAAACAAATGCGATGTAAATGAGGCTGAGATGCTGCACTACCTTTTTTATGACAAAGGAACTGAAGTTATATTATTATATGTTGAAGATATCAAATCCGGAAGAGAGTTTATCGAAGTAGCTGAAATGACCACAAAGAAAAAGCCTATTGTAGCTCTCAAATGTGGAAGAACAAAAGCTGGAGCAAGAGCGGCAGCTTCACACACTGGCGCTATGGCTGGATCAGATCAAATCTATGACGCAGTTTTCACAAAGACTGGAATTCTAAGAGCAAATGACATGGAAGAATTCTTTGACATTGGAAAAGCATTATCTATGCAACCTCCAGCCGCTGGGAAAAATGTAGGAATAATCACAGATGCCGGTGGTCCTGGAATAATGGCTGTTGACGAATGTGAAATAAAGGGATTGAATGTTAAACAGTTCTCAAGTGAAACTATCCAAAGATTCGAGAAATTAAAGAAAGAAGGAAAACTTCCAAAGTTTGCCACAATTCTCAATCCTGTAGACTTGACCGGTTCAGTAACCTCTGAAATGTTTGAACTCTCGGCAGAGGTACTTTTCTCAGACCCTGAAATCCATGGCATAATACTGCTGGGTCTCCATCACACTCCAGCGCTGCAAGAGGACTTCACTGATAGAGTTGCGAAAGTTGCAAGTCAATATGAAAAGCCTATAGTTGCATGTGACATCGGGGAAACAGAAATGGCTTTGCACATACGTTACAGATTTGACAAACTTGGTATTCCAGCTTATTTTTCACCAGAGGACGCTGCAAGATCAATGAATGCTCTTATGAGATATGGCATCTACCTTAGAAAGAAGAAATGCTTGGAAGAATACTTACAGCGTTTCTACAAGGGGAACTGAAAAAATCCGGGCGCGAAGATTGTTTCTTCAATAGAAGATGCTTTTAACGAGTTTGTCGGTTTCTTTAGAATTGAGTCTAGCGCGGACTTTTGTTTTGCAGTTTGGAAATTTCAACGATTAGATAATGCGTGTTCGATGCGTGGTTTGTATGGGTGATTTTCATCCTGAGAGTTCTGCGGTTATTAATGTAATGTCTTGTAGAGGTCTGTCCCCGTCGTCTGTCGGTGCACTTCCAATTGCATCAACAACGTCCATCCCTGCAATTACTCTTCCAAAAACAGAGTAGTTACTGTCCAAATCCAAATTATCTTTTAAGTTGATGTAGAATTGACTGGTAGCGGAATTTGGTGCACTCGTCTTTGCCATTGCCACCGATTCTCTGATGTTACTATGCTTGTTCGGAAGCTCATCAAGAATCGTTGGTACACTGATTCCCTTCACACTAGCGTCTCCACCCTGAATTACAAAGTTATGCACTACTCTGTGGAAATTTGTTCCATCATAGATTCCTTGCTGAGTTAGATTTTTGAAATTTCCGGAAGTGATAGGCATATCATCATACAACTCGATAGTTATGTTCCCCATGCTTGTGACTAGAAGAATCCTCGCTGGATTGTTGTCTGTTCCCGAATCATCTCTGCCAATTGTCTGATAGGCAATAATAGCGATTACAACGATGAAGGCGACAGCTATAAATGCTGTCACTTTGCGACTTAGGAAACCGGATTTTTTCCTCACTTTCGACCTACGTTTAGCCGGCAAACTCTGAAACACAACCTATCGCAATCGAAATCAACCGGAACATTGTTAGCACGCGTGAAAACTGGGTCTATTTTTGCTTTTTCAGCCAGTTTGCTACTTTTCTGAACATTAGATTGGATGACATGTTGATAACTGGAATCATTATCTTTTCTTTTGTTTCAATTATCGGTTTATAATCTTGCATGAGCGCGTAGCCGACAAAAGTCCAGTAGACTCGTCTATTCTCAACTAGAGCTTTGGCTGCTGTTTCCGTTTGTGCTGGAAGGGGGAAATATAGGAATACTACTCCTTCAGACCAGTATAGACCCGTTGTTTTGCCTCCAGCAACTATTGATGCAAACCTTGCCATTTCGTCTGGGGATGAGAAAACATTTCGTTGCATTACAACGACTTCTTTGAAAGATTCATATTTGATGTTCATGTTGTTTTCTTCCATAAACTTTCACCCATTGCTTTTCTACTCAACGTTCCCTTTTAACTTTGCTACCTCTGAAAAAGGTTATAGCAAAACAACTCTTAAAACATTAACTACATATTGAAGAGAAGGAAGTGAATACTTGCCTGAAATTCGTGTCGCCATAGCAGGAGTAGGTAACTGCGCCTCCGCCCTCATTCAAGGAGTGGAATTCTATAAAGACGTAGAGGAAGATGTTCCGCTTCCCGGACTCATGCATGTGAATTTCGGCGGATACCATATCAAGGACATAAAATTCGTTGCAGCTTTCGATGTGAACAAGAATAAAATAGGAAAAGATCTAGCTGAGGCTATATTTGCTGAGCCAAACTGTTGTGCAAAGTTCGCTGATGTACCATCATTAGGCGTGAAGGTTTTGCCAGCCCCAATCCTAGACAGCGTGGCCGAACACATGAAAGAACCTTTAAAAGTTCACAGAAAAGACGAAGTCAAACTGGCCGATGTTATAGAAATTCTGAAGAAGACACAAGCAGACATGATCATCAACTACTTACCAGTCGGAAGCCAGAAAGCCACTCGCCTTTACGCCCAAGCTGCCCTAGATGCTGATTGCGCCTTTGTGAATTGTATACCAGAATTCATAGCATCAGACCCCGAATGGAACAAAAAATTCGAGGATAAGAAGCTGCCGATTGCCGGAGATGATATAAAAAGCCAACTAGGCGCAACAATTTTACATCGAAGCTTAGCTAAGCTATGCCTAGACAGAGGAGTAAAGATAAATGAAACCTATCAACTGAACCTAGGAGGAAACACTGATTTCTTAAATATGACTGTTGAGGAGAGACTGAAAACAAAGCGGATTAGCAAAACTGAAGCAGTCACAAGTCTTGTCCCATACAATGTGCCGACGAGGATTGGACCGTCAGACTACGTATCTTTTCTCGGAGACAAGAAAATCTGTTACATACTGCTAGAAGGCAGAAAATTCGGAAACCAGCCAGTGACAATAAAAGCTAAACTTGAAGTTGAAGACTCTCCTAACAGCGCAGGCGTCGTAATCGACGTCATAAGAGCAGTAAAAATCGCATTAGACCGAAAAATCGCAGGTTCGCTGATAAGTATATCCTCATATGCATTCAAACATCCGCCCACTCAAGTACCAGACCCTGTAGCCAAACAATGGGTTGAAGACTACATAAAAGGAAAACGAGAACGATGACAAAAACCATTAACAAGGCGTCCTTTACTATTGTGGATAACCACAACTTATGAGAGTCTATTCCAAGGAGAAGGTGATAGGGGTTCAATTCAAAAGTTCATCTGTCCTGATACTCCAGGAAAAAATCAAGTAGCACGTGCTATTGAAATCTATTTAACCTCGTTTCTCGGCTATACTGAAAAACTATATGTTCTCCATTTCTTTTGTGATTTATTGAAAAAACCGCAATATTGGGAATGCGCCCACGCAATTCCTTTATGAGCCTTTTTGTTTCATTTGACGATTCAAGGATGAGATTGAAGCTGCCCTCTGTAATTTCAGGGTAAAATCTGTTGTTATGAGGATTTCCCTCAGTGTGGACTTCAGCCATAATCCTTAATCTGGGTCTCACTGAGGCTTTTTCTATGATTTGCGACCCTGCTATTATATTCTGGTCAGTAATATGGGATAAGGTTTCTTTAACCTTCTTTAGCGTTTCTCCAGGGATTATTATTTCCTTTGTTTCGAGGTGCGACCTTAGAACATTCAAAAACATTTGATAAAAGAGATGCTCCTTGGGAACTGTTTCAAAAAAAGAACCATCAACTATGGAAATCTTCACTTTCTTGCTTCCTCTATGTGTTCTTACAAGATAGAAGCACCTTCTTTCAAACTTACGGTAATGTTTATCAATAGCGAGCTCCCCGTCCTTAATCGTGGCAATTCTTGAAACCAAATCATTACCGTTAATCACATCGATTTCTTCAAGGCTTTTGAATTTCGTAGGAATTGTCGAGTTGAAAGAAGCAATACTTCCGCCTTTCGAATCCTTCAACTCCAATAGACTACCGCCGATATATTTTTCTTCTTTTTTCACTTTGAAAAGAAAATCGGGAAATTGTTGCGACTCTGAATACCACAATCTCTTCGTTATATTACCTTTTTTGAGCTTATCAGGCTCGATGCCTTTCCAAAAATCAAGACCATATTTTTCTTTGGCGTCTTTACGATTATCAGCATATGCAAGGTCGCTTCCACACTTTTTTACTACCATTTCTTCCAAGTAAGAGTCAAGACTGATTGATTTGGTCTCCAAACTATTTGCAACCTTACTGAAAAGCTGGACAGCATCAGTAAATTCATTCATTAGCCAAGTCTCCTTTGCTTGGAAACGCTCTCCAACTGCCAAATTTCTTCCATATTCGGTGTGAATCTGTAGTAGTCATAATACTTCGAAATGTTATCTGAAGGTCGTAATGATTCTAGACGCCTATTAATGATTTTCACATATTCAGGGTCTATCTCTATTCCTATGGAATTCCGTCCTAGCTGGTTGGCAACTACTAAAGCTGTTCCGCTTCCAGCAAGAGGGTCTAGAACTGTATCTCCATGCACAGTAGATGAGAGAATAATTCTTAGAAGCAACGAAACAGGAGATTGTTGAGTATGAACTCTGTTTCCTCTGCTGTCTCTTATTGCTTCATCTCCAGCAAAGTATCCAGAAGTCAGTTCTCTGATATCATCCCATACATCTGTAATATAGATTCCATTCTTTCTCGGATACTTGTGTTCTGGAGAAAGCGGATAGTCTATTCGTAATTTATTAAAAACTCTTGGTTTGTCACCTTTAGTCGCAAAAGCAATGATTTGATAATGTTTAGAAAACCTGCAGGTAGAAGGAACGGCTGATGTCTTTTTCTTCCATATAATTAGATTCTGAAATGTCCAATTTGTATCTCTGAGCACTCTCAATACTTCTTCAGCGTTTTTTTCTCTCTGCATAAAGTAAATAGCTCCACCCTCAACTGTTATGTCATAGACTCTTGACAGAATTCTCTTTAACCAAGTCCAATACGCATCTATTGGTTGATTATCATCAAAGAATCTATAATTCTTTCCTTGTCTATATGGAGGGTCGAGGAAGGTCAAGTGAATGTTGCTGAGAGAACTGCCACTAAGATATCTAAGGCAATCTCCCTTAAACACTCTATGTTTGGACATTTATTTCATGGCTTAACTGTGTCTTGAGATTATAAAATCTTTAGGATGACCAGGTGTGTGTGCGCGCTGATTAGAGAATGATTCTGAATTTACATTTTTCATCTCCATTAACTATCGACTCTTCCATGATCACATCGACTGGTTTTCCCATGGCTCCTTCAAATAATGCTTTTGCCCATCCTCGAGAGCAATTACAATAAGTTGCAGAAAGCTTTCCTGGAGAAATCTTGTTTACAAATGAACAGAAACATTTTGGATAGATAATATAAACGTTGTCTCCTTCTCTGTGCAAATGCTTGTAGACCTTACCTAACTTGTCCAAGAATTCGTCCGTATTCTTAGATTTTTGGTAGATATTGCGCGCTTTGTTAATGAAACTCTCCGATTGACATTGTCGTCCACATTGCTCCAATACTTTGATAATTCTTTCCTTTTCAGCATTCTTGTCTAGTCCAGCAATCAAGCAGGTAATCCATCTTTCCATACGTTTGCTCATCCAAATCACACTGCAAACGGAAACCAATAGAACATTAAAGTAATTGAGTATCTTATTTCAGTTATGTTCAAAATGCGCGTTTAGGGACAGAAACCTTTAAGTCTATTGTAGGCTTTGTATCAATGATAATTGGAAAGTACTATTTTCAATTTCAACATATAACTAATAGAGGTGATTTTATACGTTGCAAAAAAAGACGTTTGAAATCAAGTGTACTGAATGCGGCAAAACTGCCACGGTGCCTTTCAAGCCCTCAATAGGCAAGCCAGTCTACTGTAGCTCCTGCTTTTCGAATCGCAGGTTCACGCAGCGAGAAAGTACTAGTATGGACTTCAATTTTGACCAGAAAAATGCTTGGGCACGACGAGGAAACATTTGGCATGGAAGAAGAGAGAAAGAGCCCGTCAACGTTTTCCAAAAGCCCTAGAGTGCGGCTTGTCATTTTTGAAGCTTTGTGAATGCTTTTTCACGCCACTTCTGTTTCCAGCTATTCCATCCTGTCTTCACAAGTTGTTCTCTAAGTTCAGGTCTTTCAGCAACCCACTCTAATAGCGTCCAGAAACGCCTTTTGTCTTCCAATCTTTCTGCTGGAACTCCCACCTCTATGCACCATCTTATGTAGCTTCTCTCAACCATCTCTTGAAGTTCACCTGTGATTTCAACCTTTTCGACTTTGAATCCACGCTTACTCAAGTAACTACGTATACTAGAGAGAACGTATCCTGAACAAACCTTGAAACAGGTTTCACTGTCAGGGCGCATTACTTCAACGATCTCTTCAGCGATTTTCACTGCATCATCCAAGTACCTTTTATTCTCAAAGTTTGGCGACTGGAAAGAGGAGACTGGAATCCTACGCCGCATATACTTGCGGTTTGGAAGTTGGAGAGCACCGATTACTACGCCTAAAATAAGGTCTCCCCATCCAGCATCATCCACCGAAATCTCCTTTCTAGATAAAAAACGATCCATACCCTAAGAGTCTTTATTTCAAGCAATAACTCTTTCCAAAAGGGACCGCGTGTCTATTACAGAAGGAGCTGGCAAGTACAGAACTGACCTATAAAGCAGAAAATGGATCTGGCAGATATGCTATTTCCTAAATGGGCACCTCTAGATATGTAAAACACAACCTGCGTAAGAATAGCTTTTCAACAATGAATACTGAAAACTCTAACGGTTAATTTTTAAAGCTCAAGCGTAGAAGAATAACAACTATTTAAGAGGTGAAGAAACATGGTGAAAGTAGACGGATATGAAGTGCCTGAAGGTCTTTACTACACTAAGGATTGGGAATGGGCTAAAGTTGAAGGCGACAAGGTTCGTGTAGGCCTAACTGACTATGCTCAAAAACAACTCCGTGAAGTAGTCTATGCTGAGCTACCGAGTTCCGGAACACTAGTGAAACAGGCGGAACCTTATGGCACAGTGGAATCTGTGAAAGCCGTTTCAGATTTGATTGCACCAGTAAGTGGAACAATTGAAGAGGTAAACGAAGAGATTCAATCAAACCCGGAAATTCTGAATGAAGATCCATACAAAAAAGGTTGGCTGCTTGTGATAAAACCGTCAAACCTGCAAGCAGAACTGGCGAACACGATGGATTTCAACAAGGCAGTTGAGTGGCACAAGACTTTGATCAAAGAAGGATAGATAGATGCCGAGACGCATAGTAATAATCGGTGCGCACGCTGCAGGAGTAGACGCAGCGTCAGCTGCCAGAAGAACAGACCGCACAGCTGAAATAACCCTAATAACCAAACAAGAACAAGCAGGTTATTCACCTTGCGGAATTCCATTCGTTCTAGGGAGACACATATCAAACTTTGATAAACTCATAGTTTTTCCACAATCATTTTTCCGCATGATGAAACTTAACCTCATGCTGGAAACGACGGTAACAAGGATCGACACAAAGAGCAAGACAATTGAAATACAAGACAAAACAGGAATGCAGAAAACTCTACAATATGACAGGCTAATCATCGCTACAGGAGCATATCCCTTTGTTCCTCCAATTAAAGGTCATGAAAAACAGGGTGTATATGCTCTACGAACAATAGAAGATGGAAAGATAATTGATAAAGCCATTGAAAATTCAAAATCAGCTGTGGTTGTAGGCGCTGGACTGATAGGTTTAGAAACGGCAGTAGCCTGTATCGAACGGGGTTTGAAAACAACGGTTGTGGAACTGCTTCCGCAAGTTCTTCCAGCAATGATTGATGCAGATATGGCGAGAATAGTGCAGAAAATGCTTGAAGAGAAAGGTATGCGCATCATAACAGGAAAGGGTGTTGACGAAATCCTTGGAACAGAAAAAGTGAACGGTGTCTCTGTCGCTGGAGAGCAAATAGAAGCCGATATAGTTGTTGTAGCTACTGGCGTGAGAGCAAACACCGAACTGGCACAGAAAGCTGGCATTACAATAGGTGAAACCAGAGGAATAAAGACGAGTATGCGCATGGAAACAAACGTCAAAGATGTTTATGCTATTGGAGACTGTGCAGAATCGATCAACATGATTACTCAAAGACCTACCTTATGTCAACTTGGAACAGCAGCAGTTAGACAGGCAAAGGTAGCTGGAACAAACGCAGCCGGTGGATATGCAATCTTCCATGGAGTATTAGGCTCAGCGGTGACAAAGTTCTTTGATACCGAGATAGGTGTCACTGGACTGACAGAATTCTTTGCAAATAGAGCTGGACTTGAAACAGTCGTTGGAACGATTACTTCAAAAACCAGGCCTGAATATTATCCAGGCGGCTTAACTATAAAAATCAAAATTGTCGTTGGCAAGGAAAATCAAAGAATAGTTGGCGCCCAGATAGTTGGAGGCGAAGAAGTGACTCAACGTATAAACGCATTATCATTTGCAATACAGAAACATATGAGTGTGCAAGAATTGGCTAAGGCGGATACTGCTTATGCGCCACCCTTAAACGAGACTTGGGAACCAATGGTGCTTGCTGCCGAAATAGTGTTGAGAAAGCTACGATAATTCTTTGAGTACGATAAGATTAATTAGTCAAGATAAGGAATAAACTGAACAAAGTATGGTGATTAAAAATGGTCACAAAAGTAGCGATTAACGGATTCGGTAGAATAGGAAGGCTCTTGTATAGAGCAGCCTTGGAAACTGGAACAGAGATAGATTTCGCGGTAATCAATGACTTAACAGATGCTAAAACCTTAGCGTTCCTGTTGAAACATGACACGGTGCATGGGCCGTTACCATTTGATGTGGAGGCTATGGGCGACGTCATTGTTATCAAGAAAGACGGCGTAGTCAAGCAAAAGTTGAAGGTTTTGGCACAGCCAGATCCAGCGAAGTTACCTTGGCGAGATATGGGTGTTTACTTGGCGGTGGAATCTACGGGAAGGTTTAGAACGAAGGAGGCTGCAGGAAAGCATATACAGGCTGGAGCTAAGAAAGTGTTGGTTTCAGCGCCGATGAGCCCTGCTCCCAGCGCGGACTTAACTGTGGTTTACGGTGTAAATGATGACAAGTATGACCCGGCAAAACATCATATAGTGTCTTTGGCTTCATGTACAACGAACTGTGTGGCGCCTGTAGCTAAGGTTTTAAACGATAAATTCGGTGTGAAAGCTGGTATAATGAATACGATTCATTCTGTTACCAATGATCAGCGGCTTCTAGATATGCAACATGGAGACCTGAGGCGGGCGAGGTCAGCGGCTTTCAACATCATACCGACAACTACTGGAGCGGCTGTGGCAGCAACCTTGACATTACCGGAGCTTGAAGGAAGGATGAATGGACTTGCGTTGCGTGTTCCTACACCAGATGTTTCTATAGTAGATTTCACGGCACAGCTGCAGAGAAATGTTACAGTGGAAGAGGTTAACGCTGCATATAAAGAGGCAGCTGAAGGAAAACTGAAGGGAATCCTAGACTATTCAGAAGAACCTTTGGTCTCGTCAGATATCATCAATAATCCATATTCTGCAATAATCGACGGACGTTCTACAATGGTGATTGGAAACTTAGTTAAGGTGCTTGCTTGGTACGACAATGAATGGGGCTACTCTGTCAAGATGGTGCGGATGACAGAGAAGATTTGCAGAATGGCAACGTAACAACTCGGTGGAAAAACCAATAGGTTTCACTTCCCCCAAATTTTTTTGAGATGGTGCTTTTATGCCTAAGCTGTTAACATTGGATGACGTAGATTTATCAGGGAAAACTGTTCTGGTTAGAGTGGACTTCAACTCTCCAATAGATGTGAAGACGAAGAGAATTCTTGATGAAACACGAATTAGGAGGCATGGTGAAACAACGATTGCAGAGCTTGTCAGGAAAGACGCTAAAGTTGTGGTTTTAGCGCATCAGGGTAGACCTGGTGAACCTGATTTTGTGCCATTGAAGGAACATGCTGTAGTCCTAGGTAAGGTTCTCGGCAGACCTGTTAAGTATGTTGATGATGTCTTCGGTGAGAAGGCTCAGAAAGCTATTAGAGCGTTAGAATCCGGTGAAGTGCTGGTGTTAGATAATGTTAGAATTTTCCCTGATGAACAAAAAAAGGGAACACCTGAAGAACACGCGAAGACGGAGATGGTGAAGAAACTTGCACCTTTGGCTGACCTGTTTGTCAACGACGCTTTTGCAGCAGTACATAGGGCTCACGTCTCAATTGTAGGTTTCACAAGTGTTCTGCCGAGTGTTGCAGGACGCATACTTGAGAAGGAGCTGAAATCTCTAGGCAGAATAGTGGAGAATCCAGAAAAACCATGCGTCTTCATTCTTGGAGGAGCGAAAGCGGATGACGCACTTGAAATCTCGAAGTATGTGTTAGAAAATGGCATAGCAGATTATGTGCTCACAGGTGGAGTAGCAGGCCATGTTTTCCTAGTAGCTAAAGCCTTCGACCTCGGCAAACCAAACATGAATTTTTTGGAACGGAAAGCGCTTCTAGGTTTTGTGCCAGGCATTAAGAAGTTGATGCAAAGGTATCCTGACGAGATTAAAACTCCTTTGGACGTAGCTGTAGAAGTTGAAGGTGAACGAAAAGAGATTTTTGTGCGTGAATTGCCGACAAATTATTCAATACTGGATATTGGAGCAAAAACTGTTGAGAACTACAGTGAGATTATAGGAAATGCGAAGTCAATTGTGATCAGTGGACCTCTAGGAGTCTATGAAAAAAGTGAATTCATTTTTGGAACAAAGAAAATTTTCATAAAGGTGGCGAATTCACAAGGTTTTTCTCTTGCGGGTGGCGGTCACACAGTAGCAGCCCTACAAGAACTTGGACTATCCAAAAAAATCTCTTATGTCAGCACTGCAGGTGGAGCACTGATAGAGTTTCTGATGGGTAAGAAACTTCCAGGCGTTGTCGCATTGGAAGAAGCAGCAACCAGAAAACCATGACATCCCTCCCTATTCCTACTTATAACTTGTTTTCTCTGCTAAAGCAGTAATTCTTGTGAATTCTCTATGTAAATCGTTTTTGCGCGCACTATGGAGTACTGTATCCTTTGTCGACTTTTTTCTGCATTTCCTCAGCATATGTTCTAATGTCATTTTGTTTAATGCTTTTGAGAGCAATTTCATAGTACTTGCGATAGGGAGCTAGATTTTCACAGTTGTTAGCTTCACTACATTCTGTGCAAGTGCGATAATTCTTCTGCTTTGCGCATGATCTTACTTTGCAGTTTGGGTCTCCTCCACCTTGAAGGCAACCTGGGCAGTCACCGAACAATTTGACTAGACCATTCATAACCTGTTCGAATTCGTTGTAATGCTTAAAACTTGGCTCCCATTGCGAAAGCTCTGGCATGATTCTATCAAAGCCATATGAGGCAATGATGTTGTGTAGATTCTTAACAGCATTTTTGATCTTTCCTTGACGGATTCCACAGGCATTGCAGTAGAGACCACAATGACCTACAAAATTAGCTGGATTTGATGTTTCCATATGGTTTTTCCCTCCTTCTCATTAAATTTCAGCTAACCATCCAATAATAGTTGATATGGTTAAAGGTTATGTTGAAATTCAATCAAAGAAAAAACGCGTGAGCGCGCGCATTGGTTCATCAAAAGTTGAAGCCATCTAGCAAACGTAAGTAGGGTTCTCCATGAATGGTATAGGATTATGCAGCATCATTTCGTGAATAAGGCTATGCGGATGTATATCTGGAAGCGGGAGTCGAATCTTGTAACGCGTGCTAATTTTTTTTTAAACATTATACCTCTTTTTTGGGATTAATTTTCAGTACTGATTTTGCGAGAAAAATAGTTAAATACGGATAGAGTAGAGATTAGATTAGAGTCGCTTAAGATGATAAGAAGACTTGTCTTGGATGTCTTGAAACCACATAATCCAGGGGTTGTTGAACTTTCTGAGGCGCTTAGTCAGTTAGAGGGTGTAGAAGGAGTAAACGTAGTTATTTATGAGATAGACCAGCAAGTGGAAAACGCAAAGGTTGTGATTGCTGGCAGTGACTTAGACTTTGAAAGCGTAAAGAAGAAACTGGAGGAATTGGGAGCTACGATTCACTCGGTTGACGAAGTTGCAGCTGGCAAAAGAACTATTGAGGAAGTGATGACACCTCAAGATAGATCTGCTAGAATTTGAATAGGTTAAAGCATCTATGAAGTTGGCTGAAAAGCTAAGAGGCACATATCGAAGTATTATTTTCTCAGTGTGGTGAAATGTTGTTTGATCGTTTGAGAAATTTTTTCAAGCGTATTCGGATGTACCTTAGAATCACTAAGATGGGTCCAATAGCAAGAAGATACTTCGTGAAGAACGGTTTTGATGGTTCCATGACAATGTTAGGGATCATTGTTGGGTCTTGGGTTGTAGGAGTTGAACGTCCAGAGATAATTGTGACTGCTGGTTTGGGTGCTTGTTTAGCAATGGGAATTTCAGGATTGTTTGGAGCATACATGACCGAAAGGGCTGAAAGAGAGAGAGGCTTAAAAGTCCTTGAAGATGCGATGTTAACGGATCTTCATGATTCAGTGTTAGATGATGCTTCTTCCTTTGTGTCTTTTTATGCAGCTATTGTAGATGGAGGGTCACCTATACTAACCGCTATTGTTTCTCTCTTGCCCTTCATATTTGCTTTGGGAAGTCTGATAGTGATTGGAGACGCCTACATAGTCTCCTTTTTTGTAACACTAGTCACTTTATTTGCCCTTGGCATGTATCTTGGCAAAATCGCTAAAGAGAACGTTTTACTTTACGGAGTCCAAACTTTAGTTGCAGGCATAATAACAGTTGTCATCGCCCTATTGTTGGGCGCTATAAAGTGAACTCCGCAGAAAAAACTGGATGCATGAGAATAAGATATTAATCGAGGTTCCTGTCTCCGTATCATCTGCAAATATAGCTAGCGCGGGCCACTAGTATATCCCATAGAGAACTTGAGTCGGATAACTTTTCGTGCATGTATAACACAAACCTCATTAACGATGATGTCATAGTCTCTGGAGATTGTGATGGATGTTCGGATTCGGGGTGCCAGCGAACATAATCTCAAGAATATTGATGTGCGATTCGGTGATGGACTCACCGTTGTTACTGGCGTGTCTGGTTCTGGGAAGACCTCTTTGGTATTCGATACGTTGCATCACGAGGCACATCGAAGGTTTTTGGATGTCTTTTTGTACGGGCGATCTGGACAACGGCTAGCTCCTGCGAAAGTAGAGGCAATAACCGGATTAGGACCTACGATTGCTGTGGGACAGAATCTACTGAATCGCAATCCGCTTTCAACATTGGCGTCTGCATCTGGACTGCATCCGTTCTTTCGGTTGCTCTACTCAAATTATGGAGTGCGTCATTGTCTTCAATGCGGTAGTCCCCTGAGTGTGTTGACGGAGGATGAGATAGTTGACATGCTCGTTTCCTTGTCGAAACAGGAACACCTCAACCTATATGCTCCCTTATTGATTCAAGTGCAAGGAAGTCATTCGACGCTGCTTAAGGCGTTAGCTGACGAGTTTGGAAAAGAACGGCTCATTGTTGATGGAGAAATTTGGGATGCAAATCTGCCTGACTTTATGAAAACTCATGACATCGAGATTGAAATCGGTTTCATCGATAACTCGATGTCCGCTAATAAAATTCGTGAAGTCATCCGAAAGACTATAGCTTTGGGTGCAGGAGCGATCAGAGTAAGTGGCAAGAAGAACAAGGTGATTTTGGCGACGACATCCATCTGCAACGTTTGTGGCGCTGGGTTCAGAGAGTTGGAACCAACACACTTCAATCAGTCATGTCCATATTGCAAGGGAAGAGGCTGCAAACAGTGCAATCAGACTGGAATGCATCCGCAGGCAGCTTCCGTCCGCTGGGAGAGCATGCGCTTACCCGAACTATTGACACTCTCCGTTGATGAAGTGCGGCAACTGTTTATGAAAGTTGAATTGCCCTCGACAGCGAATCGGTTACGTTCTGAGATTCAACGACGTCTTGATGCCCTAGCACAAGTAGGGTTAGGGTACATTTCATTAGACAGGCCATCTCCAAGTCTGTCTCGCGGTGAATCGCAACGGGTTCGCCTTGCAATTTCATTATCCAGCCGCTTAGAAGATATGCTTCATGTTCTCGATGAACCAACGATTGGCCAGCATCCTGCAGATGTAGCTCGATTCCTTCCTGCTTTTCGAGATCTAGCAGGACCTGTGGTGTATGTTGAACATGACAGAACTGCAGCTGCAGAGGCAGATCAGGCTATTGACATGGGTCCTGGGGCAGGGAAAGAAGGCGGAGCAGTAATCTTTACTGGATCACCAGCAGATTTGTGGAAAGTGGATACGCCGACGGGACGATATTTTAGTCTTCGGAACCGTGTTATGACGCCGGAAACCCGTCTTCCTGCCGATCAGTTTCTCATTATACGGGGAGCACGGCAGCACAACCTAAAGCATATTGATGTTAAATTTCCAATTGGGCGGCTTACTGTAATTACAGGCGTGTCGGGATCAGGAAAAAGTACACTTGTCGAACATGTGCTGGTGCCAACACTGACAAAGAGAAAGCCTGTCGGCTGCGAAGGAATCGAAGGTCCCAAACTCAGACCAGTAATGGTCAACCAAAACCCAATCGGGAAGAATCCACGATCGAATCCTGCCACTTACACGAAGCTTTCTGACATCATACGAGAACTTTATGCTGAGGCTACTGATCTATCTAAATCTCATTTCTCCTTCAATCGCCCTGAAGGAGCATGTCCTACTTGCAAAGGAATCCGAGCAACAGA
>JGI2172J19969_10000438_pt1 | contig 17700 bp, 15 predicted proteins | sample DeeMarSWOR230_32_FD_19969 | JGI IMG/M metagenome (IMG submission 19969)
GGTATGCGTTCGCCTTTTTCGTCTATGATTAGTATTATGAATTGTCCAGGTCTTGCTTTTTCAGCTATTTCTCGAGCGTAAACGTCGAATAATTGAATCTTCGGAGCTAATTCTCTTTTGGTTATGATTTTATACATGTGGTTTAGCCTCCAGTGTTGTCAGCTCTAATGGCGGCATAGAAGTTATCTTCTTGAAAAACTCGTCTAGTTTCTGGTTGAATTCTCCAACACATCGTGGTGAGGTTGTGAAAAGTTCGAAACGTTCAAGCAAATTCATTTTCTCTAAAGTCTTCTTTAGCACAGTCATGTTCCTTTCAGCGGTCTCTTTGCCTTCTTGGAGCTTACAATCCTCTTCGGAACATACAACAGCCATGACACCGTCAAAACCGCCATACAATGCCTCAATGACATGGACTGGGTCAAGCGCTTTAAAGCATGGAATCTCTATGGCCACCGCTTTCTTCTTAAATAGTAGGCTTTTCGAGTCATCTAAGGCTGAGAACTCCGACCATTGACAACAAAAGACAAGAATTACGGGGAATTTGCCCTCTGCTTTTAGCTTTCTGGCTGATTCTCCGTACCGTGTTATCAATTTGCCAGTGTTTTCAAATTCAAAACCTTTAATCTGTATCGCTAGATGCGGGCAAACTAGGGCGCATGCTCCACAGCCAACACATAAGTCGGAGTTTATTTTCGGAGTTGCGAAGTCTTCTGCTTCTATGGCGTCGTATGGACAGACAAAGACACATTTGTCGCAACCCACACATTTTTCTGTCTCATAAATTGCTTTCCGTGAATATTTTATCACTTTCAAAGCGCTTTTACTGAAGCCTAACTGTTCAAGTATCGCTCCGCCCAAAATTAATCGTCTGGCATTTATCTTGGTGCCTTCTTTGAACCTACAGAATTCATCTTCACATTGGATGGAAACAACGTTCTTTATACCAGATTTCAAAACTTTGAAAATGAACTCTAATCGGACACGCCCAGAACATGGCAAACGCAAGGGAATATAATTACTTATGCTTAAGCCTTGACTTTCTAGGATTTCCTCAATTTCACATGTTGCAGGCGAGTTTCCTCTACACATCAAGACAAGCGTATCGCTTTTACTTTCTCCCTGCATGCTATTGACATATTTCAGCAAGCTTCCATAATCATAATAGACTATTTCTATGGCTAGGACAGGGCATGCACTATAACATATTCCGCAAACCTGACATTTCTGCAAATCAATTTCTACTTTGCCAGTTTCGGAATCTCGTGTAATGGCTTCGTAAGGACAGACAGAATAGCAGATTGAACATCTACCACAATAATCTTGGTTAATGTTAATGGCGGCAGCACATGCCTCACTCATCTAATATTTCTCCGCTGTTTGTTTGTTGTCTGCTTCGCATTATGCTTTATCAATTACAGTTTAGAAGTCTTTGAAGATGTATCCGAAAAATATAATGCTTTTGGAATGGTTTCTTATGGTTTGTANTAGTAGGGACGCTTTATGTAGCCGAAAGCCTGAGTTGCAGCTACTATGGCTTGCCCAACTGCTGTGCCAACCTGTTTTACTGATCCGTTTGTGATGTCCCCAGCCGCATAAACGCCAGCGATATTGGTTCTTTGTCGCCCATCTACAATGATATAGCCGTCTTCATCCACCTTAACACTTGCCTTACTTGCAAGTTGGCTGTTTGGAACCTCGCCTATTTGAACAAATACGCCGTCAACTTCAACTTCCTTGGTTTCGTTAGTCTTTTTGTTGTAGACGATAACGCTCTTAACCTTGATATCCCCCCTGATTTCCTTAATCATGCTGTTCCACAAAAACTCCACTTTTCGATCTTGCAAAGATCTGAACAGCGCTTCCTGCGCTCTTAACTGGCCTCTCCTATGAACAAGTTTCACATTAGACGCAACATTAGAAAGATAAAGTGCTGAGGTAGCCGCGGAATTGCCACCACCAGCCACGAGTACCTGTTTTTCCTTAAAGAAGGCTCCATCACAAACGGCACAATAGCTTACGCCTCTGCCTTTGAACCTGTTTTCTCCTGGTACATCCAGTTCTCTATAGTGGCATCCAGTTGCAATTATAATTGCTGAAGCCGAGTAAGAGGCTTGATCTGATTTAACAATCTTCTTTTCGTCTGAAAGGTTGAGCTCTCTTGCGCCTTCAATTTCTTTGATTGTCACTCCAAACTTGCGACAATGCTCTGCTATTTTGTCAGCAAGTTCCTGCCCTGTAATTGCTGGGAATCCAGGGTAGTTCTCGATAAGGGGCGATTCTGCTGTTGCTCCGCCTAGAGTTTTTTCTTCCAGGATTAGGGTTTCGAGTCCACTTCTAGCACCGTAAATGCCAGCGGTGAGTCCAGCTGGGCCTCCGCCAATTATGATTAGGTCCCAATGCTTCATGCCTTCATCATCTAATGCGTTTCACACCATCTTTAGAGAGTGAATTACTACCAAGAAACAAACTAATAAGCGTATTTTCTTGATTTATAACGAAAGCATTATTGTCTTGATATCGCGAAGATATTGCATGCAGTCCACGAAAGCGAATAATGATTTAATCACTTATTCTCTCAATTAATGAGTTTTCTTTGTCATCAAATCAATAGAGTCTAATAATCTCTGTGCGCTTTTCACTTCTTCTGCAAATTTGAAGTTGTCCTTTATTTCTCTTGTAACCTGAAGCTTTATGTAAAGAACCTCTAAGATTTTCTTTTCAATTACCTTTGCGCCAAATCCGAATATTTTCCTCAAGCCTCCTTCAAAAGCTTCTAGGTCGTCGATGAGGCAATCTGGTTGAATTGAACCATCCTTCTTCAGGTAGAAAAACACAACAGGTGGAATGGAAGGACTAATGCTGCTTAAGCCTTCATTTACAGCTTCAGTCAGAAACACATGAAACTTAGGCTGTTTTTGCTTCACAATACACCACCTAACAACGCTAAGTCACGTAGGGCATCAACGAGATCCCTCTATCTGAGATCACAATATTGCTGTAGTTCTGGTTATGGTTGGTGCCTCTCATCTTGCGTATTACCGCTCGTTTTCGGATACCCTCTTTTTCGTTAATGGTTTCAAACAGAATTATCCCATCTGCGACAAATTCTTCAAATCCGAGTCCCAGCGTTCTGTTCCCAATAGGAAGTTCCACTAATAACAATGTAGTACAACTGGTTTGGCGCATTAATTTCTCCAACATGTGGAGTATAATTCTGGCATCTATCTTCCTCTTGAACGCCTGAGCCATAGCTGAAAAAGAATCTATAACCAACCTCTTTGCATTAATTGCCAAGGCTTCTTTTAACATTATGTCAAGTGTTGATGGCATTATTTCTTCGCGGGCTGTCATCACATCCAAAAACCTGAATTTGCCTTTGCTTTCCAACATCTCAAAATTAAGACCGAATCTTTTCATATTATCCAAGAAGAATTCTCTTCGCTCTGCAAAAGATACGTAGACGCCGTTTTCATCAAGATTCTTTGCACCATAATAAAGATAGTAAGCTGAGGCAATGGTCTTACCAGAACCAGGAGAACCTGCTAGTAGAATTAGGCTACCCCGTGGGAAACCGCCTTCAATCATGTCGTCGAGACCGGTTATACCTGTAGGAACTCTATCACTCAATATGCTTCTTTCTTGAACAATCATTTAAATCGCCTTGTTGTTGAGAGAGTAGATCCTTCAATTTTGTTTAGTAGCCTCGCTCATTTTTATGTCGTATTATTTAATGTATTTATCAATTATGAATTGACAAAGAGTATTGAAACTAACATTCAGTTTTGGCCTCTAGAAGAAAATGAGTGGTGTCGAATTAGGATTCTGGATTCATATGTATTAAATCTAACTGTCTTGGAAATCCTTATTGAAAGACCTATAGGTCGCTACGAAAGTGCCATCCTCACCACTCCAGATGCTCATAAAGGCGAGAACAATCAATGTTGAAACGTGAACTCGGATTCAAAAAGATTCTTCACTCAATTTTGACATTTTTCAATATTCTTGTTTTAGCTGGATCAGTTGGAAGTGCGAATGGGGCTGTTCTCGGAACTTATTACGCGAGCGACTACAACATCCTGAATGGAACATATCTTTCTGGCAGTGTTCCATTAAGTGTCGCCAACATGGACTCTGACTATTTCATTGTGAGAAGTGTAGGAACAGATACTTCTCTTAGTACATATAATCCAAGCGGATACGCACTTTTAGGATCTACTTCTCGGGTCTTGGGCTCAGTTTCGGATCTGACCTCCAATGATGGTGTGAACATGGACTTCAGGAGCTATTTTAGCGGCACCATCACAGAAGACTACGTTGACAACAACACGAGCGACGTGGATTCCGATACAGACGAAGGCACTCACAGCAATTTCTCAGCACAGCAATATGGTCCAGATTCAATCTATGATATATTAACTGAGGAAAACCCAAGCAATTACGAAATTGATTTGGAGGTTCAATGGTCAAACGCAGACTACGACGAAACGAATGAAGAGTTGGCTATATATGTTGACAAGGGAGACAACACACATTCTCTGGACGCTACAGGTGGATACATGATTATAGGTGGTGGAACGCCTGATTGGGGTTCCGCGATGGGCACTATTTCTTTCTGGGTCAAGATGGATTTTTTTGTTCGAGGCAGATTTTGGGGACAGCACGGAGATATGGAAACTCGTTGGTCAGGGACGAATCTTGTTCTAGACTGGGGAGCCGCTGACTCGATGACTAGTGCTTATTCATTTTCTGCTAATACATGGTATTTTGTCGCTATTGTATGGGATGAAAATGACGATAGTTTATTTCTTTATGTTGGTGATGAAAATAATGCACCTATACAGGATTCAAATAGTCTGAATGGTACATGGATAAACACGACACCATCACCAATAGAGAATCGTTTTTTGAATGGTTTAGGTGGTTACGAGCCGGTGGATGGACATGGTGATGACTTAAGATATTGGAACACTGATAGAAGTCTGACAGAAATTCAGAGTGATTACAACATTGAACTCGTTGGCTCTGAACCCAACCTCAGGTCTTACTTCAAGTTAAACAATAATTTCAACGACATAGGACCCGACAACAATGATGGTTCAGGTTCTGGAAGCTATTCGTTCTCTTCTGATGTGGCATTCGACGAGCCCCCGACTGAAAACATTCGAGTTGACGCTTGGAATGGTGCGACATGGCAGAATTTATTCACAGATCTTACGAGTGGATGGAACAACGCTTCGGTTTCTTCTTACTTAAACTCGTCAATATTTACAATCAGATTCAAAGGAAGCATAGAAATCGGCGACACAACGCAGGACACTTGGAACATAGATGCTGTCCTCCTGAATACGTGGACCGACCAATATACAGCTGAAGTTGAGTTTGTAGGCTCCTCAGATATGTATAGCTGGGAACAGTTGAACTGGACAATTGATTCAGCTTGGACGACCGGCCTTGTAAACGTTGCTATTCAACTTTACAACTATACACTGGGAAACTATCCTATCAATGGAGACGGCTACATCGCGTACACCAGTTCATCCGCGCCTAATACAGACGATACAAAACATCAGCTTGTAATGTCTAACCCTCAAGATTTCAGGAGCGATACTGGCGGCTGGAAAATCAAGATTAAGGGTGTGAAGAGCACTGTAACTGAATTTGATTTTAAAGCCGATCTGATACAGTTTAAGCCTACATATCCTAGTGGGTATATGGTCTCCACAGAGTTCCTCTTTTCATCTATGAAAAGCAACGCGTCGACACAACTCAACTTCACCATTGTGAGTAAATGTAACATTTCAAGTGTCAACGTCGCCATCCAAATCTGGAACTATTCCTCATCCACTTACGCGACCAGCGGAGAAGGCTATCTAGCTTACACATCTTTCGGGTCAAACGAGACCAAAACACTCAGCATCAACACTAACCCGCAATTCTACGCCTCAAATGGAAACGCAAAAATGAGAATCACAGGCGTTTTGGCAGGTCAGAATCAATTTCAACAAGAGATAAATCAAGTCGTCATAAGAGTCAGCACGCAAGCTTCATCGCAACGATTCGATTGGTTTACAACGCTATTGTATGTATTACCTGTAGTCTTTGTGCCTCCGTTTCTCTTAGTTCTAAAACTCAAGTGGAGGAAGACAGCTAAGCCACACATTGAAAAAAAGGCAGTCGCATTCTCCAAATCATTCGGAATGACCCACCAGCAGATGGTCGGTAAAAAAATGCTGTTAGAAATTGATCCAAAGTCTGACTATCAAAATGCCCTTTTCAACTTTGTTTCTGAGGCAAGAAACAGTGGCGAGACGCTATTCATTTTTACAAGTATGAATAGTGCGTTACATTCTGCGGTTTCCGNAGTGGAAAACGTGAAGTTCTTTCTCGCATCCCTTAAAACATCCCGTATTCAACAGATCAATGAGAGAGAAACTCTCCTGCCTGCAGCCGACCTTTCGGTTTCGCTGGATGCAATTGTTCGATATCAAAAGGTTGAGGCAGATAAAACCGTAAATATTCTCTTTGATAATCTTTCAGACATTATACTCACGTGTGGATTTGAAAAAACTTATAGGTTCATGCGTTTCCTTCTGGAGGCAATCTCCTCGCCCAAAACAACAGCCTTGTTTATATTTAATCCAGCAGCACATGATCCAACTATCTCCTCCTCTATTAGAGGCTTGTTCCAGACCCAATTAGCTTATACAAAGCGCGGACCCAACGTTGGGACTTTATTTTAGCTTCTGATTGGATAAATTTATTCTAAATCATTAAATCATTTATAAGAAGAGCCGTAAAGGTAACTTTGGATTCGAATGTTATTAACAAATAAGGAAATCTTGGCTTCTGCAAGGGATGAAAAGTATGCAGTTGGAGCCTTTAATATCAACAACCTAGAAAGCCTCCAAGCAGTGATTACAGCAGCCCAAGAAGAAAACTCGCCTGTAATAGTGGCTGTGACTCCAAGCGCAATCAAATATGCCGGCTTAATCTACCTTGCCGAAATCGTGAAGACATCAGCGCAACTTGCGCCTGTACGTATGTCTTTGCATCTTGACCATGGAAAAGAAATTGAAACGATTACAAGATGTGTGGATGCGGGATTTACGTCGGTTATGATAGATGGCTCTCACTTGGGCTTTGAGGAAAACATCGCGCTTACAAGGAAGGTTATCGAGTTGGCTCATCCAAAAAGTGTGGCTGTGGAAGCAGAACTTGGGAGGCTCGCTGGGGTAGAAGAAGTTTCGGTTGAGGAAAAAGACGCTATACTTACAGATCCAGAAGCGGCGAAGGAATTTGTTGAACGCACACACGTGGATGCTCTTGCAGTTGCGATNGGCACGTCGCATGGCGCTTATAAATTCAAAGGAGAGCCAAAACTCGACCTTAAACGGCTAGCAGANATCAGAGAAAANNTTAACGTCCCNCTNGTTTTGCATGGNGCCTCTGGGGTTNCAGCTTGGATAATTGAAAAAGCCACAAAATATGGAGCNCAACTTGCTGGTGCAAAAGGCATGCCAGATGANAGCATAAAGCGAGCCATAAAGCTGGGAATTGTTAAGATTAACATAGACACCGACCTAAGACTTGCCTTTACAGCTACTATACGAGAGGTTTTAGCCACGACGCCAGCCCAATTTGACCCACGAAAAATTTTGGAGCCAGCAAGAGAAGCCATGAAAGATGTTGTGAGAAACAAAATGCGCTTATTTGGAAGTTCGAACAAGGTCTAAATGAGTAAGGTGAACAGAATGAAAGTAGGCATCCTAAGTGGCGGCGGAGACGCGCCGGGAATCAACGCTGTGATTAGAGCGGCTGTCCGCAAGGGCATCTTGCACTACAAATATGAAATGATAGGCATCAAAGACGGATGGAAAGGATTCCTGGAAGGAGACTTTATGCCGCTTACCCTAACCACAACCAGAGGCATACTCCATCGTGGCGGCTCCATTCTTGGAACTTCAAGAACCAATCCGCTTAGACGTGAAGACGGGCTACAGAAAATTCTTGAAAATGCTAAGAAATCAGGTATTGATGCGATAATTGTGATTGGAGGAGACGACACCCAAAAGGTAGCTCAAAAACTTAACGAAATGGGGCTTCCAAGCGTTTCAGTGCCTAAAACTATTGATAACGATCTGGCTTATACCGACTACACCTTTGGTTTCAACACAGCTGTAGCTATCGCAACCGAAGCCCTCGACAGAATTCATACTACAGCTGAAGCGCATCATAGAGTTATGATAGTGGAAGTTATGGGAAGATACACAGGATGGATAGCCCTAGAAGCCGGAATCGCAGGCGGAGCTGACGCTATACTCATTCCAGAACAACCTTTCGACATAGACGAGGTATACAAATACATTAAGCAAAGACAAGACCGTGGAAGAAACTTCAGCATTGTTGTGGTTGCTGAAGGAGCCAAACCAAAGGGAGGAGTAGAAATCACCTACAGCGACAGCGTAGACGAGTTCGGTCACGCGAGACTCGGTGGAGTTGGCTACTATCTAGGTAGAGAAATCGAGAAAAGAACTGGCGTTGAAACCCGTGTTGTAACGCTTGGACACCTGCAACGCGGAGGCTCCCCAACAGCATTCGACAGAATCTTGGCAACAAGATATGGAATAGCCGCAATAGACTTAGTTAACCAAGGCAAATTCGGACGGATGGTAGCTCTGAAAGGCAACAAAATAGTTTCAGTTTCACTAAAAGATGTAGTGGGCAAGAGAAAAACAGTTGATCCAAAACTTTACGAGATGGCAACCGTCTTCTTCGGCTAGCAACATTCCGCAATAAAAGCATTTGTTCCTAGCCTAGTGGAGATTCCATTGGTGGAAACACCAAAATTGTTTATATCAGCCTAAGTTGTCACTTGAAAAAGAACACACAGGAGAGAGTACACATCTGAAGCGCTTCGAGTTTCTCGAGCACACAGCTGACGCTTATGTCGCGGCTTACGGCAAAACCTTAGAAGAGGCCTTTGAAAACGCGGCCTACGCAACCTTTGAAGTGATGACCGAGGCTGAAAAAATAGAGCCAAAAATTGAGGAAAACGTAGAAGTTGAAGGCTACGACGAACAGGCACTCCTCTACAACTGGCTGGAAGCCCTTATAGTCAAATTCGATACAACCGGCAAACTTTACTCCAGCTTCAAGATCTCCAAAATCGAAAAAACAGAAGAGGGTTTCCGATTGAAGGCAAAAGTTTGGGGTGAACTATACAACCCAGAAAGGCACCTGCAGAAGGTGGGGATTAAGGCTGTCACCTACCACAGAATGGAAATAGTCAAAAAGCCAGAACAGGTAACTCTGAAGTTTATCTTGGACATTTAATTTCGGCAGATGTTGCCTATCGAATTAAAAGGGTGATTTCTTCAACTAACGTTTCAGGTATGATGTTTCTTTTACCTCGCTTTCTGAAAGTGACAAATCCTAAACCTTGCAATGCTTTTAAGTCTTGATAGACGTTTTTCACGTTTCGCCTAGTTTTTTGTGCCATTTTGTTTATAGACTCTGCTCGTAAGCTGGCTAGGCTGTACAGCAGTTCAATTCTTTTAGGCGTAAGAAGAGCAGTTTCTTCTTGGCTTAAGTCGCGTAATTCTTCAATTACATAGTCTAATTCGCCGCCTTCAACATAGCCTCGATAGGCGTGGACCAAGCTAGCCCATTCAAAATAGGTGCCTACCATGTACCGGTCTAGTTTCCTACTCAGAAACAACTCTTCGAATTCATCAAATATCATGTCGTGTTCTTTCTCAAACTGCTTGATTTTGCTCTTTACTTCGTCTAATGTGAGTCTCCGAACGATCCTTATCAGCATGGTAGCCATCACATCACAAGGTAAGTGTCACTTACACAATAAAATTTGTTGGTTTAAAAACCATAAAACACAATATACAAAAGCTTTAACCTTAAACGATTCATTAGTTGTTTTCCAAGGTGAAAGCAATGTATACCACAAAGCTAAACGACTTCACCTATCTGATCGACCTGAAAACAGCTGGCTATGAAAGCTTCATTGCCGCTTATGTATTGAAAGAAGACAAAGTAGCAGTTGTAGAAACTGGACCTACATCTTCCATCCCAAACTTGCTCGCTGGCCTACAGGAAATAGGCGTACAAAATGAAGCAGTCAACTATGTGATGGTTTCTCACATTCACATGGACCACGCAGGAGGAGCTGGAACACTTTTACAAAAATTGCCAAACGCCAAACTATTGCTTCATAAAAGAGGTGCCTCCCACATGGTAAATCCAGAAAAATTGTGGGTGTATTCTAGAATGGCCCTGCATGAAATAGTTGATTTATACGGTTCAATCCAGCCAGTTCCCGAAAATCGCATAATCATTCCAGAAGATGGAATGGTCATCAACTTGGGTGAACATGTTAAGCTACAAGTTATAGAAACTTTAGGTCATGCTTCTCATCATCAAAGCTTCTACGAAAAGGAGAGCAGAACACTTTTCCTCGGAGACGCTGGAGGAATCTATCTCCCAAAGTTAGATACCATTATTCCTACAACTCCTCCACCACTTCATTTAGAAATGAAACTGAATTCACTTGAAAAACTCATAAAACTGGAGCCTAAACTGCTTTGCTATACACATTTTGGCCATGCAAGCAGCGCAATTAGCCGACTGCAAGCATATGTTAAACAATTAAAATTGTGGGCAAAGATAGTTTCAGAGTCAACTGATAGAGGTGATGACTTTGAAGCAATTTATGCAAAGATTATGGAACAAGACTCTTCAATGAAGAAGGCAGAAGAATTCATAAAGAAACACATAATGCTAAGACAAAGCGTGGTTCTGCAAAGTGTTCAAGGTTTCATTCAGTATTTCAAGAAAAATCCTTGACAATAATAAGCACAATTTTTGGCGTAAAAACCAAAATTGTTTATATTAAACTCGTTCCATTCTAATTGCAAGAGGGTTCCTGATGAACAGATCATTACCTAAAGTTCCACTTGAAAAGATTGACAATTACATTTGGAGAATTCCGCAGAAATACAAGTCCGGGATGAGAGTGCCTGGTCTAGTTTTTGCCGATGAGGAGTTGCTTGAAAAGATGAAGATGGACCGAACTCTTCATCAATGCGTTAACGTGGCTCATCTGCCCGGCATTTATAAATATGCTATCACTCTGCCCGATGGGCATGAAGGGTACGGCTTTCCAATTGGCGGCGTGGCAGCCACAGACTACACAGAAGGCGTTGTCAGCCCAGGAGGCGTGGGGTACGACATTAACTGTGGCGTCCGCCTTTTGACAACTAATCTAACCGAAAAAGATGTTCGACCCAAACTTGCTGAACTCACAAACGCAATCTTCAATAATGTTCCTTGTGGTCTAGGCAGCCGCCGCAGAGATTTCCGCGTAACTACGCATGAACTTGACAGACTTGCAGTCGAAGGAGTTCAATGGTTGATAGATCAAGGCTTAGGCTGGTCAGAAGACGCGGAACACTGCGAAGAAAAAGGCTCCATGAAAGCAGCCAACCCCGATAAAGTTTCAGCCAAAGCCAAAAACAGAGGCTTGCCTCAGGTTGGTACTCTGGGCTCTGGAAACCACTTTCTTGAGGTTCAGCGAGTTGGCAAAATCTACGATCAGGAGGTGGCTAAAACCTTTGGCATCGAACAAGAGGGACAAATTACTGTTATGATTCACTGTGGCTCCAGAGGTTTCGGTCACCAAATATGCTCCGACTATTTACGTGTAATGGAGAGAGCCGTTCACAAATACAAGATTGCTTTACCTGACCGTGAACTTGCGTGTGCGCCTGGAACGAGCCCTGAAGCCCAAGATTATTATCAAGCCATGGCATGCGCTGTCAATTACGCTTTCGTTAACCGCCAAGCCATAACTCATTGGGTGCGCCAAAGCTTCGAACAAGTATTCAAGAAGCCAGCAGAATCATTTGGTCTAAACCTAGTCTACGATGTAGCCCACAACATTGCAAAAGTTGAAAACCACGACGTTGGCGAAAGCAAAAGAAAAGTTTGGATTCACAGAAAGGGTGCAACACGAGCCTTTNGTCCAGGCAACCCTGAAGTGCCAGCTGACTACCGAGCTGTTGGACAACCAGTAATTATTCCTGGAAGCATGGGCACAGGCTCTTGGATTCTCGTTGGCACAACTAAGGCTATGGATGTTTCCTTTGGCTCTACAGCGCACGGAGCAGGTAGAATGATGAGTCGATCTGCTGCCAAACGTAGATTCTGGGGAAAAGATGTCCAAAAAGCCTTGGAACAGCGAGGAATAGTTGCCAGAGCGGCTAGCTTCGTTGTGTTGGCTGAGGAGGCTGACCAAGCATATAAGAATGTTGATAAGGTTGCTGAGGTAAGTGACAGAGTTGGCATCGCAACTCGAGTTGTAAGACTGGTACCTAACGCTGTGGTTAAGGGTTAGTAGATTCCCATAGTATTCCACATTTTTATATTTCCTACCAAAAAGCATAACTCAAGATACTCTGTTATTTTGGCGTTCAACAATCTTAACAAACGTCTAAACGGCGATGCAAATGTTCGTCAAAATGTGGCCTGTGGGCATGCTGCTAACAAACTGCTACGTCGTGGGACAAGTTGAAACCAGAAAAGCCATCGTTATAGACCCAGGAACTGACAGAGAAACCGAAGCTAAGAAAATTCTAAAAGAGATCGAATCTAACGGTCTCAAAATCAAATACATTGTAAATACGCATGGTCATCCCGACCATACAGGAGGCAACAAAATCCTTGGAGAAGCAACTAATGCGCCTATCTTGATTCACGAGTATGACGCGCCTATGCTGAAGGGTCCATTCGCTGACAGGATGCTTCATGACGGAGACAGCGTACAAGTTGGAGGAATTGTGCTTAGAGTTCTTCATACACCCGGTCATAGTCGAGGCAGCATATCCTTGATAGGCAGGAACGTGGTTTTCACTGGAGACACCTTGTTTGCGGGATCTATTGGAAGATATGACTTGCCCGGAGGTTCCGTAGATGAAATTAAGAAGTCTCTTAAGAAACTAATGATACTTTCTGACCACATGAAAGTTTATCCAGGGCATGGTCCTACATCCACAATTGGCGAAGAAAAGAGAAACAACCCTTTCTTGCAAGATTTTTCATGGATGTAACAAATCAAGTTTCTCCATACATAAAAAGTTTCAATGAAAAGATTGTGAGTCAGGTCTATAGTTTATCGGTTGCTCAACACCCTTAATCATGCCCACAAGCAGTCAAGCTGTAATCTATTGATGTGATTTTTTTGTGTGTCAAACATCCTCAATGTGCTAAATGAACCAATTTAGGGGACAAAAACGACTTTTTTTTGGGTCCACACTCCTAATTGTTTTTGTCAGCTGTGGCTCCTTTGATAATCAAATTGCGGGAAACGAGTACGTATGCTGTTAGAGCTCCTAAAACGTTTACGAACAAATCTGTAACTCCGTTCCAAAAAAGGATATTCACAAGACGCGTGGTATACTTCTCGAAGATCTCTTCCATCATCTCCCAGAGTAAACCTACACTTATGCTTGANTATAATACGAATGGAAGNTCTCCGATTCCCTCGAATTTCCCNGTTANTAGGCTGAGTNTATTCCATCCAAGGGATGTCAAAACCGTGGTATATGAGATGTGACTAATGAAGGTTCTGTATAGCTTGGTTGCAAATAGTCCTATCCCAAAGCCACTGATATAGTGTCCAATGGCGTCTAATCCATAGATCTGATGGTAGTAAGGATTAAAGGGAGCTCCAATAATAACGTGGGCAGATAACGCTAGCCCAACGATGGTTATGACCTTTAGTGTCAGAAAGTACTTCTCCTAGTGTTTTTGTGATATTGCCTGTGAGACCACTTGCAGATAATTTATTATTGATGAAAAGTTCTGATGCAAATCCGAAAATTAAAGAATATAAGGCATATGTTGCTATGCAGACGGCGACCCAGTAGACATCGCTTTCAATTGCACGGAGGATGCTTACAGTTAGGATAACGGTTTTGGTTGAGTCAAGTGCCAACGCACTTTTCAGGCCTTCCCGGTCTCCCCGCTTTCTTTCCAAATAAATGTTGTAGCCAGGAAAGGTCTTTAAAAGAATAGTTGAGACTTTTTCGTTTTTCTTGATGTTGGTCGATGGGGGTTGTGTTTCTTCTTTTCTGCTAAGAAGACTGTCGAATATGTGGTCTTTGATTGAGGCGTAGTCCCTAGTGAGTTTCTCAGCCACTTCTGCCGGAAGATCCGTCTCCGACACTTTCTGCTGAAAGTTTTTGGTTGCCTTTTTTACTGTCGAGTTTACGGAAAACCATGAAGCTAAGAAGTTGTATATGAATATTGGGACAAATCCCAGACCTATGAAGAAATTCCGTATTCTCGCGCGAATCTGCCCTTTAGGCGTAGGCATCTCTCCTTAGTAGTTGGAATCTTTCTGAATCAACACCTTGCTGATCTCATAGATAAAGTATCTGCGGCAAAGCTTAGAAATTTTTTCCCTTATATAAAGCCGTGACCAACATATATTTTCAAATCTGAACTTCACGGGTGCTGGTATGCCAAAGGAGATGATCGTAAACTACCGCGAATGCGCTGACTACAGAATATGCGAGATGACGTGTGCTCGAATAGAAACGAAAGCGTGGTCTCTACGCAGCTTTCTGAGATTAGGGTCTATCTGTCTCCTCCTGGCTTGGATGTTCCAATTGTTTGTGTNCAACGCGTCAAAGCGCCGGGCATTGAGACTAGTCCTCTGCAGCTTCTTTCAAGAGAAACCGATTGCGGAGCGATTGTGATTCAAGAAGGATNTTGTAATGGTTGTGGTTGTGCAAGCGCTCGCATAAACTTGTGAAAAGGGAAACTTATGGAGATGGACTTAAACCAGGTAAAGACTCCTTTCAATTTGAATTTAACCCTACAGTGTGGACAAGCCTTTCGATGGAGGAAAATCGACGAATGGTGGTACGGGGCTGTTCGTCAAAACGTTGTGAAAGCTAGACAAAACGAGTCTGTTATTGAATTCCAAACGTATCCAGAAGAACTAGGTTCTAGATTTCTAGAAAACTACTTTCGCTTAGACGATGACTTGCCGAAAATTTATTCTTCAATCCTCAAAGACGAGCACATCAAAGCTGCTGTTGAAGAGTTCAAGGGTTTACGCCTCATGAGACAAGAACCTTGGGAATGCCTAATCTCCTACATTTGCGCCACCAACAAGAACATTCCAGCAATCAAAGACATGATCCTAAATCTTTCTAAAAGATTTGGAAAGAAACTACTGTTTGATGAACTAGAATTTTACACATTTCCAGAGGCTCGCGATCTAGCCAAAGCAGGTATCGAAGAGCTGAAAGCGTGTAAACTCGGGTTTCGATCAGAACGGGTTTTGGAAGTCTCCCGCAAAGTTGGCGCTGAAGAGTCCAATTTGGAAGCCTTAAGAGAACTGAATTATGAAGTAGCTAAGAATGAGCTAATGAAACTGCCCGGTGTTGGACCCAAAGTGGCTGATTGTGTTCTGCTCTTTTCCTTAGATAAGCTAGAGGCTTTCCCAATTGATGTTTGGATAAAACGCATTTTCATGAAATATTACCCTGATTATTTTGAGCCATCTTTTGTGAAGAAAGTATTAATCAAAAAGTCGTTTACATGTGGAGAATACAATAGAATTAGTTTGTTTGGCAGAAAATATTTTGGCGAATTTGTGGGCTATGCTCAGGAGTATCTCTATCATTTCGAACGGTGCATGTCAAAGCGCTAATGTGTAACACAAAAGCCTTTTATGATAAGACTCTGAAACGAGGTACCCGTTAAGGTGTTGACAATAGAATGTTGGACGTTATGTCTAAATGTTTAGAGAAAAGCGTTGCAGACTATACTGAGATGCGGCATCACAGGAGAGAAAGTCTAACTATCGTAATTAAGGATGGCAAGGTTGATGCATTAAACAATGGAGCATTAGAAGGCGTTTGCGTTCGAGCATTAGTCAGCAAAAGCTGGGGTTTTGCTTCTACAACAATGCTTGATAGGAAAAACATGGAAAAGGCACTGAAAGATGCAACATCGTTGGCAAAATCCTCTAAACCAGCTAAAAAACGCGAGGTAAATCTAGCTGAGGTGAAATCCTGCAAAGACAATTATATTACACCGATGAAAAAGGACCCGAGAAAAGCCGACAAGGAAGAACTCGTTCGTTTGGTTGTAGACACCGATGCACAAGTGCGAAGTTTTTCCAAGAAAATAGCCTCTGATAACATTTCCTTCAGTGTTGTTGATGACGACTTAGCCTTCTTAAGTTCTGGTGGAGCCCGAATCTCACAGAGGATTGTTCGCTGTTTTGGTTCCGTTATGGTTACTGCTCGAGAAAAAGGAAACATAGCAACAACCTACGAAACCATAGGAGCACAGTCTGGATTGGAGGTGCTCAAAGAAACTCCTCTGAACGAAGTTGGCAAAACCGCAACAGAAAGAGCAGACAAGCTTGTTTCTGCTGAAGTTGCGCCAGGCGGCGCTTTTCCAGTCGTACTGGCAAACAAAATTGTCGGTCTTTTAGCTCATGAAGCGGTTGGTCACTGCGCTGAAGCTGACCTTGTTTATGGTGGAAGCTTTCTGGCAGACAAAATTGGCAAAAGAGTTGCATCTGACATCGTGACTCTTATTGATGATGGACGTTACCCGAGAGGTTTAGGAACAATGATGTACGACGACGAGGGAGTGCCAACCGAGAAAACGGTAATTATCGATAAGGGCATCTGCCGAAGCTTTCTTCATTCACGTGAAACCGCTTACGATTTTGGCGTGAAGCCCACTGGAAACGCCAGAGCATGGGACTTTGAATACGATCCCATCATTCGTATGAGAAACACCTACATTGAACCTGGAGATCTCTCTATTGAAGAATTAGTGGAAGGAATAAAAGAAGGATACTTCCTAAAAGGCGGATTAGGCGGTCAAGCAGACTTCACAGGTGAGTTCATGTTCGGAACGCAAGAAGCTGTGAGAATCAAAAATGGAAAACTCGGAGAATCATTTCGAGGGGTTACCATCTGCGGAAATGCTTTTGAAGTGTTAAAAAAGGTAGACGCGATCGGCAAAGATCTTGTTTGGCGCAGTGGAATGTGTGGCAAGGAGCAAGTCAACTATGTGGGAATCGGTGGAGCAAGTCTACGAACTGAACTCTTGCTAGGGGGGAGTAGATGAATCTGCAAGCTTCCACCCAATATGCAGTGAAAACCTGTGAGAAACTTGGGGCTGACGAGGTAGAGGCTTTTGGGCAAAATCAGCGAACGATCGAGGTGGTCTTGGAAAGGGGAGAAATCCAAAATGAACGCGCCAAAGCTCATAGTGGAATTGGAATACGCTTCATAAAAGACAAAAAACTTGGATTTGCATTCTCATCTGAGACATCCAAGCAGAGCATTGAGGCAACTTGTCGCGTTGCTTCCGTCTTGTCAAAGACATCCATCCCTAACCCTGACTGGGTTTCGCTTCCTTCACCTGCAAAGGTTCCAAAAGCCATAGGAGTTTATGACAAGGAAGTCGCCGCCTTCGATAGCGAAGATGTGCTAAGTCTTGCAAAGCAAGCCTATAAAGCAGTGAAGAATTATGACAGACGCGCTTTCATTGACGACGGAAAATTTACCGTCATATCAACAGAAATTGCAGTTTCTAATTCTTATGGAATCGATTTGGCGCAGAAAAGTACGTTTCTTCAATGTTATCTAATCT
>JGI2172J19969_10000439_pt1 | contig 17696 bp, 15 predicted proteins | sample DeeMarSWOR230_32_FD_19969 | JGI IMG/M metagenome (IMG submission 19969)
CGAGTGGATCTATGAGCCACCATTCTGGAAGATACAGCATGGGTGACGCGGTTAGGTAGAACCAGTAGCTTTCGCTGGTGAAGTAGGTTGTCCATGAGTAGTCGTCGTGGACTTCGACGTGGTGGACGTCTTGGACGTCGGTGTATCTCCAGGCGGTTGGGTCTGCGTGGGTGTACCAGAGGCTGAAGAAGTAGGTGCTTGCGTTGACGTTGCTCAGTAGGTTGCCGGTTATGGGCTCGGCGAAGTAGCTGTCGCTTCGAACCCAGTGGGTCATGTAGGTTGCGTTGGTTCCGTCGTTGTCCCAGATGCCGACCTCCCAGTCTTGTAGCCAGCCCGCTTGGGCGAGGCCAGGGTCGTATGGAGGTGCGCTTACGCCTGCGTAGGTCATGGCTCTTTCAACGTTTTGGTATGTGTAGTACCAGGTTGCGAATTGTGGGTTCATGGAGTTCGGTGCGCTCTTTGGACCGTATCTTATGGGTGTCTCGTCTGCTTTGTAGGCGTTCATGAAGGAGTAGCCGTTTTCAAAGCCGTTTCCTTCGTAGTTGACCAAGCCTAGCAGTTTGGCTTGGTTAGCCCAGTATGACAGGGCGCTGAACATTGGAACGTTGACACATAGCTCAGTCCAGAGGGCTGTGTACATCTTGGTGGCGTGAATTGATTCGTCGAGGGTTGCAGGGTAGAAGACTCGTTCGCCCCAGTAGTCCAACTCTGGATAGTTAGGCAGGTTGCTGGCGTTGAGGCCGGTGACATAGTTGGGAGTGCTCACACCGTCCACCCACTGGCTTGAGTGGTAGATGGTGTAGCAGTATAGTGGGAAGAAGCCTACGCCCCATCCGCCGGTGTACACGTGGTAGCGCTTCTCGATCATGACGTCTGGTCTCAAGGTTGGAGAGTCGCCTTCGTGTCTAACGATTGTGAAGCCGATCTTCTCCATTACGTCGGCGCACAGGTGGCCAGCGTAGAATCTTCGCAGGTCGTCGGTTCTGATGTACCAGTGCATCGCAGGCATGTCTGTTCCTTCATCGGGATGCCCGTTTCCGTATACTCGGAGGTATTGGGCGACGCCTGGGAAGCCTTCGTTACCCAAATACGCGGGGTTCGGGGTAGTGCCTTGGACCCATCCGTTGGCGTCCAAGTGAGCAGAAGCTGCGGCCGGGTCATACTCGTACGGGTAGTTGGGGTTCCAGTAGGACTCGTTGGCCCACGCCTTGGAGGGCGCGGCGATCATGGCGTCTATTCGCTCGGCGAAGCCGCCGCAGATCACTTCAACAACGTAGTCCTTATCGAGGCTCCACGCAATAGCCCGTCTGACCGGCGCGAACCACAGCATGTTCACTACGCCTGGGTATGTATGGAGTGTGTAGTTGTTGTTGATGTCTAACTCGTAGAAACCAGTGTCAGCCACACCTGACAGCACGATGTTCGGGTCGGTGATGGCGTCTTGGTACAGTTCGGCTGTAATCTCGTAGCCGACGGCGTCGATCTCGTCAGCCTTCAAAGCAGCGTATGCGGATTCAACGTCAGCGTAGTAGAACATCACCATGTCTTCTGTCCTTACGCCTTTGGCAGCCATAGCTTTGTATTGAGGAGCGGGAAACACAGTCATCATTAGCAAAACGGTAGCAACTAAGAAAGCAATGGAGAGTTTTCTTTTCATTTCCTATTCTCCTTTCTTTATCAGCATTATGCAAATAATCCACTTCCTAATTTAAAGGTTTCTGGAACATTCNTCTATGGAAAATTCACTCTTCCACCTCACCTGCGCGCGCACTCCCTTCGGATTTTGAGTTTGGCGCAGCCACAAGATGCTGTTTCGGGCGAGTTGTGCGGTNCGTGCCGTGGACGCAGTCCTTTTTTTGTTGNTTTTGCTGCTGGTCGCTTGCCGAAACCCGTTCTTTTGTNGTTTAGCATGAAAACATATTTACTAGTCCTTTTATCATATTTGTTTTCAAATGGAAAATGTTTGGAGGATGAGTCTTGTTATCCTATGCGGGACAGATATTGCGGGTTGATCTTTCAACAGGAAGAGTGGAAACGGAACCATTGAAGGAGAAATTGGCCAAGCAGTATATTGGGGGCATTGGGCTTGGCATTCGTCTGCTTATGGACAACTCCAAGCCCGGAGTTGACGCTTTCAGTCCTGATAACCCCTTGATCTTTGTGACAGGTCCCCTTAGCGGTACGATGGGTCCTACTGCAGGCAACGGCTANGCCGTNGTTTCGAAATCNCCTGCCACTGGAGGAGTTGCTGAATCAAAGGCTCACGGGTTCTTTGGCCCTGAGTTGAAGCGGGCGGGCTACGATGCAGTCATCTTCACGGGNAAATCTGAGAAGCTTGTGTACGCGTGGATTGACGACGACTCAGTTCATCTGTTGGATGCTGAACACCTCCGGGGGAAGTCTCCGTATGAAACGGATGAGGCTATCAGGGAAGAGTTGGGAGACCATTACATACGTGTCTCAGCTATCGGCGAGGCGGGAGAGAAGCTTTCTCGTTTCGCGGCGATCATAAACGATGAGTTCAGAGCCATTGGCAGGACAGGGATGGGAGCTGTGATGGGTTCGAAAAACTTGAAGGCGGTAGCTGTTCGGGGAACAAATGACGTGAACGTGGCTGACCTTGAAGGGTTCAAAGACTTCATAAAGGAGATACATGAACACATGAAAGGCCCAGCCACAAGAAAGTACAGAACTCTGGGAACGCCTGAAAACGTCCTTGTATTGAATGCCCTCGCAGCTTTGCCAACACGAAACTTCACTCAGGCAACCTTTGAAGGAGCCGAGAAAGTCAGCGGGGAATACTTGAATGAGCATTACGTCAAGAAAATCATTGGATGCGCGACATGTGCAATGCGTTGCGACCACGTGGCGGTGGTTCCTGAAGGTCCATACAAAGGGTCTACTTCGAGGATGGAGTTCGAATGTCTGTGGGCGCTTGGACCAAGCTGTGGCGTCGATAGGCTAGATGCAATAATCGAGGCAATGCGCTTGTGCAACTATTATGGGATGGACGGCATCTCGGCTGGAGTCACCATCGGCTTTGCCATGGATCTCTACGAGAACGGAATTCTCACAAAAGAAAACACCGATGGGTTGGATCTGCGCTTCGGAAATCATGAAGCCTTGATCGAGATGGTGAAGAAAATCGGCACTCGCGATGGCTGGCTTGGCAATATACTAGCAGAGGGAACCAAGAGAGCAGCTAAAAAAATCGGCAAAGGCGCCGAAAAATACGCTTGCCACATCAGAGGTTTGGAACTGCCAGGCTACGACATACGTGGACTGAAAACAGCAGCCCTAGGGTTTGCAGTTTCCTTCCGAGGAGCTTGCCACCTGCGCTCTGGAGCCTACTCACCCGACGTCAAGGGCAAAGTGAACCGCTTTGCCATCGAGAAGGGAAGAGGAAAGATTGTCATGGAAAACGAAGACATCTACAACGTGATTGACTCGCTCATCCTCTGCAAGTTCTCGAGGGGCACCTACTACGAAGGCCTTGAAGACATGGCGAAATACTACACTCTGGCAACTGGCATTGACATGAGCGCTGAAGACCTTAACAAGGCGGGCGAGAGAATAAACAATCTTGCACGGCTTTTCAACGTCAGAGAAGGCACAGGAACAAGGGAACATGACACCCTACCGCCGAAGATTACGACTGTACCGATACCGGACGAAGGTGTTGCGAAGGGAAGCGTCGTCGGCAAGGAGGAGTTCGACTTGGGACTTGATGACTACTATGCAGTCCGCGGATGGACTAGGAATGGTGTTCCCACTGTCAAGAAACTCAATGAACTGGACTTGGCGGAATATGCTCACATAGTGAGCAAGAAGGGAGAGGAATAGCTTGGCGAAGCTTCATGAAAGAAAATTCGTCTCCGCCGACCCTGAAAAGTGCATTGGATGCTCAGTCTGTGAATATGCATGCTCTATGGTGAAAGAAAAAACTTTCAACCCGACGAAGTCTCGAATCCGCGCGATTCGACTGGGGCCTCTCGTCAACCTAGCGGTAGCGTGCAGACTTTGCGAAAACCCTCCGTGCGTTGCCGCCTGTCCAAGAGATGCTCTGGCTCAAGAAGAAGGCACAGGATTAATCATGGTTGATGAAGATAAATGCAACGGATGCGGATGGTGTATCGAAGCCTGCGATTACGGTGCCATCATGCTTCACCCCGAAACCAAAGTAGTATACGTGTGCGACACCTGCAAGGAAGAAGGCAAACCCCAATGTGTTGAGTGGTGTCCAGAGGAAGCACTCGACTACGTGACGGCCGACGTGCTAGCTCAGAAAGCGAGACGAACCGCAGTTAAGAAATTGTTCCAAGAATCGGTAGAGAAAGCTTCAGATTAACATGCATGCATGCAACACTATGATGCTGGATATATTCGATTGCCATAAACGCAGACGCGAACGAATTCACACAAAAGCTGCTTCCTGTGAACCCTCAGAAGTATATCGGCTGCAGTGCATATGAGTCCGCCTTTCAATGAAAAACCAGAATGCCTTAGACTGATCGGTTGAGTCTGAAAACGCAAAATCCAAGATCTCCATTTCAGATACGTGACAATAATCTGTCGGCACTATGAGATACTCGCTTGTTACTGTCCGATCAAAAGATTCGTTTCACAATCCAGCGAACCTTAATCGATTCTGCACTCGAGAGAAATCCAAATGTGGCAAAACGACATAGTTCTCCTTCTTTGTTTTCGGGGGCTGATTCCGGCTTCCAGTTACGTGTAGACTTTGAGCCCGCGAGATCTGAGCGGCTCAATAATTGCTGATTGAGCAATGGCTCTGAGAATAATGTAACCTATTGCTGCTATTGTCATCAAGCTGCTAACAGTGAGGCTGGCAGCAAAGGCTGCCCACACTGGTAACGACAACCCAGGGAAGCTTGGCACTTGTCCAACGATAATAGGGTTTTCTTGCGTGTACAGGTAATATAGATAGAGTCCTATAGGAATACCCACTATGAAGGCTCCACAAACCGAGGCTAGAAACCGACGCTTTCGCAAGCCGAAGATTGCGGCGGCTGCAAGAAAGTTGACAACAGGACCGACAACCACATCTGCTGGATCCAGCCAGTAGTAAGCGTTGCTTAGACAACCTATACTCACTCCTAGGATTTGAGGCCATCCGAAGAGCGCTGATAGAGGAATCAGACAATCGGCGAGCCTCAGTTGGATTGGGCCGTAGGTTATTGGTCCACCCATGGAAGTCTGAATGACATTTATAGCTCCGTATAAACCTGCAAATACCGCTGTTAGACTGATGTCTCTTGCGTCCATGATTTGGTTTTCACCTCCGCTAGTCCGGGGTTTATATGGCGGAACGGATGGGAGGCCCCACTCACCCGCCTATGGCAATTATCAACAAGTTGGATTATAAAGCTTGACCCTTGTCGCTTGGAGCTATCATTGAATTCTTCTAGTTATGTGGTGGGCTTTAGAGGAGGTTGGCTTCAGTGCGTTTCTCACTGCTTCCCATCCCGTTTTAGGGTCTATGTCCTCATTACATATGAAGATGTCCAAAGCAGCATACTTGTATTCTGGCCAAGTGTGGATTGACATGTGGGTTTCGGCCAGTATCGCGATTACTGTTGTGCCTGCTGGAGAGAATTTGTGGGATGTAGTTCTGACGACTGTGCTGCCCATTTCTGCAGCTGCCTTCTTCAGAACAGCTCTTAGAAACCTAACATCGTCTAGGTTTGCCTCACAACCATATATGTCAACCAGTAGCTCTCTGATCTGCTTCAGCTTTCTCACTTCTCATTGTTTCCCGAGAGTCTTCCTCATCGTGGAATGTTGTCTTTCAAATGCCATTAGCTCAAAAAATAATTCGCCTTCGTAGTTTGCGGCGGAGACTATCAAGTCTGTTCTGCGGATTCCTCTGCTCAGAAAGTAGCGTTCTGCCGCCTGCATAAGTTCTGTTCCAAATCCCTGATGACGGTGCGAAGGCTCTACGAATATGGACTTGACATAACCGAACTTTTCATTTGTGTTTCGGTCTTTTTCGGTTTTAAGCCACAGCCAGCCCACGATTTCATCGTTTAAAACGGCCACTTTGAGATTTTCGGTCTTTCTCTTGATTGCTTTTTCAAGTTTCTGCTTGTGGTACTCTAAGTCCAGAATGGGTGCTTCTGGAAAGGACTTTATTGCTATTTGTTTCTCAAACTCAAGTATTGCCGGGAAGTCTCTCCACTCAAAACTCCGCAGGATTAAGCTACTACGCAGGGTCTCCTTGCTTTTCGCTTTGCTCATTAGCTTAAAGCCTTTGGTTTTTCCGCATTTCGAACAGCCCTTTGTTTTTAGTTCCTCTATTGTTCGGATGTTCTCGGTTGAGCCTACTTCCGTACGTTGACCGCAAGAACACTGATAAGTTCTGGTGGTCTGGGTGATTTCACCAGTGTACAGTTTTCCTAGGTAAGTTCCTGTCACCAGTGGCTTGACTTTTTCACTGGTTACAAGCCGTAGGAGAGAAGTCGTGTTGGCAAACATCTCTGCTCCTATATACTTGTTAAATCTGGGAGTTTGTTCAACTATTGCCAGCCCCATTCTGTTCAGAATCCTCTGCATTATAACCATTCTTCTGGGAGACTGATGAGCAAAAGCCAGGTAAACAACGGCTCCCGTTCGCCTCTGCAGGGCTTCGACTCCTCGTGAAATGAACAACGTTAAACCGGTGATTGTGTAGGGAGGATCAGTGAAGACAACATCATATTTGTGGCGGAGACGCTCTGGAAGAGGTTCCCTAAGGTCGCTCTTGAGGGTAGTTATTTGCAGGTCTTCTTTCGCAGAGATTGACTGGACAGCTTCGATCAGTCTTGCATCAACATCTACAATCACAATCTTCTCCGCGGCCCGAAGCAGCCCAACTGCAATTGATGTAAGGTCATCGTCGCCAAGGAAAACAATTCTTCTCCCTTCAACATCGCCTCTTTCCAGCATNAAGANGGCTCTTAGAAGAGCTGTTTCAGGTGTTCCATGAGCTTGATCCAGCCACGGCAAGGGTCTCGGCCTTGAACTCAAATGCTTCGTGAGTTTCTCAAGGATTGATCTGAATTCATTTGGAACCTCAACCCTTCGTCCGTTACATGTTGGGCATATGAGTCTCTGTGGATAGACGAACCCAAGCTGTTCCCTTACGAATCTCTCTCCGTTCGTTGTTAGGCTGGCTCCGCCATTTCTGGTGAGCAGACCCGCCTTTTCCAGCTCCCGTCTGACGGCCGCAGTTACGGGTATTGGAAGCTGGGTCCGGTGCGATAGCTCTTTGGTACTGATCTTGCGGCTTCTATATATCTCGCGAAGTATCTGCCTCACGGCTTCGCTGCCTTCTTCCAATTCCGCCTTCTTGGACACAGTCTCCAGCAAATCAAACCTGAGCCAATGTTTTGATGACATAATATTTTGTCTCAACTACGCGTTTGGAGCGAACCCATCAATCAAAATGGGCAGCGGTATTTAGTCTTTGTGTCCTTGGCGCAAGTGCGCGTTGAAAGAGCAATGTTTATTAGGTATTCTTATCGTAAATATTAATATACGCTGTTAGGAACGCAATCCTTTGAAGCCCCAGGAATTAATCTGTCCCTATTCCAACTGCAGCCGATCATTTGAGAAACCCGTAATGGTAACAGATAGCTCCAAACTTCCCCGAGAAACCTACTACGCCTGCCCCCACTGCATGCTACGATTGGAGTTGTCGCTGGAATCTGACGGAAATGACGATTGGAGCTTTGTGCACATAAAAACTGCTGAAAACGAAATGCTACTTTCGACATCAGGATCCAACGATGGAAGCAGAAGGCTAGGAGAAGCCGTTTCTAACCCGCAAGCAACCACACCTTCCAAAACCTGTAGACATTTCCTAGGGTATCTGCGAAATCACCCCAGCGGACTAGACTTTCCGGATGAGTGTACAGTCTGCCCCGACATTGTGAAGTGCTACATCAACAAGGAATGATGGCAACCAAAGAGGCTTTGGCTCAAAGTTCAGACCGTTGCAGTTCAAGCCAATAATCTCCAGGCAACACCTACGCCCGTATTCCCGGACTCTTCTTGGATCCGAGATCCCATAAGGGTTAAAGAATGCCCGAAATCAGGATTATTACGGCCCCAAGTGTCCAGCAGTAGAACGCAAACAAGTACAGCTTCTTTCTCATTATGATTTTTTGGAGCAGTTTCAGCGCGCAGTATCCAACGAGGATCGCTGCAAAGACTCCTGCAAGGAGTTCACTCCATTCCAGGCCTGCTGCGGCCAACTCGGCGAGTTGAGTAAATGAAGTGAAAGCTAGAGCACCAAGTATAGCTGGAACCGAAATCAAAAAGGAGAAACTAAAGGCTTTTCTTCGCTTGACTCCAAGCAAGAGGGCAACTGCTATTGTTAATCCGCTTCTAGACAATCCAGGCAGTATGGCTAAGCCCTGTGCTACGCCCATCATGATAGCTGTCGAGTATCGTATTTCTTCAGTTCTCTCCTCGCTGAATCTCACTGCAAATAGAGTTGATCCACAGAGAATAAATGCGATGGCAATCAACACTATGTCACCAAATAGGCCTCCTGTCAAGGTTCCGAGAATCAAACCGATAACCAGGGTGGGGATCACACCAACGATTATCAAAGGCACTGCTTTCCCATCTTCTGATTCTAGATCGAAGTGAACAAGAGCCGAAGCCATCTTCCATACCTCACGCCTAAAGAAGAAAAGGACAACAATCAAGGTGCCAACGTGCAGGGCTACATCAAAAAGCACCGGAACGTCTAGCCCCATGATATGCTCAGCAAGCCTCAGATGTCCAGTGCTTGATATTGGAAGCCACTCTGCCAAACCTTGAATAATCCCCAAAATGATAGTCTCTATTAGCTGGTCCAAATTTTCGTGGCTTCCTATAGGCATGAACGATTGACTGTAAAACTGCTGGGAATATTTGCTTTGTTACTGCGAATTCGTCTGAAGCACAAATGTCAGAGGGTCATTCTAGCCGCCTTTCTGCTTCCCGTAGCATTTTGACTACAGGAAGGTGATAGGGGCACTTTTCCTCACACTTGCCACATTCTGTACAGCTGTTCACTCTAGTGCGAAGCTTTGGGTATTGATCTCTAGTCCATTTCTGGATTTTGTAGAAGCTATTGTATACCTGCCATCTGAGGATCGTCGGAATTTCGACACCGTCGGGGCATGGCATGCATAATCCACACTCTCTACAGAAAGGTTCAGGCGGAAGATCCCCGAATCTGTAATTATTTTTCTCCTCATCGGTCAAGCACTCAAAATCCTCGGCCACTTTCACAACATAGTCAACTTCTTCAGTGGAACGTAGCCCAGGTATCACTGTTGATATGTCGTGAGCCATCACGAATCTCAATGAACGTCTTGCCCTTTCAGCGCCGTCTTTTCCGAAGTGGGCGGCGAACTCTGATGGATCGGGCCAATCAACCTCAGGTTTACCTAGAAAACGCGCTCCCCACTGGGGATACTGCAAAGGNGCCCCACACCCGCCCATTGCCTTCATAATGACAACACCTGTATCNGTTTCTCTGGCAAGGGGAATCAACTCTTCACTTGCTCTTCTGTCAAGGACGTTCAAAGGAACAAGCACAGTGTCAAACTTGCCAGTCTTTGCCGCCTTCGCAAGAACAAATGGGTTATGTCCACTAATTCCTACGTAATCCACTTTGCCCTGTGCTTTGGCCTCCTCCAAAGCCATTAATGATCCCTCAGGACCCATTGCCTTCTTCAGAGTCTCCTCATTGTCAACTCCATGAAGTTGAACGAGGTCTATATGATCAGTCTGCAAGTTCTTTAGACTCTGCTTGAGACCTGCTCTGGCAGCGTCTTCTTTGGTCCTCTGGTGGGTTTTGGTTGCCAGAATCACTTCATCTCTGACGTCCCTCAACGCGGCTCCAATCTTCTCTTCGCTGTCCCCGTATGCTCTAGCCGTATCAAAGTAGTTGATACCCCTTTCGAACGCGTATCTGACTACTTGCTTCGCTTGTTCGCGGGAAAGTGCTATTATTGGGATGCCGCCGAAACCAATTACTGTAACCGATAAACCTGTCCTTCCAAGTCTCCTCTTCTTCATGGCCATCAGCTTCGCCAATAAAGGGCGGGAATTGTATAAAAGGCTGTCTTCTTTGCCGCCGAAGATTCAGTGAAGTGTCAGCACGACAAGTCTTGCTTGGGAAACCCGAATCGGAGTGGTCCTTGCTCCAGTATCCCTGCAAAGATAGAATTACGTTTTTGACGGAGAAGTTATATCCCTGTGGATCCTGAAATAGCAGAGGTAAGTGTGTACGATGTCAGAGAATAAGATGACGGCTTTTTTCAAAGAGCAGATAGAATTGGAGCGTCACATAGTTAAGTCAGTCACGGACAGCCTGAAAACAGTTAGGAATCCCGTGGTGAAACAGGTTTTGAGCGCGATAGCTCTTGACTCGCAAAAGCACGCCGGGATATATAATGCAGCAATGTCCATTTCGGCTGTCACACCAGCACTGACAGATGAAGAATACAGAGAGCTTGAGAATATAACTGCAAAACACATTAAGGACGAAGAGAAGGCAATCTTCGCTCTAGAACAGATTATGCCAAATCTGAAGGACGAAAAAGTCAAGCTATTATTGGAATCAATTGCAAGCGACGAGAGAAAGCATCATGAACTTCTCAGGAAAGTTGTTGACTTAATAGTTAAAAAAGAAGCTATAACGGAGGAGGACTGGTGGGAGATACTGTGGAAAAACGTTCCCTTTCACGGTGCACCAGGAGGATGATTCTTCCAGTTCTCTGAACCATAATGCATGCACATCAATGCTTTGCATAAGAGTGTTCTGTCGTTCCTAGGCCAACCATTTTGGCTTTCCCTTTATATACTCAGTTAGGAATCTGGCAAAGCTCTGATTGCGTCGATACATTGTTAGCACTTCCTCGTTTACTAGAATCTTAAGGGTCTTGGCCATGGCTCTGGAAACCAGCTCTGCCAAGCCAACGTCTTTTCCCCCTTTTTTCAAGCCGGATTCCAGCAACTCCACCAAGTCAGAGTGTTCCCGAATGATATCCACGACCCATCGCCCTCTTTCTATTCTGGGACCTGACAGGGTCCGTTTAGAATTCTTGTGTTTTCGAAGGAATTTTTCGCATTCTTGCTTCCTGTGCAATGGAGGTCCGATATGTCTTCTCAAGTGAGGTAGATAGCGGTGGTTCGCTTCAAGAACAAAGACGACTGAAGCCTTCTCATCGCTCCAGACCGCATCGCCGATCATTGCAAACTCATGTCTGCGGGCAAATGCCTGAAGGGCTCTCTGCGACTTGTATAGCTGTCCCCAAAGAACGTCGGGAACCGCTTTCACACCTCTAACTTCTATAAGGACGAGGGCTGAGGCGCGATTCTCCATTTGTTCCAGCAGCTCTTGTTGGCTGAAGGGTTTTGTATCTGGAGGGTAGAAGAGCTTTCTTTTTGGCTTGCTCAGGAATTCTCTTGATGCTGCAACGAACTGGTCTAGCTGATCTTGCCTCACAGCAGAAGCAGCATTTCTTCCTTTGTCGACAGGGTCGACTATTACAAGAGGTTCTTCGAAGGCTAGTGCTAACTTGCTCTCTTGTCCTTCATAGTGCTTCCCGAGATCTATGAATGTCCTTACTTTCCAGCTGCTTGCTGCCTTCAGGACTTCGAGAAACGAACCATAGGAGAGGACAAGCAGTTCGCACAGGTAGCCGCTGAAGCCGCCTATCTTGATCTCAGCACCGTAGGTGTTTATGCCTTTCATGAACTGCTTCAGAAGTCTGATTTCGCCGCAGAGCTTATCATTCAACAAAGGTTTCACGTAGTCGGTGTGAAATGGGGTGCGGTCAGTAGCGCTTTTCCATTCACCTTTCTCAACATCATAACAGGGGACAATGTTGATTATAGTCTTGTCCAGTNCAGCTTCCAAATAGGGATGATCCGCAAAGCGTTCGACCTGCTTGGCTCCTGCTGTTGCCTCCTTCGCGATTTCTAGATAAATGGTTCCGAAGGCTAGCTGCGGCACAGTTGATGGAATGCGCATAAATATATCAATGTCGGGCGATTCTTTGAGCCAAGTGTCCTTAGCAACAGATCCCTCGACGCGAACTTTCATATCTAGTTTCTTTTTCCGCGCTATCTTCTCTACTTTGTTTTTAACTTTCTCTGCTAGTGCAGCAACGCGTATTTTCTCTTCAGGGCTCGGCGTGGATTTCCTAGAAACCTGTGAGAATATTGCTTCAAGCTTTGAAGCCATGAGAAACGCCTTTTGTCAATTCTNCCGACAGACTTCCTTTAGGGTGGAGTACATTGGCCCTTTTGGCGTCAGCACACTCTTTTTGAGTTTTAAGCAATCAACTCTCAGAACGCCGAACTCGTAGTCTCTTAGTTCCTCTAGGCAACGGAGAAGTCCTTCCCTGTTACGACCCGTCCTTACTCTGGCGATAGTGATGTGTGGGCTGAAGCCCTTCACGTCTGACTTGAGTCCAAGTCTTCTAAGACCAGGCTCAAGCTGGTTGAAAATCTGTCTAAGCTCTTCGGCGCCTTCTTGGATTCCTGCCCAAACAACTCGTGCATATTTGATTGTTGGAAACACGCCCACTCCTCGAATCTTGACATCGAATGGAGCGAAAGATGCTCTTTCCATTTCGCTGTGTACATTGTTCACTACTTCGGGGCGGATACTTCCTAAGAAGCGCACAGTAATATGTATGTTCTCGGGCCTAACGCATTTCAGGTCTGCACCTGTATCTGTAAGCTTGCTTTGGGCGTCAGACAGCTTTTTCAGGGCTTTGTCGTTATTGATGTCGAAAGCGATGAAGCAGCGTATCGGTTCAGCCATTCTGAGTCCTTCTCTCATAGTTTCAGTATACTTATTTATAAGAACTTTTGACTTAGAGTTTGCCTGGAAGCGCAGACAGTGAAGGGCAAGGTCGTCGTTTGTGTTGCTGGAATGCCGGGTGCCGGGAAGGCAGTTGTGGTCGAAGTCGCCAAGGAACTAGGTTTCGGAATTGTGGTTATGGGTGATGAGGTTAGAGAGGAAACTAAACGCCTCGATTTGGAACCGACGCCTGAAAACGTGGGTAAGATTATGCTAAAGATGCGTGAAGAAGGTGGACCTGCAGTAGTGGCAAAACGTTGCATCCCAAAAATCGAAGGCCAGAAGAGCAAAGCTGTAATTGTCGATGGCGTTCGCAGCATCTACGAAGCAGACGAATTTAGAAGATACTTTCCAAGCTTCAAGCTCGTCGCAATCCACGCGTCGCCTGAAACTCGATTCACGAGGCTTTTTAAGCGTAAGCGGAGTGACGACCCTGCCAGTTGGGAAACTTTCCTTGAGAGAGATTGGCGAGAGCTTCATGTCGGCGTCGGCGATGTCATTGCCTCATCGGATGTGATGCTAGTCAACGAAGGGCAGCGAACAGCATTCAAAACAGAAATCTCAAAGTTCTTGAAAGGCGTGATCCGCATTGGGCGAAGTAAGGGTACAAGCCGAAGTTAACCCTACAGAGGATTTGCAGAAGGTCAAAAAGGCAATAGAAAACGTTTTCAGCGACCTGGAATTCAGAGAAAAGAGCCTGCCCCGAGGAACCTTGCTCACAGGCTACTCTGGAGATCTGGAAAGCCTGTCTAGGTTTGGAGATATTCTTCGTAGAGAGCGTATCAGGGACGCAGCCCGAAGCGTGTTGTTCCAAGGCTTGAAAGGGAACATCATGAAGTTCTGCTTGAATAAGCAAGTGGCCTACGCGGGTCACATATCATTCTGCGAGCGGGTTGGGGAAAGCCCTCTTGGACCTATAGAGGTTCAGATAGAGTGCGACAACCCGTCAAAGTTAATCGACTGGCTTGCCCCAAGAACAAGACGAAAGACGAAACAATAATCTTCAACCATTGTTCTGCCAATCTCTTTGCGCACTAGTCCGGAGGTAGCTGGCATGCATGCAGACATTGGCTTATCTACGCTTTTCTGAATTGTAAGAGTTTTTCTCGATTGTAAGAGCCTTTCTCGATCTTCAAGCGCGCGAAGCTGCTGGAACTTCTTACGTGGCTTTGGACAGTGGCAGCCTGATTTTCATGAAGTCCTCGGCGACGTTAACCGGTGAGAAACCTTTCTTGGCCTGTTTCAGCAGGAGATCAGTGCTTTTGTAGCGGGCGCTGATATGGGTCAGAATTAGCCGCTTTGCCTTGGCTTTTCTCGCCGTTTTTGCCGCTTGGCTTGGAGTGGAATGACCGTCTTCCTCTGCCCTCTCCCCCAACTCATCATCAAAAGTACATTCATGAATGAGCAGATCGGCTTCTCTAGCCAGCTTCACGATGGAGAGTGAAAACCTGCTATCTCCTGTATAGACTATCTTCCGTCCTGGTCTTTGGGGACCAACAACTTTTGAGGGCTCAACAACTGTCCCGTTGGGCAGCGTTATTGACGACCCGTGTTGAAGCTTTGACCACAGCGCTCCTTCTGGAACATGCAGTTCTCTTGCCCGTTCTGGATAGAACCTCCCCGGTCGCATCTTCTCGTCGAGGCTGTAGGCAAATGCGCATTCTATGTGGTCTGCCTTTGCTGCGTGTATCTCGAATTCCTTCCCTTTGAAAACAACCCCTGCTTCTTTAACCTCCATCACTTTGAGAGGGAAGGTCAGTGTGAATTGTACAGTCCTTTCGATAGCTTCGACAAAGTCGTTCAAGCCTGGAGGCCCGTAAATTTCCAGTTCTCGTGCTCGGCCCAGCAAGGACATCGTCTGGATTAATCCAGGAAGACCAAGCATGTGGTCTCCATGCATGTGGGTAACTAACACCTTCATTTCCCGGTTGAACCCTAGCCGCGCCTTTATCATCTGGCGTTGAGCACCTTCACCGCAGTCGAATAGGATGAGGTCTCCTTCCCTGCAAATCATTATCGCTGGCAAAGACCTCGTCGGCGTGGGTATGCTACCTGCTGTGCCAAGAAAGATCACTTGCAGACTCATTCACGATTGCTCCAACACTGCGATTTCTCTTGTGAGACTTCTATGCACGTAAACGAAATGGGATTGGATTCTTCTGAACCCCAACTCCTTGGCCCTCTCGCATAGACGAACCGTTCTGGGAGAGGCTATGCACATGCGTTGACCTTTTGCCATCCTATCTGCACTCATCTTCAAGAACTCTTGCACGATCTGCTTTGTGGTCTGCCCCATTGTTGATGCCGAGCGCCCGTATGGAGGGTCTGTGACAATGCAGTCAACCTTCGCCAATGGTAAATGTCTGGCCTCGGCGACAGCTAAACCTTCGAACTCAATGTTGAAGAACTTCAAGTTTCGTATACTGCCTCTGATCATTCGCTTTTTGGCATCGACTCCAAACACTCGGCAGCCCAACAACCCGGCCTCTATCAGAAAACTGCCGGTGCCGCAGAAAGGGTCAAGAACAAAATCACCTTTCTTGGCGCGAGCAAGGTTGACCATGCACCGGGCTAGCTTCGCCGGCATTGCTGAAGGATGGAAAAAGGGGCGCTTCCGTGGACGCCTCTGAACAAAGGGGGTAGGCGATACTTCTCTGATTATCAATCCGAATACGAAGCATCCGTCTGTTATCGTTCCGAAAAAAGTTTTCCGTGGATGTTCGAGGTTGACCTTTGACTTTTTAATTTTGTTCAGAACGATTTCTCCGAGTTTCCTCTCTAGACTCATACTAGGCAGATCTCGTCCAGCTTCTCCAACTCGTCGAACGCGTACAGCGAAGCTTTCGTTTGGCTTGAGGAAAGTGTCAAGTGGTGCAGCCTGCGTTGCCTTCACGATTTCTCCGAAAGAGGCATTGCAGCAGAACAGTTCTTGACAGCAAGTTCTGGTCAGCGCGGCTCTTGCAGCAATTGCGGCGACTGCATCAACGCTTGAATCGAGTCGCAGAACCTGTGGCAGTAGTTGTGACCCTTTGTATGCTACACCTTCAGCTTTCAGGATTGCCTTCGTTTCAGCGAAAGGCAACGTTTTATGCTCGCCTGAGAGAAGGAAGAACAGTTTGGGCACTAGGTCTTAGGCTCCATTCTTGACAAGAGCCTCGGCGATTATTGGCGCTACCGAGACCACACTCACCATACTCGTAACGCTGTCAGTGCCGACGACTTCGTCAGCCCCGTTTTGGACTATTCTCTCCCTAGCGTTGGCCATCAATAGTGGATGTACACAAGCCGCATAAACCTTGGATGCTCCTTGATTCTTAGTGTGAGCAACAGATTTCGCCATTGTGCCACCACTGCTTATGATGTCGTCGAACAGGATTGCCACTTTGCCTTTAACGTCAAGTCGTTTCTCTTCGATGGTCACCTTCCCAGTGTGAGGGTCTCTTTGGGTCGGAATGAAGTCATATTCCCCTCCGAGTATAGTTGCGGCCTCCTTTGCGTTGGCTAATCCCTTCTTTCCCATTGACAGTGAGACTGCTCCCTTGTAGCCCTGATCTTTGAAGTATCTTGCAAGCAAGGGGATAGCTGAAAGATCCTTTATTGGGAGGGTGAATGATGCCAAGGCCTGAGGGTTGTGTGCGTTGACGGTGATTATCTGGGTGACTCCGCATGCTTTGAGGATGCTAATCACTGTTTTGGCGCTAAAGGCTTCGCCTGGAAGGAATGCTTTGTCCTGTCGGCTGTAGGCGAAGTAGGGTATCACTGCAAGGATATTGCTTGCACCTTGGTCTTTGGCTTCGGATGCCATCAAGAACAGCTGCATCATTCTTTTGTCTTGAGGTGGACTTGTGGTTTGAACGATGACGACTTCTTCGCCTTCTAGGTCTCCTTCTATGCGTATGTAGCTTTCACCGTCTGGAAAGCTTTTAGAGAACACTGGGATCAGCCGCGTTTTCAATTCAGAGGCTAGACGGTTAGCCAGGTTTTTGCTCGCCGGGCCCGGTAGAATTATCATCGGGCTGTCTTCCGGTATTTTTTGATTATCTCTTCGGCTCTGTCCATGCGTATTTTGCGTTCTTGCACCATTTGTTCACTGACTAGATCGATTAGCTCGCCAGTGGCGCCTGCTGAGATAGCGATGTTTCTGGCGTGCAACTGCATGTGACCTCGTTGTATACCCTCGTGTGCCAGGGCTCGAAGAGCTGCTAAGTTTTGAGCCAAGCCTACTGCGGTTATGACTTCGGCAAGCTCGTTGGCCGAGTTGACTCCCAGGATTTTGAGTGCAAGCTTGGCGATCGGATGGGTTCGTACGGCGCCTCCTATTGTGCCGACCGCCATTGGCATTTCGATTGACCCAGTCAAGTTTCCATCGTCGTTTGTTTCCCACGAAGACAAAGTCGTATAGTGTCCAGAACGGGCTGCGTAGGCGTGTGCCCCCGCTTCTATTGCACGATGGTCGTTGCAGGTTGCAATGACAACTGCTATTGCTCCGTTCAAGATGCCTTTGTTATGTGTTGCGGCGCGGTAAGGGTCTGCCGACGCGAAGTGATATGCCTGAACTATGCCTTCTACTACTTCTTCCCCGCCGACCGATTCTTTTGGAACGGTCACATACGCCCGAGCTAAGCGCTGGGTCGCAAGGTTGCTGATGATGCGTAAGTAGACACGGCCTCCGGTCACGCGTTCCACTAATGGAGCAACGGCCTCCGCCATCGTGTTGACTGCGTTGGCTCCCATCGCGTCACGGCAGTCCACGTGAAGCTCCGTTATCAACATCGGCCCCACAGGGGTTTGGATGACTTTTGCCTCCAGATCCTTTGCGCCG
>JGI2172J19969_10000440_pt1 | contig 17692 bp, 26 predicted proteins | sample DeeMarSWOR230_32_FD_19969 | JGI IMG/M metagenome (IMG submission 19969)
ATACACTTGCGTTTGTAACGCAGTCTGGGAACAAATACGAGTACACAGCGACGGCAGTTCCATAGGCTTTCACGTGAAACCTGTTTGAGATTGGGGGTAGGGTGAAAAAGCTCTCCTAACTCCCTCTATTTTAGCTTTGGAGGTGCATTAGATGGTCGTAGAGATAAAAGAATACAGTTCAGCAGAAGAAATAGCTGAAAATCTAGATAACAAAATATCTGAGACGAAAAGCACGTTGGGCGATTACCTGCGCCGTTTAGACGATATTAGGACATTGGCTGAAAAATCCAAGAAGATCCGGGAAGTCGTCATGAAATTGGCGGGGAAGAAAGCCGTAACCGAAAGCTTAGGAGAACTCTCGATAGGCAATCTAAGCATAGTTTTGGATGCGAACCCGTTCCATGAATTAACAGCCATAGAAGAGGTCGTGAGGAGCAATCAAGAAAAACTGTTGGTGCTGCAAAAAACCCGGGAAGCGCTCAATTGGCTGGATCAACTCGGAGACACTGAAGGTTTAAGGTATCTTGTTGTAGAAAACGACGGTCAACCCGAACGCATACTCTTCAAACTATCCTAGAAACGCGAACATGGAACTGAAGCACATGGATAACGAAGTCTACTCCTTTGCGCTAAAAAGCACTTTAGACGAAATTCGAAACGTATGCCCAGACATTGAAAACTCCTTCATGTTCAAAGAAAACGGCGAAATCATAGCCAGAGATGAAAGCACTCCTGAAAAAGTCATCGTTCAAGTCGTAGATGCTTTCGACAGTATAACGGAAAAAGCTGATGCCATAGGCGGTGTTGAATGCATGACCATTGAGTGCAATAAAGGTAGCGTGAATGTCATCTGCATTGACGATCTTTACCTAGTCACAGTCACTTCCACAAAAGCAGATCTGAACCACGTTAACATCGCGACTCGTGTCCTGATTCCAACGGTTCTTAAGCTGCTGGAGAAAATTCATCCTGCCCCCCTCAAAAAAGAGCGCGCGCTGCCTACATCTGAAGCAAGGCCTGAGATTCCAGCAGCCGAAGAAGCCGAAGAACCAGCAGAGGTGTCAGGTGAAGAACCCAAAAAAGAAGAGGTTGAAGAACCTTTGGAATCTGAACCTTCGCTTCCAGAGCCTTCGGCAAACCAGCTTATAGTTGAAGATCTTCAAGGTTTCCTCGTTCCATCTGATATTGTGCGTATTGACAGCGAAACACTATCAGAATGGGAAAAGTTATATGATGACAGAAGAATCGAGGAGGTTGAAGTTGAGACTTTTGATGGAAAGTCAACTCAATGCAAGGTCATACCAATAAAAGATTGGAAATATGAGGGTAAGGGGATCATACGCATGCCCGAGAAGATTCAGATCACATTGGAGATTAAGAAAGGTGAGCTTGTAAGGGTCAAACCTATAATAAAGTAATCGAAGGCTATGCATATGGGCAAGAAAAAAAAGAGCGCTCAAAATGCTGCAACGGTGGCTGAACCTGTTGCAGTCGAAGCGACCTCTTCAAATGATTTACGTGCGTGCCTCGAAGAAATAAAAGGATACAAGGGTGTTATAGGGTATATTTTAAGAAGTTCCGCTTCAGCAACAATAGACCTTAAAGATCCAACAAAACTAATCGATTATGCCGTTCTTTCCTCATCTGCACTGGACGCAGCCGATGAATTTTCAGAACTTTTCAAGTTAGGCAAAATCAAAAACATTGTTGTCGAGGGCAAAGATGTCAAAAAGCTTTCCCTAACCATTCATGAAAAAAGGATAAGCGTTTTCATGGAGAAGAATACTGATTGTGAAAAAATCTTGAAAAGGTTGCGTGCACTAGGGCAAAATTGATAATTCTACATTATTTTTTTCTTTTTCACCTTCATCGTTTTCGTACGCTCCATTTTCAGAATGTTTAAATTAGTGTTTTCCACTATTACTTTGAGGGAAAGGAGAACCGAGCAGTCCTTATGTGGACTGTGTTTGGTGGGCTTGTTGATTCATTTAGAGAAACGTGTTAGTAGTAGGACTCATCGTGGGAGCTTAGACATTGTTGCAGACATGTTGAATGCTTCTCATGGTGGAGTTAAAAAAACTTATTTGATGTACCGGTGTAATTTGAGTTTCAAGCAGCTGAACCATTATTTGGATTTTATGCTCAAAAAGAAGCTTCTATGTGCGGTTGCTCTGGTTGGGGATTCTAATCCTGGCTTGTTTGAGGTTACAGATAAGGGTAGAAAATTCTTGAAGACTTATAAGAACTTGAAGGCACTCATGAAGTAGTTGTTTGGCTCAAAAATTCTTGTACGATTTTGTCAAGTTTTGCCTTCTTTTTTGTTTCATCCAACGATATGAAATCGTATTCCTTTAGGAATTCCGTTATTCGCCGGACTTGTTTCTGGTCTATTTTTGCTTTTCGTTCTATTTCTTCTAGCATGTGCCATTCTCCGTCGGTGAGTAGCTCTAGAACTTTTGCGATTGTCTCCTTCGTTGACTTGTCCTCCTGCGGATAGTATTGTTTCGCTTGTTTGTTTAAATGTCTTCTGAGGTTGTGTTTCAGAATTTTTTTCTAGAAGATTGTATGCAGTTAGCTTTAACAGCGTTTGCTGGTTTATGTTCCAATTGATTCAGAGACGGCTTCGAAATCAAGCAATACACCGTATATCAACATCAAACTATAGTTTTGCCCCGCATTCTGCTTCAGCAAAGTCTTTATCAAAAAGCCATAGTATTAGACAATGGAGAGCTACAAATGACACAGCATGTTAGCTGGCTAAGCATTCTCATCCGTTGCAAAAACAACATACAAGAACAAATCATGCCTCTCCTTAAAACGTTAAATCAGCCGCAGCCAAATCTTGGCTTAGGGGCAGGTGGCGACCCGATAAAACAGATAGACCTCGCAGCGGAAAACGCCATAATAAACACCATAAAAAAGCATGAAATCTCCTTTACACTAGTAAGTGAAGAATCAGGCGTAAAAGAATACGGGGAAACTCCCCAGGAGCATTATGTGACGGTGGACCCCATAGACGGCACAACAAACCTTACGAGAGGCATACCGTTTTACGCAACCTCAATTGCGATCTCCACAAAACTAACCCTAAACACTATACATACCAGCCCTAGTAGCAGACCTAACCCACGCCATAACCTACACATCGCAAAAAGGAAAAGGTGCCTACCGGAACAACCAGAAAATAACTCCGTCAAAAACCACATCATTAGAAGAGGCTGTCATAGGCATAGACCTGAACACATACAAAATCCAAAAAATAATTCCACAACTAACAGACTTGATACAAAAAACCAATCACATACGTCATCTAGGAGCCAATGCTCTGGAACTATGCTACGTGGCAGACGGCACAACAGATGCCTTCGTAGATATACGTGGAAAGCTCCGCACGACAGACATGGCAGCCGCATGGCTAATCATAAAGGAGGCAGGCGCAAGCATGACAACACCTGAGGCAGGCGCAAGCATGACAACACCCGAGGGAAAACCGCTAAACGTCAAGCTTGACCCGAAACAAAAAGTGGCATTTATAGCAACCGCGAACCCAAAAATTCACAAAACCATACTCAGCTTGATAGAACCTGAAAAGGAAACAGAATGATAACGCCATTAACACCATATCCTGCTGCGTTAATAAAAACGCAGAAAACAAGAACGCTAGTGATAGCAGACCTACACATAGGCTGGGAAATAGCCCTGTCACAGAGGGGTATATATATTCCAACCCAAATGTCAAGACTTCTGCGAAGGCTAAAAAGCATCATAAGCAAGTATAAACCAGAAAAGCTGCTGATTCTGGGCGATGTAAAACATACGGTTGCAAGTGCAGAAATAGGTGAATGGCATGACGTGCCAGAATTCTTTGACGAACTGAAAAAGCAAATACGGAAGATAACCATAATCCGTGGCAACCACGATGGAAATCTTGAACCGTTGCTGCCGGAAAACGTGAAAATTCTACCTGCAACTGGTATAACACTTGGCAGAGTCGGCTTTTTCCATGGGCACCGTTGGCCAACACCAGCTCTCTCAGAATGTAAAACGCTGGTGATGGGACATGTGCATCCGGTTGTAGCATTCCGCGACCCTGCAGGATTCAGAATAACAAGACAGGTTTGGGTGAAAGCAAGCTGCAACGGAACAGAGCTAGCCGAAACACTGATTCAGAAACATAAGATAAAAATAGAAAAAAATTCGGAAGAGACATTGTGGCAACATTACGGAATCAAGCCGAGAGTTTCAGAGCTTTTCATAATGCCTTCCTTCAACGAATTTCTTGGAGGAAGACCTCTAAACAAGAGAAAGCCCGGCGGAAGCGGACTTAAAAGAATCGTGGGGCCGGTTCTTCGTTCAGAGGCTGTGGATGTGGAAAACGCAGAAACTTTTCTTCTAGACGGAACTTATCTTGGAACCTTGGATCAACTGCGAACTCTAGGCTAACATGCGCGCGTTACAAACTAACATTTTCCATTAAAATGTGATCAAAAAACTTGCGGTGGTTCAGCTAATATATGCCTTTTGTGCAGGGTGCATAGTCCTCGATTGTTCACCGTTCCCCCAAGTCAGTATCCAGTCGCTTGTATCATTTGTCATGGGATTTCTGAACATTGCAATTTTTTTCTGTCCTGCTTCTTTTGCTAATTTGTAGTTCTTCAGCAGATTTTGTAGAAGTTCTTGGCTCCAGTTACACGTGATTGATGCTTCTGCTCCATGCAGGTCTGTTGCTAGGAGGTGAAGAAAGTAATCGCCTACTGAGATGTCTTTGATTGGACATGTTTCATTCACTTTCTGCATTATTTCAATTGTGTGCACCAGAAGACTGTTTTCTTTCTCTCTTATTATGAGGTGGAAGCCGTTTCCGACGAATGTTTTCATGAACTCCTCCATTAAATCAAGTTTGCTCATTTTCTCCNCCTTTTCCAATTCTGTTAGNGGGCTTGTGGAATTATAAGGTGTATTCCGAGAAGTGTAATATTATACAGTGTATCATAAGTCGTAAGACGTAAGATTTATTAGCTTGCCAGCCATCTAAATAGTTATCAGAGGCAAAAAGTCATGCAGAAAGAAAAAGTCATAGAAACACCACAAACTTTTATAGAGGAAGAGGAAAGAATCGAACAATACGCCAGAATCTCTGAACCTACAGTAGCAGCCGCAGGCATCGGCGGAGCCGGATGCAACATAATATCATGGGTTAAAGAAAAGGGCGTAACCGGAGGTAAACTTGTCTCAGTAAACACAGATGCACCACATTTAAGAATCAGCAAGGCTGACAAAAGAATTCTAATAGGTGAAGAACTTACAAAAGGACTAGGCTGCGGTGGTTACCCTGAGTTGGGGGAGAAAGCCCTATACGAAAGCGCAAACAAAGTCATTGAAGAACTATGCGGAGCAAACATAATATTCTTGATTGCTGGTTTAGGCGGAGGAACAGGAACTGGCGCTACAATGGCCTTAGCTGACAAGCTGCGTAAACAATTCTTAAGCTCAGCAGTTCCACATCTAATCGTAGGAGTTGTCACCCTCCCCTTCGATGTTGAAACAGCTAGAATGGCTATAGCAAAGAAAGGACTAAACCGCCTAAAGCACACGTGTGACACCGTTGTAGTAATAGATAACAACAGACTAGTTAAAATAGCTGGAAACCTACCCTTCAAAGAAGCTTTAGGCGTAGCCAACACCACAATTGGAAAATTCGTCAAAGGCATAACCGAAACCATAACTACGGCAAGCTTAATCAACCTGGACTATGCAGACTTGAGAGCCATCATGGAAGGATCTGGACTTGCATCAATAGGAATCGGCGAGGGCAAAGGCGATGGCCGTGTAGAACAAGCAGTTGAGAGGGCCTTAAACGGGAGACTCCTCGACATTGAAGACGTGACAAAGGCGCGCGGTTTGCTAATACATGTCTCCGGCGGAGAGGACCTAACTCTCTACGAAGTCAGTCACGCGGCCGAAATCGTAAAGCGTTCACTCCCTCCAAAGGCAAAGGTCGTCTGGGGCGCCAGAGTGGAAAAGGAAGATGAAGGATTCGCTTCCGTCATGGCTGTCATAACCGGCGTGGAAAGTGCGTTTCTAAAACGACACGAAAAACATATAGGCCGACTTAAACTGCCATGGTAAACACAATTTTCCTCCTTTTCTCTTAAAGAAAAAAGTAGTGGTTACCATTTCGGATAAGAAGAAGACTTGCTGTTAACAGATGAACTGACAAGCTAGAGTTTATCTGTGATATGAACGTTTGATTAGTAAGTTCCTTATTGCTTTTAGAGTACAATTTTTCATGTGTCGTATGCAAGGAAGGTTGGGATTTCGTTAGGTCTGGAACTGACTTTTCTCTTAGTTATAAGTTAAGAACACTTTACGTGCGGTTAGGATAAAATTTATAGATAATGCCGCTTTCACATTAGCTAGGAGAAAAAATGTCAGAAGATTATCCAGATTGGTTTAAAAGAAGAAGGCGCTACCCGTACTTTGGAAGCTGGTTCTTTGAGGACATAGATCGGATGTTCCGTGAAATGGAAAAGATGATGGAAGAAGAATTCAAAACGTTCACTTCACGGGTTCCAAGGGGCTACGTTAGAGAACGCAAACTTCCAGACGGCAGAACAGCGCGTGAATGGGGTCCCTTCGTGTACGGCTATAGCGTAAAAATAGGTCCGGATGGGAAACCTGAAGTACGTGAGTTCGGAAACGTCAAGCCAAGTCGTTTTGGGCCTCGAGTGAAAGAAGAGCGTGAGCCGCTTGTGGATATCATTGAAACAAACGGAGAGGTTCATATTGTGGCGGAATTGCCCGGAGTTGAGAAAAATGAGATAAAGTTGCATGGTACAGGGGACACGTTAACAATATCAGTTGACACTGCGCAACACAAATACTACAAGGAAGTTACGTTACCAAAGGAAGTTAACGTGAAAGAGGCGAAAACACAGTATAAGAACGGTGTTTTAGAGATTGCACTGCCAAAAATCAAAGAAGAAAAGAAACCAAAAGGCGAGCCAATAGGCATAAATTAACGCTTTCCATTTCTTTTCCAACGTTGTCGACTCTACTGTAGATAGCCCGTGCGTAAATGGATGAAGACTCAGAAATTGGTATGTTGAATGCTATATGCAAAGAAGCGAAAGCAGAAAAAAAATTGACAGGTAGAAACCTTACAAAGCTGTATGAAATTTTTGGTCAACGGTTCATAAATGCCTTTGAAGCCTTGAAAGAAGGACGCGTGAAAAAGTATGTCTTTAAGCCAAATAATAGAGTCGTCTGGATAGTTGTTGGGAAAGAACGAGATTATCTTTTGATGCCTGAAGCCGAATTCTGTTCGTGCGATGACTTTTACTTCCGTGTTTTAGACAGAGAGATACATTTGTGCTATCACCTTATTGCACAGAAAATAGCAAACATTCTGGGAATGTATGAGACCATAGAGGAACGCGATGAACTCTACGAGTCCTTAATGGATGAATGGAAGACCCCTACTCCTTAAATGTTTGAAGTTACCTTATGTTCAACCAAAAAGGCTATAAATGATTTAAGATCTTGCACAACAACGTGCGCGTCAAGATTTATCTCTTAACGAGTGAACGCAACAAGGCTCTGTACTTCTTACCAGTTTCCATCTTTCTGGCGAATTCCTCATCTGACATCAATAGTGTTCCGGCAAAATCTGAAGCTATCATTTTAGTAAGAAAATTCAGATCGTCCATGTTCCAGATCTTATCTTCATATTTCTGTTTACACTCTTCGCAACTCTCGCCGAGTTGAGCCCGCACATCAACCAGTTGTGAGATCTTGTCCTCATCGAATTCAAGTTTGAAACCAAGCTTATTTAGAGCATTAAGGACTGTGGTGACCTGCTCTTCAGCGAGCTTTCTATCGTGGAGACTTTGTGGGCTCATTTTTCCGTGGGTAAGGAGAAAATCCTCAGCGGTGGCTCTGTAGTAGCTCTCTATGAGATGACCAACACGTTCCTCCCTTACGACCTCCACCATGTTTCCTTTCACAAGTTTCTTTATGTGGTGATAAATTGCTTGTGAAGTAATGCCAAGTTGTTCAGCTATCTCGTTGACAGTCATCTCTTTGACTCGAAGCAAATACAGTATTTTTCTTCTAGTTTCATCAGCTAATAGCTGAAAGGCTTCAGGTTCTCTTATGACCATCATGGATTTCATAGCACTTCTTCCTTGACAAATAAGTAATTTGAATGAGTATAAAAATGTTTTTGTTAGCAAAACACAAACTTTATAAGAAGCCGCGTTTTTTCTATTAAAATGAGCGTTTGCATAATAAAGAGGTGGTTGAGGAGAATGTTTAGAATAAGAAGAGTATCTGTCTCAGCGAAAAAAATGTCAAAGCTGTTCAGATTCTTCATTAAGTCAAAGAATGATCTTGATTCCTCTTCTCATGTATGCGCAAGTCTTGAGCTGAAACAGCCTGAATCATGCAATTTACAAGTCCAAGTCGTGGCAGACTCGCGTATGCATGAAATTGAAAGCCAAAAGGCTATGATAATGTCGTTGTCGCGCCATGAGAAGTGGAAAGCAGGAGGACCTTGTTAGGCTACCTGCTATTCTCTGACAATAATTTCCCTTCTTTTTCTATTTGACATGTGGGTTGCGCGCGCACTTCCATTTGAAATCTGAACAGAAGGTTTTTAACAGAAAAGAACTAAAAATATTTAAACTCTAAGATAAAGGGTGAACGGAGACAAACCTCATGGATATAGGGCCATACTTCGAAACAATCAAATACATACTCATGACCGCCACATTCATCGTGTTGGTTTTAATATTTTTATACGTGCTCTACGGCAAAGAGGGAAAAGAAGGCTAGACATTCGTCTTTTTCGTTTCTCTCCGTGAAATAAGAAACATTATGATGCTTAAAACGGCGAGAATTATTGCGAACAAAACCATCCAAGTCGCTTCAGGTCCAGCACCCACAACTATGGGAAAGGGTCCTATGAATGTAAGCGCGCCAAAATCTGCTGAGCCGCCGGAAAGCATCATAGCAACTATCAAAATTATGATGCCGGCAAAAATAATGAAAAACCCTATAACGAATAATATCAAGAAATTTTGAAACCTATTTGGCGCGTGATTTGCATGTTCTGCAATTTTTTCATGTTCCATCATCGCGTGCATTTTCTCCTTTATTCGAACAACAAATGAAATGTTACCGCTGCTATTATGAGGAGTATTGTGAGCGTTATCGAGAGTAGCAAAACAGTCTTGATTGAATCTTTGTCTGTTCCGAAGATTATTGGGAAGGGTCCGATTATTATAGCTCCTCCACCCTTGACTTTCCCTTTATCTTTAAGGGTTGAGACGAAGAGCAGTGTGATTGCGGCTAGAACAACGAGCATTCCTGCAAATATTAAGGCGATGCCTACATGGTAAAGTGTCCTTGCATCAATAGCCTGTACAGTTCCCATATTTAATACATTTAAAAGGTCGCCCACGGCTTTTAATAAACTTTACAGGTTAATTTCTATCATCAAAGTATGGTCTACTTGCGTCTACGGGAAAACATCAAAGCATCTTTCTGGCATATCTGTTAATACCGATTTGGCTGCTAAAATGCGCGAATACCCATATAAGCTTCAAAGAATTCAGTTTTCACAGTCAAAAATTCGATACTTACTGAAACCATTAAGAGGATTGAAGAGCGAAGAAAGATGCACTATGATTTAATTATTCGACCTTTCGATCGCGATTACAGCTTTATTGAAGATATTTGTAAGAATTCCGAATCACTATACAAAATAGCAAAATGTGAAATTCTACCCATGAAGATGTTGCCAGAATCCTTACTTCTCAGCCCCAAAAGCCTTTTAGCCAAACTTCTTATGAAAAAAAGAAAAATGGTTTATCTCAGCGATCTGCTGGGGGAGCTGAAGAGACATTTCACATATAATTCAAAGAAGATCGTTCTTATCATTTTGCCCCATTATATCCTTGGGTTCGGAGATGGTTTAGCAGGTTTAACACCTGAGTCTGACTTTTCAATAGTCTCAACTTATAGCATAGACGAGCGGTACCTATCCAAAGCTTGTGTAGGAATCAGTTTGCACGAAATTGGGCATATTTTTGGATTAAAGCATTGCAGAAACGAAGGTTGTTTAATGAAAGCTCCTTGCAAACCCAAAAACTTCTATAATGGCGTCTATAAGTTTTGTGAAAAACATGAAAACGAATTAGTGCATATGAAAACGAGAAAATAACAGTGATTAGTTTCGCTTGGACAACTCAAATAAAAAAAGGCTTTTCCACAAGTCAGAAAGAGTGAATGAAATGGAGTAGACATAAATAAAATGTATGCCACTTAGTGGCAGTTTAAAGCGGAGTGAAGACCATGCAAAATGAACTTGACAAAAATGCAAAATTGCTGAAACTTGCAGGCGGCTTGCTCAGCTCCATTATAAAAGGTTTAGACGAAGTTGACTTAGAAACTAGAAAGAAAATCATGGAATTGTGCGGTGGAACCTGCGCAGAAGAGGCTTTGTTTGGCGGCGGAGATCTGGAAATCGCAAGGAGGATCGGTGAAGAGGCGGCTGATGAGGATGAAATTCTTGAAAGGATGAACAGGGAAATTCTTTGGTGTGGCCCTTGGATTCGAAAGGGTAGCACTATTCAATCGACATGTGTTGAATGTGGTTGTCCACTTGTGAAAAACAACGTGGTGGATCTTACAGGAACATTTTGCTACTGTTCCAGAGGCTGGGTGAAAAAGATTTTCGAGACTTTGTTGAAAAAACCTGTCAGCGTTGAGCTAGAAAAATCCATAGGCTTTGGAGACGAGGTATGCAAATTCGTTGTCAACACGTAGAATCCAGTGACGCAGACGACAGTTGAAACCAGAAAAAGAGGTTTGTAGGAGATATCTGCTGTTTCCATGGTAATAAGCTTTATAGTATCCTTGTCTTCTCATCTTCAGCGGTATCAGAGTTGAAATGGCGACTGAAAAGATAATTGAGCAAATTCTTTCGAGACGTCCGGAAATTTCAAGAGAAAATATATTGGAACGGTTGAAGAAGAAAAAGAGAAAAACGGGCGGTCTTATTACAGATGAAATTCTTTTGCGAACGATTGCCTCTGAGTTTGGCGTGGAAATTCCAAGTGAAGCTTCAGTGCCTGCGCTTTCGTTGGGGGATTTAGTTGCAGGCTTGAACGATGTTACTGTTGTTGGACGAGTTGTCGCGGTTTTCCCTTCAAAAACTTTCGAAGGAAATAGAAGCGGAAAAGTGGCAAGTTTGCTTATTGCAGATAAAAACAGTATTTTACGAATTGTCTTGTGGAATGACAAGGCAAACTTCACAGACTCTGGCAAGGTGAAGGTTGGACAGATAATACGTTTTTCCCACGGGTACACTAGGCAAGACTACAGTGGAAAAGTTGAATTGCACCTCGGAGACAGAAGTGAAATCCGAATTGATCCACGAGACGTGAAAACAGCAGATTATCCTACAATCAGCAGATTCGTAACAAAAATTGCAGAAGTCACGCCAGCGTACAAGAATAAGAGAGTAAATATTGTAGGCATGGTTGAAGAGGTATTTCCAGCATCTACTTTTGAAAGAAAGGATTCAAGCTTGGGAAAAGTTGTGCGATTTGTATTGGCTGACGAGACTGGCGAAACATCGGTTGTGGTTTGGAACGAAAAAGTGGATGAGATTGAAAAGGTGTTAAAGAAAGGTGTCAAGTTACAGGTGGTAAATGCAAAAGTGAGAAAAGCAATGAGTGGAGGCTTAGAAATCCATGTTAACGCAGAAACCTATGTGGAGAAACTTGAACCCGCGGAAGAGCTTTTGAAGATAGCTGACTTGAAAGAAGGCTTAAATCATGTTAACGTTGAAGGAGAAGTTGCCACTAAACCTATGCTTAGAGACGTCAAAACCTCTGAGGGAAGACTTGTGAAACTCGCTGTTTTTGAACTGAAGGATGAAACTGGTAGAATGTGGGTTTCAGCTTGGCGAAGGCACGCAGACTCTGTCAAAAGACTGAAAGTGGGCGACAAAGCCATAATAAAAAACGCCTATGTCAAGAGGGGCTTCGGAGACCAGCCAGAGATATCAACAAGAAACACAACAATTATCAACATTGTTCATAAGGCGAATTAGCTCTTGGGTTGAAATGGCAAAGCCTGCTCGTTCAGACATTTTGAAGAATCTAGGTGGAAGCACAAGCGATAAGTGTGAATTTTCTTACGTAATTGCGATTTATTTCTTCAAGTCTTTTTTCGCTTTAGGAGCTTGCTCAAAGAATTCGCTAAATCTCTTGCGTTTGTATTCGTGCGCTTCATTTTGTATTCGTGCGCTTCATTAGACTTCTGAATTTCAATTTGCCTACCGGAGAAAGACGTTTGCTTTTCGAATCTAAATCATTTTGAGCACTCCCAAGCCACATGTCAGCTTACAACTAAAAAGTGGTTGAAAGGAGAGTTTTTGGGATAATCCCCGGGGACGTTGGTAATGTTTATTACTGTCCATTGAAAAATTTCTATGTGGTGCCGGGGTGGCCGAACGGTTCAGGCGGCGGCCTGCAGAGCCGCTATATGTGGGTTCAATTCCCATCCCCGGCTCTTTAAATAGAGCTGGTTTCTGAGAAATAAGCTTGAACTAGGGTTTTCTGATCTAATGTTGTTTTGTGTAAGACTTTGTGTAAGAGAGCTTCTGTTTTGTGTAATTTCCAGAGCTCTAAGATGTTCTTTGTTCAGATAACGAGAGCGCGCGCGAAGTCGGGTTGTAGGATCCAGTTTTTACCAGGGTGCTGGTCGTGTCCAAGGTTCTCTTTCAACTTTGAAAATCACTGGTCTATCTGCATCTGGACATTGCATAATTTCCTTGTAATTTATCCAATCGTCTTGGGGAGTGTCTCTGCAAAGAGCAGTGAGATAAGGAGCCATTGATACTAAAGCATAAAGACAGATTCTATCACTTTTCTCCTTGACAATCTCTGGTTGTTCAAAGATTATCTTGTCTCCAACTTTATAGTATGGACAATTTCCTTTAGACTCTTTAACAGTTAGTATTACACGATAAGGCATCTTAGGTCCCCACACGATAATTATCCATATTCAACTTAATAGTTTATGGAACAACATTCTATTACAATCATCACTTGATGTTACACGTGAAACAATAAGCTCTTTTCTTTCTATGGAATATTTATGTTCTGAAAGTTGGAACACATTGTACTAATACATAGTATTAAGAGTATGTTTTTAATAGATACTAATGAATGAGGAAATGGTAGAAAAGTAGTTTTGTCTCCTTTCTCCCTTTACCATTTTCCTCATGAACACAGACTTAGAATCTTCTCCACTCTTATAGCTTATGGAATTATCTTCTATCTGTATTGCAGTATGTTGTTGTGTTTGTGATTTAAAGAGTGTTTTTTAAAAGTATATCTAAAGAAATCTTTTAAGTTATCAATGACAAACACATGAAGGTTCAGGAGAGAAAAGAATGAGTAAGACGATCAAAGAAATAGAAGGGATTGGACCGAAGTATGCTGAGAAGCTTGCAAGCGAAGGCATATTCACTGTTCATGCGTTACTTGAAAAAGGATGCACCAAGTCAGGAAGGACCGAGTTGGCTGAGAAGACAGGTATCTCTGAAAAATTGATCTTAGAATGGGTAAACATGGCAGACCTATTCAGGATTGAAGGAATCGGAGAGGAATATTCAGACCTGATTGAAGAGGCAGGAGTAGACACAGTAGTGGAGCTTTCAAAGAGAATTCCAGAAAACCTTCATAATAAGATAAAGGAAATCAATGAACAGAAGAAACTTGTAAAGCAACTACCAACTCTTGACATGGTTAAGAAGTGGATAGAAACGGCAAAGACACTACCCAGAAAAGTGGAATACTGACCACACCAAAAATTGACAGACCAGTATCCCCTTTTTTTCAAGTCCTAGAGCTTGCTTAGTCAAACTGCATACTTGACTGTTTCCGTTTTTCTGTGGAAAATCAAGGGATTTCTAATAAGCAAGACTTTCTCTTCTCTAGTTATTCTATTCACAAAACAGATGTGAACATTACCTGTTCTGTAAAAGGTCAACTTTATTCTGAAGATTCCAACGTCAACTTCCTTGTTTTCCATTCCTAGTTTCCATAGATAACTAACCTTTTCTTGAAAATAAGTCAAGTTGCTTCAATCGTAATATTTCTGCAGATGACTTATTGTTTGTGAATTTGCTTCCTATGAAACAATCAAAATAGATTGAGTCTTGAGAGTTGGTAATTCTAGATGTAATCAAAGATTCTTCCACAAGTCATAAAACTGAACTAAAAGACAGAGTAGAAGGATTGACAAATGACTGAAAGTAAGAAGAAAGTTAAGAAGAGAATATATCAAGAAGATTTATGTTTTGAAATTAGAATTACACTTGGCAGTAGAGATAGTAAACCTTTGATGGTTGTGACATTTAGAGAAGCAAGCAATTATACTCCAGAAACTCATGAATGGGTTCCTAAGCTTAATGAACTTGAGTTTCTAACACAGACTCTGAAGAGAATAAGTGTAAAATCTATAGAAAAGTAATTTCAATTTCTAGATGTAAGCATAAAGCTATAATTAAACCAAAAGAACTTATTAGAATCACAAATCTCGTATTAGGGATTATAGATCATTTAATATTCAATCGAATATTCTTCCATAAGCCATAAATATTCTTTAGATCATAAACCAAGGTTCTACGGAGTAATGTAGAACGAATAAAACTGTTTTGACTTCTTTTGTCATTGTGTTTTTGTTATCCACAGTATTTCTAATAGGATTTAAAATGTCTAAGGCAAGTCCCGACCTTCCAGTTCATAACATCGATACAGGGTTTGATTATGCAACAATTCAAGCCGCAATAGATGCTCCCGAAACATTGAATGGACACACGATTTTTGTTGATGCTGGAACATATTACGAGCGTGTAACTATAATGAAGTCTATTTTTCTCCTCGGGGAAAATAGAGACACTACGGTTGTAGATGGGAATGGAACAGGCACGGTGGTACAGATATCCACAGACAATATCACAGTTACAAATTTTACAATAAGGAATGGTGGTCATGAATGGTCATGGTTGGATAGCTGCATTTATGGGAATTATCACAGTAACATTAAGATAGAAAACAACAGAGTTACGAATGCGACTAATGGCATAATATTCTATGATTTTTTTAACAGCACTATGCGTCACAACCTTGCAGAAGGATTGGAATTAATGGGACTACACTTGGATGGATATAGTACCAACTGCACAATTGAAGACAACACGGTAATCAATTGCTTGGAAGGAATAGAAATAGAACGATCTGCTGGAAATCTGGTTGAAGGAAACCGACTTATTTGTAACAATGTAAGCATAGTCCTAAATTCATGCAGTGGTTCCAACGTTCTCAAAAATAATAAAATGACAAGTGATTGGTATAACCTCATAGTCTGGGGGTTCTCGCTCGAAGCTTTCATGCAGAACATTGATACTTCAAACACATTAAATAACAAAACTGTTTATTACATAACAAACTCCAACAATCTTATCGTAGACTCATCAGGCTACCCGAATCTAGGATATTTGGCAGTTGTAAACTGCGCCAATCTGACAATAAAGGACATTGACTTTTCCTATAACAGAGATGGTCTTCTAGTGGCTCAATCAACGAATTGTTCTCTGGCAAACATAACGATAAGCGGAAATCATGGTCCTTTACTTCAAGGTGGTTTGACTTTTTTCAGGTCAAGCCACAACTCGATGGTTAACAGTAGAATTGGAAATAATAGAGTGGGAGTATGCCTTTACCAGTCACACAATAACCATTTCTATCATAACGCATTTTTTGACGATGACAAACCAGTGATATCAAATTTCCGTTCACCATTCTTATCACCTTCTGGTTCAGATTCAATAGCTACATGGGATAACGGTTTAGAAGGAAACTACTGGAGCAACTACACTGGAGTTGACTCAGACCCTGATGGAATAGGCGACACACCACACATCTTAAATGAAAACAACCAAGACAACTATCCTTTGATGGGCATGTTTCACAGTTTCAACGGTTCGTTAGGCTATAGTATAGACGTCATCTCTAACTCAACGATAGAAGGCTTCGAATATTTCAACGAGACTATCAGGATGTATGTCTTGAACATCACTTCAGATCAAAGGTCGAGTTTTTGTAGACTTTGTATTTCGCATGCCGTAATGAATGTTGAGAATCTTTTACCCATTGTTGACGATAGTTTTGGAGAATGGACTGAATTTAACAATAACATATACGACAATGGAACTCATCGATGGGTTTACTTTGCCTTTGAATATCCTGCACATAAGATTGAAATACTTCCAGAATTCCCATCGTTCCTTATTCTACCATTATTCATGATAGCAACACTACTAACAGTCATAGTCTACAAAAGAAAACATTTTACTTGATTGCTTATTCTCCTAACCTACTAATTGCATATGCAATGCTTAGAATCCAGAGTGCAATAGCAAAACTTGTGAACTTCAAGAGTCTGGTCACTTTCTGTTTTATCATTTCTGCGAACTTATCGGAATTATTCTAAACCTCGGATATTTGAATTCTAAAGTATTTGCTTGGGTTTATGGAAGAGAGTTCCTGCATGAAGAGCTCGAGTACATTGTTCTTGTTTGGTTTTCTAACCCAGAAATCTACAGCTTCAAAAGGCTTAATCATAGAGATCTTGATATGATATCTTCTAAAATTGTCAGATTTACTTTCGATCACATTGTCTTTCTTCTTTTTGGGAATGAAGAACAACTCTGACAAACTAGAGTCAGAGTTTTGCTTAGCCATGTCGATCTGCACAAACTCCTGTCTATCTCTCTGCAGTATCTACAAACTGGAGAAATAATGTTTGTTAATATGTAGATATATCGTTAACCGTTAAAACAAGTGATTCCACTGTGCAAACTATGGTGAAACGTTGAATGACACTTTTAAAAATAGTCTAATAATTATCGCTAACTTTATGCATAATCATCAAATTGAAATAACACTTATGGAGAAATCTTCTATTCTTGTTTAGACTGTTTTTCCATAGTCCATTGCTACGATAGATATGTCTACTATGTTAATTTGCTTGTATTGCCATACATCTATTGTAATTGGAGTATGTTATTGTGTTAATGTATGAGAGGGTGTGTATGCTATCTCTTAATATCGAACTCACCTTCTGCATATAATTGATATAGAAGGATGAAGTAGAAATGTCGATAACTATTCGATTGGCGAGAGAAGAAGACATACCAGTTCTGGAAGAACTCTTTCTGGATTTCTCTAACTGGAACCTTCAAAGGAGTGAGACCTTACTTAAGGCAATCAAGGATCCTAATGGAGAATTGCTAGTAACAGAGTCTAATGGGCAGGTAGTTGCCTTCTTGCATCAAATATTCTACATTGATCCTCTTCATGCTGGACTGAATTCGGATATAACAAGTCTCTTTGTCAAAGAAGGGTACAGAAGAAAAGGAATAGCCTCGTCAATGATTGAAAAAGCTGTAGAAAACGCTAAAAGAAGAAATGTAATTGAAATTCATGTAACAACCAGGGAAAATAACAGAACTGCAATGGAGCTCTATGAAAAACTTGAATTCACAAAAGAGGGTGTATTATTCGAGAAGAATCCTTAACTAATCTGTGAAGGTTTCTTTCTATGAAGTCTA
>JGI2172J19969_10000444_pt1 | contig 17613 bp, 11 predicted proteins | sample DeeMarSWOR230_32_FD_19969 | JGI IMG/M metagenome (IMG submission 19969)
CCCTTTGAAAAAAAGATGGGCGGGGAATGCGTCATGGAATATTGCCAAAGATGAAGAAATGCTGAAATTATTAGAAAAATCCGGCTGTCGGGGATTGTTCGCCGGCTTTGAATCCCTCAAACCTCAACCTGGAGTTAAAAAAATCGCATCATCGGCGGATAATGCCCTCCTTTACAAAGAAACTGTGCGAAAACTGCATGACCACCGAATCAAAGTCATCGGGGCTTTTATCTTCGGGTTTGACCATGAAGATGAGTCTGTATTTGACAGAACACTAGAGTTTATTCTGGATAGTCAGATCGATGCAGCTCAGCTTAACATTCTAACTCCATTTCCTGGAACTCCGCTTTACAGAAGGTTAAAGAGGGAGAAAAGAATCACTGAATCAAACTGGAACAATTATATGACCAGCAACCTCTGCTTTAAACTAAAACATATGTCCCCGGAAACATTCATGGAAAAGTTCACGCGCCTCAAAAGAAAGTTTCACAGTTACCCAAACATAGGTGTTAGAATCCTGCGTGCGGCCAAAACCTCAACTCCGTTTGAGTTGGGTATTCTGTTGGGCATAAATCTGGGACACCGGAAATCTATCGTGAAGTTCATGCGTCACCATCCGAGCCGGGCTTAAGCACTCCGCGATTCAAAAAAATTGCATCAGGCCTCTGATAAAATCTTGGCATTCCTCTCCAATTTTTTCATTTTTGGAATGAATATTCCTGCGCTAGGCCGGGAGAAATTATGGAAAGGATTTTCCAACTGGCTTACATTTTATCTTTAGCCACGTCATTTTCCTCAAATAATGCTTTTGCCTTTTCCAGGGTGGAAAAATCGGTCTGATAGACGATATGAGGGGTAACAGTGATGTATCCTTTGATATAGCGATTATCCTCTTTTTCATTGAATTTCTCCCCCTTCAGGATACTTTTTTGGATGGAAAAATACTATTGTAAACGGATTAAATATTGTAAGCACATTAAATCATATGTCATTGTGAGTGAAACGAAACAATCTCATAAGAAAAAATATATTTTCTCTTTACGAGATTGCCACACTCCCTCCGGTCGCTCGCAATGACACCAAAAGGATGGGATTGGCACACTGCGCTCGCAATGACACAAAAAGGACGGGATTGGCACGCTGCGCTCGCAATGACACCAAAAGGATGGGATTGGCACGCTGCGCTCACAACGACAAAAGTATGATTCGGGAAACCATTACTTATTATTTTCTTAAGGGGATGGGAATGAAGCCTTCTGCCCTCGAGCTAAACGCTAGGTGTTCCCGAATTGAACTAGATGAGTTTTTTGCGTTTTTCGAGGGCGAGGAGGAGGGCACAAAAGATCGCCGAAAAGAAGACCATGCTGATGAGAATAAGGAAAAAAGGAAGAACTCGGATTAAGGCCGGTGAATCGAAGATATTCCCCAATCTTATAACACCCTTGATCCCCAGAAATATGCCGCCTCCGATAAAAACGACAAAGGACAGCACCTGGGGGACGATCAAAGGTCTCAGGGCTTTGTGCACCATCTGTTTATCAGCACTTTTCCTGGCAAAGACTCTATTCCATACGGCTCGGGCATCCGGGAGGTCTTTTTTCGACATGTCGGCTTTCCAGGCTTTCTCTTTGAATCGATTCATCCAGGTATGAACAGCCGCAACATCCTGACAGACCGGGCATTGGGATATATGTTTCTGGAGCTCGGGCTTGAGCTCTTTTTCTTTAAGACCTTCCATGACTTCTTTTTCCAAAGGACATATCTTTTTTTTCATGACCGGACTCCTCTTTGAAACTCCTGCCTCTTCAAGATCTTGGCTAATTTTTCCCTGGCTCTGAAGATTTGAACCTTGAGGCTGTTCTCTTTGGTCTCTGTCATCTCTGCGATCTCTGCATAGTTGTATCCCTCAACATAGGCCAGCCAGAGGAGCATTCTCTCTTTGGGTTTAAGCCTCTTGAATGTTTTTTCCATGTCCAGAGAAAAATAAATTTCTGATTGCGGGCCTGCTTTCTGCATTTTCCTCATGTATGCCTGCTTTCCCTCTTCAAAGGCTTTTTTCTCCACTTTGGCCCGCCTTAATTTGTCGAGAATAAGCCTGTAGGCGATTCTGTAAATATAGACCTGCATATGTTTCTCGTTCTGAATGTCGATCTTAGCCTTGAGGAACTTGTAGAATGATTCCTGGAAGATATCGTCAGCCGTATGCTCATCGCCACAGATCTTATATATGTAAAACCAGAAGGAACGGGAGTATCTCTCATAAAATTTCTCCCAGATTTCCTTCCGGTTTTCTTCCATATACAGGGCGCCGTCTTGGCTCTCTTCCAGATCTTTCTGCTGGAGCGCTGCATTCAGCGGGTGAACAATGCTGCTCAACATCAGGACTCAGCCTGAATTGTCCTTTCCAATTATGCCCCATTTCTTGCTCAATGTGTAGGAGATAAAGGTCGAGACAAGAAAACCCAGGCCGAGCGCAATAATAATAATCCCAAAAGCCAGGAAATACTTCATTTCATCTGTAAAGATCTGCCCGATAAGGATTAAAGAGACTCCGATAAAGGAGATGATGATTCCTCTTGATAGAGAAGATAAGATTTTCTGTCTGGGAGCCAAGCCGTTATAGGAAACGAACTTGAGAAATTTATTTCCCTCTTTGGATTGGATAAAATCGTTAAATTCTTGAACTGTCGTGAATTTCTCCAATATTTTGTTCTGGAGCTGGCTCTTGTGTCTTATTCTAAACCATTCCAGGACGGCCCAGATCAGCCAGCCCATGAACGCAAACATAAGTGGAAAAGCGACTATCGTCAAAAAAATATCTTCTGACATCTTGACCTCCATAAAATTAAAATCACTATAAAGACGGCTGACCTGCCTTCGAAGTTAACAAGAAAATTTAATTCAGGGGCAGATTTTGACGGCTTTGCGGTTAATATGAAGATGATCCTTATTTCACAAATCATCTGAGAATTCAAGGACACGATAAAGTGAAAAATAACACCAAATAATGGGTTGACTATTATTTTATAGGTTGTTATTTTAATTAGCGTTGAGAGGGGGTGAATATCTAACATGCGGTGCCCTCATTGCAATACTCCAAATCCGGAGGATTCTCGGTTCTGCATCAAATGTACAACTCCGCTGACTTATTCTCATGAAACCTTAACCGTCGATGCTGAAACCGTTTTTCTCCCCAGAAAGGAATTTCAGCCAGGAACAACTTTTGCTGGTCGGTATGAAATTGTTGAAAAGATCGGCAGCGGTGGTATGGGAACAGTGTATAAAGCCAAAGATAATAAACTTAAGCGATTTGTTGCTCTCAAGTTTTTGCCTCCTGAACTCAGCAGCCACAAAAACGCCAAGCTGGATTTTATCCAGGAAGCACAGACTGCCTCAGTTCTCGACCATCAGAATATATGCACAATCCATGAGATCGATGATACCGAGGATGACCAGATGTATATCTCCATGGCCTACTATGAAGGAGAGACGCTTAAAAAAAAGATCCTGAGGGGACCTCTCCCCTTAGATGAGACGCTAGAGATAATTCTCCAGGTAGCTCAGGGACTGTCCAAGGCACACGGCAAGGGGATAGTTCATCAAGATATCAAGCCAGCCAACATCATTGAAACAAGTGATCGCGTCATAAAGATTGTCGATTTTGGCCTAGCCAAACTCGCCAGCGAGGCGAAGCTGACTCCAAAAGGAACCATTACAGGGACACCTGCATACATGTCTCCCGAGCAGGCTAAAGGAGAAAGATTGGACCACCGCACAGACCTGTGGTCCCTGGGAGTGGTTTTTTATGAACTGCTCATAGGGCATCTTCCGTTCCAAGAAAAAGATAAACAATCGATGCTTTCAGCGATCATCCACAAAACTCCATTGCCTCCCCTGGATTTGAGGGAAGATCTTCCGGAGGAAGCGGAACGAATTATCTTGAAGTGTCTGCGGAAAGAGCCAGAGAGACGTTATCAATCTGCAGACCGTCTCCTTTCAGACCTGTCCAAGCTTAAGAGGTCTCTGCAGAAGAAAAAGGAAGACCTCGCGGCTAAGAAAAAGCCGGGTGTAAAGAGGGAAACGGAAAGGCGGCAGGCGACTATACTCAGCGGCGAGATACTTGGTTATTCGGAAGTTCAGGAGAATCTTGGAACAGAAGAGGCAGCTTTAGTGATCAATCGTTGTCTTGCGATGTTTGATTCTATCATCCAGAAATACGGAAGCCAGGTCGGGGAGATTACTGGCGGGAGTTTCATTGCCTCTTTTGGCGTCCCCCAGGCCATAGAGGAAGCGCCAAAAAAGGCGATAAATGCAGCCATAGAATTACGGAACACTCTGGATCGGTTCAACAGGGAAGAGAATCTCAAGGTTCCTCTCGATATCCATATCGGAATCAACACCGGCATAGTAATAGCTGGCGTCAGCAGCACAGATAAAGGGATCTCTCTCATGGGTGAGGCCGTGAGTTTAGCCTCACAATTGAGAGATATCAGTCCAAAGAACGACATCTTTGTCGGTCCTTTAATCCACAGATATACCCAAAATGATTTTGAATATGAAACTTTAAAGCCTGTCTCACTCAAAGGCGTGCCTGAACCTGTCGCTGTATTCAAGCTTTTATCAGTTAAGGAAAAAGTGCACAGAGCCCGCTTGGGAGCGGAACGGATGATCTACTCCGAGATGGTGGGGAGGGAAAAAGAACTGGCCATGCTCCTGTCGCACGTAGTCAAAGTCATCAACGGCAAAGGATCTATTGTGAATGTAATCGGAGAAGCGGGCATTGGAAAATCCCGCTTGATAGCAGAGCTGAGTAAAAGAGATGAACTGCAGAAAGTTACTCTGCTTAGAGGAAGGGCTTTATCCATAGGGGCAAACCTGAGTTTCCATCCTATTATAGACATCCTGAAAAGTTGGGCCAGGATAAAAGAAGAGGATCCGCCGGACGCCTCCGCCCAGAAAATTGAAAAATTCATAAGGAGTGTGTATCCGGATGAGGTGTCAGAGATTTTTCCTTTTATTGCGACCCTGATGGGGATTAAACTCACGGGGAGGCATGCAGACCGGATTAAAGGAATAGAGGGAGATTCCCTTGAAAAGCTCATCCTAAAAAACATTCGTGATCTCATTGCTAGGGCAGCGGTCATCAAACCCATGGTTCTGGTACTCGAAGATCTTCATTGGGCTGACTTAACCTCTATCGATTTACTTGAATCTCTTTATAGATTGACAGAGAGAAGAGGCATCTTTTTTATAAATGTGATGCGGCCGGATTATAAAACGAGCGAACGAATCTTAAGAACCATAAGGAGCAGGTATCAAGACTATTCCGCTGATATTCATCTGGAGCCTCTGGACGACAACCAATGTGAAATCTTGATCGAGAATCTTCTCAACGTAGGGGCTCTTCCGATCAGTATAAGAGAACTCATCGGACGGAGGGCTGAGGGGAATCCCTTTTTCATCGAAGAAGTGGCCCGGTCCTTTATCGACGACGGAGTTGTGGAAATGCAAAACGGCCGTTTCAAAGTGACTGAAAAAATCGATTCCGTGGTCATTCCCGAGACCATTAATGACGTCATAATGGCACGAGTCGACAAGCTGGATGAACAGACAAAATCCTTGCTGAAAGTCGCATCTGTGATCGGAAGAAATTTCTTCTACAAGATCTTGGCGGAAGTGGCCAGAGCTGTCGAAGAAATTGATGACAGGCTTGAAAATTTGAAAGAGGTTCAGCTCATCAAAGAACGGTGGAGAATGAATGAGCTGGAATACCTGTTCAAGCATGCCCTTGCCCGGGATGCTGTCTATGATTCCATCCTTATCAAAAAAAGAAAACAACTTCATCTTGACATAGCTCGTTCATTTGAATCCATATTTCGCAAAAGACTCTCCGAGTTTTACGGTATATTGGCCTTTCATTACAGCCGGGGAGATGAAATGGAGAAGGCAGAGGAATATCTGCTCAAGGCAGGAGAAGAGGCATTGAAGGCAGCCGCATCAAACGAAGCTCTGAATTATTTTCAGGATACCATGGAGCTCTATCTGAGGAAATTCGGAGATGCAGCCGATCCAGAAAAGATTGCCGACCTCCAAAAAAAAATTGGAATGGCCCTCTATTATAAAGGTCATTTTGCTGAATCCGTCGAGCATTTTGACAAAGCATTAGAATACTGGGGGCTTAAAAGACCGAAGAGCGATATCAAAGCCCATTTTAGGCTCCTGATCGACTTGTTGTGGATGATGAAGGAGATCAATTTTCCTTCGAAAAAGAGAAAAAAAATCCCTGGAAAAAGAGAAAACGACGTCATGGAAACAAGTTACAGAAAAGTCATGGCACTTATTTCCATAGATACACACAGGATGTTTACAGAAGCTATAGGGCTTTTCAGGAGGGTCGGTAAGTTCGATCTCACAAGGATAGAACAGGGATTGGCTTTCTTATCTGGATTCAGTGCTCTTTTTTCATATTCAGGCGTTTCACTCAAAATCGGGATAAAAATACTAGATTACTTTAAACCGTACTTAGATAAATGTGATGACAGAACTCTTTTCGCTTACAATTTTTGGAAATTGGTTTGTGAATATCTTGCCGGAGATTGGAGCAAAGAACAGGATTTGGACGAAAAATTAATAGACACCATGGTGCTAAAAGGAGAAACATGGCATGCCCCAGGCTATACGGGTATGCTGTCTTTTATAAAAACGGAACTCGGGGATTTCAGTACATCACAAAAATGCTGTGATAAGTTTAAGGAAATTGCGGATCTTTATGAGGACGAATACCATAAAGCGAGAACATCCCATTATTATACAAAACTTCTTCTGAGAAGCGGGAGATTACATGATGTTCTGGATGAGACCGAAAAAATGATCCATCTGAATGACAGGATTGGGCAGCGCTTGACCGTGATTTATCTTCTGGGAATAAAGGCGAATGCGCAAATGCTTGTAAACGATATCGACGGTGCGGAAAGCTCGCTGCTGCAGGCAGAGGAATCTGTTTTGCGTGAAAAGCGAATATCCCCTCTTATGATCAGCAGCTATCTGGCAAGTCAGGCTTTGTTTAACCTTTGTAAACTCGAGAAAGCCGTAGATGCCGGAGACAAATTAGAAATAAAGCAGTACCGCAAAAGAGCACTTCAATTTGGAAAAGCAAATTTAAAAAATTCTAAGAAATTCGCGGCAGAACAAACAAAAGCCTTGAGATTAATGGGGCTGTATTTCTGGCTCCTTGGAAAGCAAGAGAAAGCAATAACATGGTGGGAGAGAAGCATAAAAAATGGAGAAGAACTGAATGCCCAGCCGGAACTTTCCCGCACCTATACGGAAATCGGGAAAAGGATGTTGGAGGAAAAAAGCAGAATTCATCAACTGAACGGCGTTAGTGCTGAAGAATATCTTGAAAAGGCCAGAAACATCTTCACAGAATTAGGAATTGAGAGTGATTTGAATGAAGTGGATGTGATATTAAGCCAAAGAATACATCAGCATAAATAGAGAATAATCCCTAAAACCCAACGCCCTACAATAAGATTTGCTCAATTCCATATCCGCTGAAATGGGCAGGGCAGCCGTATCCATTCCATTTTTTTCGCAGACAATGGTTGCGACTTTACTCTCGCTAGGATGAATCCCGCTGCTGATTCTCGTTCAGGCAAACTATTTGGCTTGCTGTTCTTTCTTTTCTTTGAGAATTCTCAATGTCATTGCACGAAGATTCCGGGGCGGCAGTATCGTTTCGTGTCGCAACTGAAAATGCAACGCATCTGAAGGACAAAAATCAACGCAGACTCCACAGCCAATACACCATTCCTCTTTAATAATGGCTATCCCTTCGGACCCGACTTCAATGGCGTTGATTTGACAGCGCTCCTCACACGTCCCGCATCCTCTACACTTCTGGTCATCAACTGACGGCACGAACCGGGAAGGGGCAACCCCGTGTAGGATACGTTTTTCTTTTAACATCCTCAAAAGCTCGCAACAACAGCCGCAACAGTGACACATGAAAACCACATTCTCGCGGAAATTATCCGCTATATGAACTAATCCCAACTCTTCTGCGCGGTCAAGCGTTCGGAGCAACTCGTTTTTATCTGCGCGGCGAGCAAAACCGCGTTTAATGAGAAAATCGGCCGTGACTCCAAAACTCATACAGATATCATCCACAGGTGCCCCTAAAGAACACATTTTGCCCAGATGTACAGCCTTATGACGGCAATAGCAAGTCTGCAGACTGCCGTAATCGACCTGTTCAATCAAACCCTGTGCGGTTTCGTAAGGCAAAATCTCGCTGATAAGTTCATCTCCGAGGGCATCGCGACGGACTAACGTCCGGGCGCGCTGGGTTTTCATACCTGCTATTTCCTTGGCAAAATCGCTTTTCCTAAAGTATTCATCCATGAGTTTTGCCATTTCATGGTATGGAAATCCCTTTTGAACCCGCATAAAGGTGTATTCAAAAAAACCGGGAAAAGCCGCGGAAAGCCAATAATACCTTCGGTTATCACGATCGATTTCTAAGACAAGTCCTTTGGATGCCATAGAATCCAGCAAGGGCATTAACTCGGCTTCTTTACGTCCGGTTTTTAAAACCAGATCCTCTAACTGGAACGTTGTTACAGGAAAAGCGGTAGCAAGCTCAGCTTCATCCTTGGTGAAAAGCAAGGCGAGTATTCGCTCAATGGTTGCATGGCGAGGCAGCCCCACGGAATGGAGATCCAACCTTTTGCGAAGCTCATCCCAAATCTTCTTTTTCGCATTTATGTGACCCAAGACTCATCCACCTCCTCGCCTTCTCATTGGAATCGCATTAAAAATGCTACCCGATGGCTAACCTGAGCCTGTATTTCCATTCCGCATGAAAAGGAGCCCTATCCCGTGTCGATTATTTTCTGTGCCAATTATTGAAGCAAAGCATGAGTTGGCAACTTTTAGAATGATTAACACTATACGATCATCTCCTACGAGACTTTCTCAAAAACAAATCTGAAGTGGTCCATGATTTCACGTTCAAAACATAATCTATGGGGATCTAATCCAGATAAGTCCAATCGATTTCGAAAATCCTTGTTTAGGAGATATTTTGGGATCAAAGAACAATAAAACAGGTATTTCCTGAAGCGAAATTCCCACCATTTCTTTCCCCATTGTTTGAGGGTTTCTATATAATCCAGCCTGCCATTACTGATGGATATCAATTTAAAAAAAGGTTTAGCACTTTCAATTATCTGTTCTTTGCCAGAAGGCAGCCAAGAACCAGGGAACACCCCTTGTACGAGTGCGCATATGTGCGCATCGGAGCCTTTTTCCGCATTCATATCAATCTCATCAGCGTCAATCATATTTTTGCCAAACGTCATGGTTTGCAGGTAAAACCTTTTTTCTTTATTCAACAGGTTAGAAACAACCTTGAAAAAATTACTATAAATTTCGTCTTGTTTTCCTTGTCTCCATTCTTCTTTGGAGCAATGATGTTCAAATGCACCCAATGAAACAATTGCATCGAATTTACCAAACGCAGTGGGCAGGATCGTCCTGCAGTCCATAAGATGCACATTCAATCCATTCTTAATGCAGGCCTCAACCTGGGCTGTGGATAGCGTCACGCCAATACCCTCTGCCCCCCTCTCCTCAATAAACTTTAAAAGAGGCCCCCATCCACAGCCCATGTCGAGAACTTTAGCGCCTTCTTTGATGTTTAAACTTTCAGCAATAAACTCATGTTTTTGTCTCTGGGCCTCTTCAAGGGACAACGAAAAATTCCCGTTATACATCGCTCCACTAAAGTCCGCCATTTCGCCAAAACTGTAACGAAAAATCTTGTCGATGAGAGTGTAAGTATACTCCAAGTCTTTTTGACCAGCCATAACACCCTCCTTTTTAGATTCTTCCCATTTTCCTTCTGCTCAACTCTTTAATATCTGATATCCCCCTTAAATGTAAAGCCTGTGATTAATTCTTCTCTAGGAGCTTCAAGCGTTTGGGTATGGAAATGCTTCTCCTCAGAGTCTCTCGTCTGAGCCCCGAATTTACTGCAGAAAAGCGTATCATGGCGATTCCCGAACTAATCCTTGAGGCACTTGATAGCCATTGTTAACCCTTGTTGCTGAAAAAAGAGTATCAAGGAATGAGATGGGTGTCAAATTTTAGCTGCGTCACCTGGTGTGTCACTCTGTTGTACAGTTCACTACAGACAATCCAGATAATTTAAATAATTCAAAACTCCCTGTTTTTATGAAACCAATTGATTTTTCAGTAATTTGCTGGCTTTGTGGGCGGTACAGAAAAGCTGAGAAATCTTTCCGGGAGGACTTTATTTTCCTGTGTCTAAAAAGAGATTTCTCCCCATGCGTGATAAAAATGACCGGTAATCGCTAAGGACACGCTGCTGTTTTCTTTACCAGGTTGATATCATTCTGGGATGCGCAGAACAGAAACATGCCCCTCCCATTCAAGCGGTCCTTTGGCCTCTGATTTTGGATATTATCAGAGAGAGCGCTTCTTACCTGCCGAATGAAAGGGGCAATTCAGTGATGTCTGAACTTTTTTATTTTTTCAGTTTGGCGGTGCCGGTTCCGGTCTTGATGTAGACCTTCGGTATAACTTTTCCCTGGGTGAAGGATTTCCGGAGGTATGTCTGGTCATTCTGTTCATATTCTTCTTCTTTATCGAACTTGACCGGACAGACGATACGGCCTCTGCGGGCATGACAGGTGAATTCAAAATAGCCTCTAATCTGCTTCCCGTCCATGTCGAGGATGGCATCGTCGGTTCCCGAGCTGATCCTGAGTTCAAAATCCGTTCCGTCCGGAAAAGACACCTCCGCATCACCTGTACCCGAGCTGAACTCTCCATCAAACTCGATGGTCAGTCCCTCTGCCATTACATCGCCGGTGCCGCTGCTGGCATCGAAATTTCCTTTACAATTCTTGAACTCTACATTTCCCGTGCCTGAGCTGAGATCGAACTCGCCTTCGGAGTCAGAAACCTCAACTTCTCCGGTCCCGGTGTTGAGATCGAATTCTCCTTTGACCTGGCTGAGTACGATATCGCCAGTACCGGTACTGCCGTCGATCTCGAGCTTTAAACCCTCGACAGTCAGGCTTCCGGTGGCAGACTTGAACTCTATCTCGATGTCGTCGGGGACTTCAACCGTCCAGGTGGAGTAACCCTTGGGGTTATTCCCCCGTATCTTTTCTTCCAGATAAAGCCTGCCGCCTCTCTCTTCGATCCTGGGCTCAAAAGACATGTCAGGCTCGTAGGAATAGACCAGATGAACATGAATCCGGCTGTCACTGCTCTTTTTCAGCTGGCAGTCACCCAGGACGAGCTTGAAACGGATTTCATCCTTTTTGGCGAACGTCTTGTCGAGTTTTTCCTCAGGCGCAGCCAGGAGAGCCGCCGAGACCACAAAACCCAGAAAAACGAACATTGAGATGATGATTTTTGTCCTTTTCATTTTTCGTTATTCCTCCTTGAGTAATGAATAAGGTTCATTTTAAACATGTAGGTCTCAATCTACTCTATTTGACAGAGGCTGTCGTCCGAAATTGAAATTCCGTACGCTCAAAGCGAAAAAAGAATAAAGACAACTGACACTGTGGATCTTTTAAAAAGGAGTGGGCTGTTTCGCCTAAAAAGATTTCACCAAATCTGACATTTTTTATCTTGCAGAGACCGCTGTTTCTCGTCCCGCCTTAACCATTGGAAAGCACATAGCCTGGCTGTTCTACAATGATTGGCATTGGGGAAAGTGCAGAGTCGGTTTTCCGAATCTTCCCCCTAAGGACACTGGAGCAGACACAAAAGTGAAACGGTCATAAATCTCATTCATACCGCAGTGAATCAACCGGATTGGCAATGGCGGCCCGCACGACTTTGTAACACACTGTTAAGACAGCTATCCCACATGTCAAAGCACCGGCCAGCAAGAAGACCCACCAGTAGATAGAAATCCGATAGGCGAAATTCTGTAACCATTTATGCATAACAAAATAAGCGAGTGGCCAGGTAATGACGTTAGCTATAAGCACCCGCTTTGTCATATCTTTCAAAAAAAGGGACATGATGCTTTCAATTGACGCACCCAATACTTTTCTTATCCCTATCTCTTTGGTTCGCTGCTCGGTGGCGAATGATGCCAGGCCGAAAAGTCCCAAACATCCGATAAAAATCGACAACAATGCAAAAGCGCTAAGAATATTTCCCATTTCTTGTTCGGTTTTATAAGCTCTTTCGAATATTTCGTCAAAGAATTGAAATTCATACGGATAATTCGGAGCGAATTCCTTCAGCGTTTTTTCTATGTAATCGATTGTCTCTGGTATATGGGCCGTATTTATTTTGATGGAGATATAAGTCTTCCATGAGGAGCTGAGCGCAAGCAATACTGGGCTTATTGGTTGATGAAGGGAATGGGAATGAAAATCCTTCATGATTCCGACGATTTTGACTGTACGGCCGTCCCAGCTTCGGATTTTGAATTCTTTTCCGATCGGCGAATCCCATCGGCATGCTTTTGCCGCCGTTTCATTGATCAGTACCGCTCCATCCGCTTCGGAAGGGAAATCCCTTGAAAAATTTCTGCCCTCCACAATTTCAATCCCGAACACATCGATATAATCGTAATCCACAATGCCGATATAGATGGGAACGAACTCACCGGGATTTTTTGCAGGGAGGCCCCCTTCGTTTCTTCCGCCGGGTCTCCATTGTATATCATTCGGCAGACTGTCCGAGCAGCAGGCGGCCAGAATGTTCGGGTTTTTACTCAACTCTGCCTTTGCCGCTTCGATGTTGTTTCTCAGCTCCATGTTTTCTTCAATTTTGGAGACAATAACTTGTTCCTTACTGAAGCCCATGTTTTTGTTTTGAATAAAATGGAGTTGATTTTTAACAACCAGAGTGCTGATTATCAAGATCGCCGTTATCGAAAATTGGGCGACGACCAGGATATTTCTTAAACTGAATCCCCTTGCCCCACGCATGGATTTTCCGCTTAAAATGGTGACTGGCCTGATAGAAGAAATGTAAAAAGCAGGATAACTTCCGGAAATAAATCCCATAAAAACTACGCTCAATATAATGCCTAAGAACAACTGTATGTTTTCTACAGGATTAAAATTCAGCGGTCTTCCTGTAATGCTGTTGTAATAAGGCAGGATCAGCCATACGAGAATAATAGACACAGCCAGGGATATGACAATGAGAATGAAGGATTCGCTTAAAAACTGCTTTATCAACTGTGTTTTCTTAGCACCGACGACTTTACGAATTCCCACTTCTTTGCCGCGTTTGATCGAGCGGGCCGTTGTCAAATTTATATAATTAATGCAGGCAACAATAAGGATCAGAAAAGCGATCAAAGAATAAAGATAGATATACTTGACATCATAATTAGAGGTAATATGAGAAATAATAGAGTTATCCAGATGAATGGACGTCAAAGGCTGAAGAAAATATTTTTCTTTGGAATCATCTGCGGTTTTATCACTCATGAATCTATGCTTCTTTAAAATTGAGAAAATCTTCTTCTCCATATCTCTGGGATCGGCTCTCTTGTCCAGGAGCAAATAAGTGATGGCGTTATTCCCACCTTCCCATGAACTTTTAAATCGGTTGGATATAATAAGATTGTTATACGGCACGATCAAATCCATGACAAAATGGGAATTTTCAGGCATATTTTCAAAAATCCCGGTAATGATATAATCATTGTTCTCTCTTGAGTCCCAATCACTGCTTTCTTTTAGCGTCAGCACTTTTCCCAGGGGATTTTCATTTCCGAAATGTTTCTGCGACAGCCTTTTTGATAAAACGATAGAAAAAGGATCATTCAGGGCAGTTTTAGGATCGCCTTTGACAAAGGGAATCGAGAAGACATCGAACGTTTCAGGATCTGCATAATAAAGTGTTTCTTGAATATACTTTTTCCCGTGTAAAAATAGTCTTTCACCCCGTGCCCCCCAGCTCCAAATTCTGGCAGCCGAAATAACCTCAGGATATTCTTCCATCAGCGCAGGAGCCAAAGGGATGAGAGCTACTGCATTAGGATTTGCCAGCCATTCTGCCTTCAAGGCTATTCTGAATATTCTGTCAGCATTTTCGTAGTGCCTGTCAAAACTCAGCTCATACTGCACAAACAGCATGATCAAAATGAATGCCGCCATGCCCACGGCTAGGCCAGCGATATTGATGAATGAGTAACCCTTGTTCCTTTTCAGGTTTCTCCAGGCAGTTTTAAGATAGTTTTTCAGCATGATAAACCTCCATTTCAAGTTAAAAAGAGCGTCCTTGATAACAGCATCCAAACACTGCCCCCAGTACCAGAGACAGGCAACAATATATCCCCGCTCTCTCCATATCCTCGCAAAAACCTCCTGCAGGTCATCGATTATGGCATGGTCTGTCTGATACCGTTCAAGGCGCTTTACGAGCCAAACCGCCAGGCGGGGAGGAGAAGGAAATTTGGATGATCTCATTTCTTTTTTTCAGAATGCATATTTTTTAATGCCTTTCCAGAGAGCTTCCTGGAGTTCCCTGGCTTCGCGCAGGGCTTCAAGACCGGCTTTGGTGATGGTGTAGTAGACTCTCTTATTCCCTCCGGCTTGATTAAGGATTTGCACCCTGCGGGAAGTCACATAATCTTTTTTTGCCAGGTAATCCAGGGTGTTGTACAGAGTGCCGAAGGTGAATGTCCTCCCGGTCATCTCTTTGATCTTATTCCGGATCCTGACGCCATACGCCTCATCTTTGAGCCGCCATATGGCTATGAGAAAGATTTGCTCGTTGACCGATAAAATTTTCAATTTAAATCTCTTCTAATATCTGTACTCAATAATACGATAATGTCGTACTGTTATACACTATAGACGCAATTTAGCTCAAAAAGGTTGACCGATATGTATTTTAAATCCAGTGATTCATTAAAAAATTTTTCCGCAGGGGATTCTTATTGTATTTATATGGGTGAATATTATGCACCTAAAGAGTGGGAGTGACCTGGGTTATTTCAATTTTTTGAATTGTCTGCAGAGAGCTATGCACAAAGAAGAGACTAGAATGACACGATGGCAAATTTCTCATTCATACCGGAGCGAATCGACAGGATTGGCTGTGGCGGCTTTGATGGTCTGATAGCTGACTGTGAGCAGGGCGATGGCTAGGGACAATGTGGCGGATAAAACGAAAATCCACACGCCGACCTCCACCCTGTAGGCGAAGTTCTGAAGCCAATTCTGCATGGCAAAATAGGCGACAGGCCAGGCAATGGTATTGGCCATCAGCACTAAGGCCATGATTTTTTTAGTTGTCAACAGGGTGATATTCCAGCCTGTGGCGCCCAAAACCTTGCGGATGCCGATTTCCTTTGTCCTCTGGGCAGTTGTGAAAGAAGCCAGCCCGAACAAACCCAGGCAGGCCACAAAGAGGGCAATAAAGGTGTAGATGGAAAATGTCTTTCCCAGCTTTTCCTCGGTCCGGTACATCCGGTCCAAACGGTCGTCCAGGAAGGTGTAGCTGAAATCTCCTTCCGGGGAATGTTTCTTCCAGGTCCTCTCGATGAATGCCAGGGTGTCGGGGATATTCTGGGGACTGATTTTAATCGAGAGCCAATCAATCCTTTCTGAATTTGGCGTTAAGGCCAGCGGCTCGATGTTGAGATGGAGAGCGGCGAAATGGAAATCTTTGACCACACCCACGACAACGCCTTTCTCATCCTCTCCGCTAAACCCGAGCCGTTTTCCGATAGGATCATCCCAGCCGATGGATTTTACCGCCGCTTCGTTGAGGATATAGGATTGCCCTTCCTCGTCGTTATATTCCTCTGCGAATCCTCTTCCCTGAACAACCGGAATGTTGTAGAAACTCAAGAAATTGGCATCCACCCAGTTTCTGTAAACGATAAGCCTTTCTTCCGGATTGTATCCGTCCCATTCTCCAAAATCGGCGCTCCCGATGTCGTAGGGAAGATCATTGGATGAAGTAACATCCAGAACTTGCGTGTTTTGCCGGATTTCATTTTTTAATGTTTCATCTCCTTTCCCAGGATTCGGAACAGTCACGACATAATCTTTGACAAAACCCAGCTCCTTGTTTCTCATGAAGTGCAGCTGGTTGAAGACAACGATCGTGCAAAAAATGAGAGCCGCAGAGATGGCGAATTGGCTGACGACCAGTGAGTTACGGAAAAGGGATGAACTCCGCGAACGTCGCGCTCCTGTTCCCTTGAGCACGGCTGTCGGCTGAAAGGAAGAAAGGACCAGGGCGGGATAGCTGCCGGAAACGAGACCGATAAACAGGGCCAGGCCGATCAAAGTCAATATCAATGTCCCATCCTGGAGGAAGTTGGCCTCCAGTTTTCTATCGATGAAAACCCGGAAGGCGGGCAGGAGAAACTTGACCAGGATGACGGAAATGAGGAGAGCTATCAAGGAGAACAGGATCGATTCCCCCAGGAACTGCCGGATGAGCTGCATCCGGTTGGCTCCGATGACCTTCCGCATCCCGATCTCTTTTACCCGGGTGGTCGCTCTGGCTGTGGACAGGTTCATATAGTTAAAGCAGGCAATGAGCAGGATAAAGAAAGCGATGGCCGACAGAAGATAAACGTTCCGGATATCTGCAGTCGGCTCGAGCTCAAAATTGGCCTTGGTGTAGAAGTGGATGTCACTCACGGGTTGGAGGCAGAGGGTTTGGGTGGCGTCGTCGCTGTAATTTCTTTTTAAAAAATCGACCAGCTTATTTTCAAGAGAAACGGGGTCGGCCTGCCCGTGGAGAAGGACATAGGTGCGGTAGCTCCATCTGTTCCAGCTGAAAACACGATCTCTGCCATGGAGTTCGACCAGAGATGAGAAAGAAGCCAGGAAATCGAAACGGAAATGGGTATTACCGGGGATATTTACCATTACGCCTGTTATCTGGTAATCCGTGTTGTCGACATGGATCGTTTTCCCCACGGGATTTTCCTGGCCGAAGTATTTTTCGGCCATGTCTTGGCTGACAAGGAGACAGTTGGGCTTGCTCAGGGCTGTTTTAGGATCCCCAGCCAATAGAGGGAAATCGAAAATATCGAGGAAGGCGGGGTCGACATAGTAGATACTATCCTCAGCGAACCGATGTTCGCCGTATTTCATCACCACCCTTTCGGACTCGACTTTTGTGGCCTTTAGTACTTCAGGAAACTCCTCCTGCACGGCTGAGGCCAGAGGACCGGGCGTGACGGTGACCTGGGATTTCCCCATGTAGGTCTCTCGCGTGTCGACGATCACTCTGTATATGTTTTCGGCGTTCTTGTGGAACCGGTCATAGCTGAATTCGTACCGGACATACAGGGATACTAAGACAAAACAGGTTATACCGATGAAGAGTCCGGCCAGGGTGATCAGTGAATATCCCTTTTGCTTTTTTATGTTGCGGAGGGCGCTCTTGAGATAGTTTTGAAACATCACTGCCTCCAGTATAGAAATCTTCTGTTAGGGATTATTAAGTTTCATCTTAAACGTTAGGCCTTAATCTACTCCTTCCCCTCGAAGCTGTCGTCCGATATTGAAATTCCGTACGCACTACCCAAAAAAAGGATATGAGCGGATGACACCGTGTACCTTTGAAAAA
>JGI2172J19969_10000445_pt1 | contig 17600 bp, 9 predicted proteins | sample DeeMarSWOR230_32_FD_19969 | JGI IMG/M metagenome (IMG submission 19969)
CGATTCCAGGCTTCGCTCTCCTCACCTCTTCGGTTCGGAACCATGCCCGCTCAGCCTTCCATACGGTTTTCTCCACCCACTGCCCTTCGCTTATGACTTGAGGGAGATGGTGAAGGAATGGCGNTAAAAATCTGAAGGGAGCGACGCCATTTCTGTGTATTTTATTCGTTCAATTACCCACACAATCTGGAAGAGAATCGTTTTCTTTATCTTTTTATAAGGGAAGAGAAACCGGATGGCGTATTTATCAAGGAAATTTTTTATCCTTTATTCATACCGCAGTGAATCGACAGGATTAGCGGTAGCGGCTTTGATGGATTGAAAGCTGACTGTAATAAGGGAAACAATGAATGCCAGGAATCCGGAGAGGAGAAAAGTCCCTGCGCTCAAACTTGTCCTGTAGGCAAAGTTCTGAAGCCATCTGTTCATCACGTAATAAGCCACTGGCCAGGCAATGATGTTGGCCAATATGACCAACACAACAAATTCTCTGGAGACAAGCTCGATAAGACTTGGAACCGAAGCGCCAAGAACCTTTCGAATACCGATTTCCCTGAACCGGCTTTCCGCGATAAAGAGGGATAGGCCGAATAGCCCGAGGCAGGCGATGAATATGGCAAAGACTGCTAAACAATTGAATAATCGGCTCATTTGTTCTTCGGATTTGTACAGGATTTCAAACGCTTCATCCAGAAAGTGATAATCAAACGGGACTCCCGGCTCAAATGTTCGGCAGACCTTCTCGATATGACGGATTGTATCATGAATATTATCCGGATGGATTCGAATGTGCATAAATTGAAAATTCTCGGGATCGAATGTAAGAACTAAGGGCCTGATTTCATTATGAAGGGATTGAAAGTTATAGTTTTTTACGACACCGATTATTGTTCCTTTGACATTGTTTGCATTTGTTGCTAACCCGACAGGTGATTCCACGTTCATAAACCTGGCAGCGGCCTCGTTGATAATGATTTCTTCATTGGGCTTTCTGGGGATATCCTGTGAAAAACTTCGCCCCTGGACCATCTCCATCTTGAATGTTTCAATGAAGTCATACCCGACAGTGGAATAACTGAAGGAAAGCCGCTCTTCCTTCTCCTCCTTTCCTTCCCAGTAAAAATCACCTCCCCAATCAATTGCATTTGTTAAAATTCTTGATGAGGCGGCAACATTCACTATATGTGCATCTTGGAGAAGGTCATTCTTCACAGCCTGATATTTCTCTTTAAGGTTTCCGTTAAGCTTGATGTAGACGATATGCTCTTTATCAAAGCCCAAGTTTATATTCTGCATATAGTTGTATTGGTTGTAGATTATCAGGGTGCAGACTATCAGGCCTATGGCAATGACAAACTGGGTGACAACCATGGTTTTTCGTAAAAAGCCCTTTCCTTTTTCAAGCCCGACAGCACCCTTCAAGACCTTGACCGGTTTGATGGAGGATAAATACAAGGCCGGGTAGCTGCCGGATAGAAGTCCGGTGACTAGGGCTATCAGGAGAAAGCCGATGAATGTGAGTTTATGGTTAGAGATACCAAGCTCAATCTGTTTGCCTGTTAATGAGTTGAAGGCCGGCAGTGAAGCAAAAACAATGATCAGGGCCATAACCAGAGCCAATAGAGAGGAAAAAACCGCTTCGCCAAAAAATTGTCCGATCAGGTTGAGCCTGTGCGCACCGACGACCTTTCTCATACCGACTTCTTTGGCCCGTTTGCAGGAACGGGCTGTTGACAGGTTCATGAAATTTATGCAGGCGATCAGCAGCACCAGGATGCCGGTAAAAGAGAAGATGTATATATATCTGATATCGCCGCGTTTCATAAGATCCTTCATGCCACTGGTACGCAGATGAATCTCTTTGACCGGCTGGAGATGATGCCTCCACATGGATTCTTTTACATCAAATTTGATGGATAAATATTTAGATACTTTTTCTTTTAACTCGGGGATCGATGTGCCTTCGTGTACCAGTATATAGGTCCGGAAAAAATGCAGATTATGTCTGTGGAGGAATTTTCCGTATTCAGGCATAAATGATTCAATGTTTTCAAAAGGAACCAAGGAGTCAAAGAGAAGATGCGAGTTATGAGGGATATTNNTCATGATCCCTGTGACAATGAAATCATACTGATTTTCAACNTTGAGCACTTTGCCGATCGGGTCTTCCTGGCCAAAATANTTNCTGGCCATNTCTTCGGATAAAACAATGGAATTCGGGTTGGAAAGCGCTGTTTTGGGATTACCGACTAAAAAGGGGAAGGTGAACAGGTCAAATAATTCCGCATCGCCAAACCCGAATCTTTCCTCATAATACTGCTTTTCGCCATACTTGACGAGTATCTGGGGTCTGTTGGCAACAATCCTGAAACGAGCGGATTCCGCGATTTCAGGGATATTGTTTTTCAGCCATTCTGCGGCAGCCGGCGCAGCATAAGAAGTGAAAGCGCTTTGCGATTCCTTGGGATATTCCAGTATGACTCTGTATAGATTATCCAAATTTTTATTGAACCGGTCGTAGCTCAGCTCGTCCTTGACCCATACCAGTATGAATAAGCAGCAGGCCAGGCCTACGGTCAATCCGAGAATATTGATGGCCGAATGAATTCTGTGCTTGGTGATGTTTCTAATTGATATTTTGAGATAATTTCTGAACATGACAAACCTCCAGAAGATGAAATCTATCAGAAAGACAGGAATGGATTTAAGGAGATGCCTCCAATACCAAAGCCAAGCTCGCAGGGATCCTCTGTCCCGAGCCGTTTCTTCGAACTCCTCCAGAAAATCTCCTGCGAGGGAAGACATCCTGTAATATCTGGCGATTATGCCGATCAGCCATCCGCCTAATTTAGGGGACTTCAAGGTGAATCCTTTCATTTTTCACTCAGCTCAAAAGCGTACTTGGAGATTCCCTTCCACATTTTTTCGTTCATTTCATACGCCTCTTTCAGGGCCTTCAGGCCAAAGGGAGAAAGAGTGTAATACATCCTCTTCCAGCCGCGTCGTGCAGGCAGGGATTCTTCCCGGTGTTTAATGACATATTTCTTTTTCGTCAACTGGTTGAGAGCGCTGTAGAGATTGCCGTAGGTGAAGTCTTTTCCGGTCAATTCCGAGATGTGGCGCCTTATCTTGACGCCGTAGGCTTTATCCTTGAGTCGCCAGATGGCCAGGAGGATGATTTCTTCGGTTTTTGTGAGATCTTTCATGGTTTTACTTTCTTTACTGATTTTCAGTATATAAATTTAGACGCACAAAATTGGAAAAGGTTGCATAAAGTGTGGATTTATTGAATGAACATCAGGGATTATGCAAACCGAGAAGAACTCATGTAGAGATCACCAGGCTCTTGATTTTCCTCTGTCCCAAGCGCGGAGCAGCGACGCGTATTGTTGCCATCTTAGCGGATTTTGCTGGGTTGGACAGCATTATCAATCACCTCAAGCAGCCCTTTGTAGCCAAAAAATCTCCCCTTTGAGATTTCCTGTAAAAAATTCTTGAGGGCCGCTGGGGCTTCGGTTTCCCTAGCCGAGCTTTTCCTTCAGCTTGGCGGCGTAGCGGCGGCTGATCACAAAGGGTTCTTCCACTCCTTTGAGATAGACCCTGAAGGAATAGTTGAACCATTCCTCAATCCGCTCTACGAATTCCATGTTGATGATGGTTGAGCGGTGGACCCGGATGAAGTATTGAGCTGGAAGTCGGGCTTCCCACTCCTTCATGGATTTATGAGTCAGCCCTTTGTTCCCGTCAGAAGTCAAAACTTCTGAGTAATCTCCAGCTGCACTAACGCCCAGAATGGTGTCGACTTTCAAGAATTTGAAATGCCTGCCCACCATCAAAAACAGTCGATCGTCATAATTGAGTTTTCGAATCCTCTCCGGCAAATCCTGTTCCTGGAACTCAAGCTTCTCGAGAGCCTTGGCCAAACGATCAGGATTGACCGGTTTGAGCAGATAATCCAGGGCGTTGACTTCAAAGGCCCGGATAGCGTACTCATCGTAGGCAGTGACGAAGATGATATGAGCATCCACATCTGTTTTCTCCAGGAGGTCGAACCCTGAATCCCCTGGCATCTGAATATCCAGGAAAATAACATCAGGATTCAGCTTTTCAATGGCTTTGACGGCGGAGGGAACGTCGTCGGCTTCACCGCAAACCGTGATATTTTCGTGAACGCTGAGAAGAGAGATCATATCTTTGCGTGCCAGCCGCTCGTCATCGATGATCAGAGCTTTAAACGGCTTTTTCATGTTCTTCTCCTGCATATCCTCGTATTTCCAATTGTACGTGAACTTTTCCCTCTTTTTCAAAGACTTCGAACCGGTGGCGGTAGGGAAAGGCATTTTCCAGCCTGCGGCGCACATTGTCCAGACCTGTGCCTGTGCTGGCATACATCTGCTTCTCTTGCTGGGCCGATTCGACCCATTTTCCTGTATTGCAGACCTCGATCGTAAGCACGCCTTCACTGGTTTTGGCCTTCAGATGAATGGTGAGAGGCATAGGGCTGGTGCGCATTCCGTATTTGACGGCGTTTTCGACAAGAGGATGGATCAGAAAACTCAGGACCGGATAATCCCCGGCTTGAGGATCGATATCATAGGTGACTTCAAGTTTGTCCTCATACCGTTTCTTCTGGATGGCAAAGTAGTGCTGGATGGCTTCTATTTCGTTCTTGAGCGGCACATTCGAATAATCTTTGCTGTCCAGCGAATAGCGCAAAAATTCAGAGAGTTCAGTGATCATCTCTCTCGCTTTGGTTTCATCTTCATCGATCAGGGCCCTTATCGAGTTCATAGAGTTAAAGAGGAAATGGGGATTCAGCTGATATCGAAGCATCTGGAGCTGGGCGTCCTGGGCCAAAGAATTGGCTTTTTCCATTCGTTCCTCTTGCCGTCTCCATTCCATCCAGATTTTTATCCCGAAATAGAGAAATGTCCATCCCAAGAGCGTTATTCCTCCGGAAATAACATCCATAATATAAATCTGTATGGCCGTCATTTGGGTGGTTTGCAGCTTGTTTGTGGATAATTGGATTATAATAACTAAACCCAGCCAAATATTAGCCCCGACAAAAGAGGCCGCAAAAGCCGTCAATATTGAATAGATAAATGGACGTTCGTGAAATCGAATTCGCTTGAAAAAATAGCGAAGCGGGATGCAGGTGAGAAAACCGGCAGCGAAAGGTGTCAGAAAAAGAAGAAGTCGGGGTATGTCCGTCCATTTTCCAGTGTAGGAGAAAATAGCTGCTAAGCCGGCATAAGCCAGCCAGCCTGACGTATGCAAAATCCAGAACACTGGTATTCGGTCTTTATGCTTATCCAGGTTCATCGATGATTATCTCCGGATGTCCTTTTTGATCAAGAGCCTTGCCTGGACAAAACCTTCTTTTTCCGATATTTCAAATTGATGTTTTTCTGGATAGGATTCAACCAGGTGCTGGCGCACATTATCCAGCCCTGTATGGATAACGGTACCCGTTTTTTTGTCTTTGGGTTCGATCCAGGTTCCGGAATTGCGGACTTCAATATGAAGACTTCCCTGATGAGCTTTGGCCATGATTTGAATCTTGAGCGGCATGGGGCTGGTGCGCATTCCATGTTTTACGGCATTTTCGGCCAGCGGATGGATAAGATAGCTGATGATGGGGAATTCTACAGCTGCCGGGTCGATATCAAACGAGACTTCCAGTTTATTTTCATACCTTATTTTCTGAATGTTGAAGTAATGACGGACGGATTCTATCTCTTCTTTTAACGGAACGGTCTCGTTGTTTCTGCTGACCAATGAATAGCGCAGATACTCTGCTAGCTCGGTGACCATACTTTTAGCCGATGATTTATTTTCAGAGATCAAGGCCCTGATGGAGTTCAGGGCATTGAACAGAAAATGGGGATTCATCCTGTACCTGAGCATCTGGAGTTGAGCTGCCTGAGCCAGAGCATTGGCCTTTTCTGTCCGTTCCTTCTGGATCATCCATTCCCGCCAGAATTTTACACCCAGGTAAAGCGCGCTCCATCCAATGAGGGGTGAAAACCACCAGATAACTCTGTGCAGATAAGACATAAGCGTTGGATTTGTGGTCAGAGCTTCTATGCCCGAGTACGGATACCTTAAAAAGTTCGCTATCCATATCAGCAGGTTTGATGCCAGGAGGGAAGAAATGATGGTTATGAGAGAGAGAGAATAGATCGAGCGTTCCCGAATCTTTATTTTCCTGTAGAGATAGCGGAGAGCCGTNGTAGCCAGAAAGCCGGCGGTCGCGGCTGTCNCATATCTCACAAATATGAATGTTGTAATAGCTTCTCTTCCCACAAAAGACAGGAGGCTGACGCCAAGGTAAAGAAGCCATGCCGATGTTTGAAGAATCCAGAACAGATGACGTTTTTTATTTGAGTTGTCCAACTTTATAACTCACCCCGGTTTTCCGGCTGTAGTGAATGATATAACAATTTTCCTGGTTATTGTAATGATTTCTTAATCTTCGTCAGAATTTTAAGCGCATGGGAATATGTACCAGAGATTCTATCCTAAGAGAAGTCATAATATACAAACGGTCAAAACGCTCGGTAAGCGGTCAATCCGTATTCCTCAGAAATTTCTTGGGAGGATAGATGGCGATATACAAGGGACGGCCTTTAATAAGAAGGCTGATGCTTGCTTATCTTTCTCTTTTATGTCGCTCTAAAAGACGTTCCTATTTTTCTTTTTTATTTTAGCGTAATCGTTTGAGTGTGTTTTCCGCCCTTCAGGCAGTCTAGAGTGACCTTGACCTGTCCTTTCCCTTCCACCAGGAATTGGTACTCCGCTTCGCTGTTGCCAGGGATGCCGCTTGTCAATTTCAGATTCTGGAGGTCCTTCTGGTCGATCATCGTCACCTCGCTGTCCCGGGCGCCGAAGCCGCGGAAGAAACGGCGGAATCGCGCCGGAATTCCCGCTGGAAGAGATGTCCCCATCTTTTGGCCGGCAGCCAGCACTTTGCCCTTGACATCGATGGAAAGGATATCCGGCCGCTGCACCCTGTTGGTGACCGCAGCCTGGGACATGGTCGGCATTAAGCGGCTGTTATAGAGCGTGACATTCACCTTGTAAAGGCTTCCAGCGACTTTCTCAGAATCCACCTTTTTGATCACGGGAAGAGGCATCTCTTCAGCATGGAGCAGGCAGAAGGCCATGTTCCGGTGGCAGAGCTCCTCGAGGAGCCAGGTCGGCGGCACCCGTCCGCTTAGCTTTGTCGTGTCGCGGTCTATCAAAACCCTGCCCAGCTGCGGATGGTCGACCCAGTGCATGCGCACTGCTGTGTTGTCCATGTCGATGTATCTATCGAAGAATTCCTCTTCCTCATTGCTGATCTCACCGTCATTATCCAGGTCTGCTCGTGAGGTCCACAGCTCGTTGGAAAAAGAATAGATGCCCAGCATATCGAAGGTAAAATCGACGAATCCGCCCCAGACCGTGTACAGATCCTGCCAGATCACGATGTAGCGGTAGCCCTCGATGATCTTCTCTCCTTTTTTGCCGATATCGTCAAGAACGGCCAGGTCTCCTCGAGGGAACTCACCGTGGAGGCTGGCACCGGGTCCACGCAGGATCATTCCTCCTGAGTTATGGAATGCCTGGACGCCGGCGATGTTCGGGTGGGCATAGAAGAAATCCCGGATGTGCTTCGATTCCGGCCAGTAAAAGGGGTACTCTCCGGCACCTCCCTGAATGTACTTCGGCTGCCAGTAGGACCCCCAGTCGCGGTTGGGATCATAGCCTCCTCCGCCGTCCTCGTTGTAGCGGCTGTCGCCGTCGTTGTCGATGCCCTCGCTGCCGATGTACTTGAAGTCACCCAGCTCATCTGGCTTGCCTTCGATATTCTTCTGGATAGGGACCAGCCGGTCGCCTTTATCGTTCAAGCGGTGCGTCCCCTTTCCAAGCTCCACCTTGATGTACATTGAACCGGCCTCGCCGTCGCCGTCCAGATCCTCGGGGCCATCCTCATCGTACAGCCCGTCGTTGTCATCATCCAACGGTACCTGTCCGGACCGGGCCCGTCCTCCCGAATGTAGCCAGAGGTCTCGTCCGTCCGGGTTGACGCTGGGGAAGATGTAAAACACACGCTCGTCCACGAGCCGTTTCACGGTGTCGTTATAGGCGTAGTTCTCCATCAGATACCAGATGGTGTAAATCCCGATCTCTCCGCCCTGAACCTCGTTGCCGTGGATGTTGGCATCCATGTAGAAGGCGCATTTGTTCATCTCATCCCCGGTGTCGGGGTTGTTGATGGTCATATACCAGAGTTCACGTCCCTCGAAGCTCTTTCCGGCGGACCGCAGCTTCAGGAACTTGGGATAGGCCTTTTCCAGTTTGCGGAGTGCCTCTTCGACCTCTTTCCAGTCATAGTATTTATTGAAGCTGAGGTTCACCTTCCGGGTGTTCCACTTGCGCGGCAGCCATTCCTGGGCCATGACCAGAGATATGCCGAGCACGACCGTGAGAGCCAGAATACCTGCCTTGAACCACTTTCTATCTTTAATTCGTTTCATCGTTATCCCTCCTTCCTCACTTAAGGACAATCGTTTTCTTGATCGTTCCGCCGCCGTGTCTTGCCCAGAGGCTGATGTCGACCTTCATCCCTGGCGGAGATATGATCGTCCACTTGTGTTCCTCTTCACCGCCTGCAGCCAGTGTCGAGATGTCGACGCGTTTGCTGCCACCGAAAAGCTCCATTTTCTTGTCATCCCCGAAGCTGAGCTGAAGCACGATGGGGTTGATGTTCCGTGTTCGCGTGCCTATGACTGCGGCATAGGGGAGATTCCCCTTGTTGTGGACCTTGATGGTGAGCCGGAACAGGTTGGAAGAGAGCTTCTCGATCTCTGGCTCATCCAGCGTGATCTCTGCGAACTGTCTGGCCAAATACAGGGCGAATTCCGCATGACTCATGGCCAGAGCCGGGATCTGGCCAGCAGGCGGATTGATTTTTAAATGAGGCTCGAACCCGCCAATCTCGACTTCGCCGAGCTGTTTGTGGTTGAACTTGGTCCAGGCAACAAAACCCTTGCTGTTGTTTTTCTCGTCGATCCATTTGAGCCACTGGGCGTCGTCTTCAGAGCTCTCGGCCTGGCCTTGAGCTGCTCCGGCGGCACGGGACATGAACCGCTGCATCATTGCGCTGCGGTCCATCGCCTGCTGCTGTTGCGGCGGCGATTCTTGTCTGTCGCTCCTCGGCATCATCCGGCCCATTGGCCTGGCTTCTTCCCTTAGCGACCAGAGGTTGGCTGAAAATGCGGGAACTCCGTACTGGAAGTAGGCGTACTCGAGGAAAGAGCCGAAAGGCCTTTCGGATTTCGCGCTGTTGATCTTCGTGATCTCTTTGTATTTATCGCTGATAGCTTTAAAGATCGGCTCGTCGCGCGTTTCGCTTCTCTTCGGTTGAGGATCGGTCGGCCGGGGCTGGGGCGTGGCCTCAGCGCCGCGGCGGCCCATCCGGAACATCATGAATCCTCCTCTGGGAGCGATGACCTCTGCGGCCGGCTCCGGGAAGGTGGGAGTGCCGCATTCGATCCCGGTTCCAGCGGCCAGGTTGTCATACTTGGAAAAGATCAGAACGCCGCAGATGTTTTTATGAGGCTGTGTTTTGAGATCCGGGTTGTAGCGGGTCATGAAATCGATCAATGCCTGGGTCTCGAGCTCAGAGGCGGGATAGACCTTGAGACCCTTGGGCTGGTATCCGAAGTTGTGGGGAAAGTTGCGGTTGATGTTGAACCCGCCTGGTCCATCCTCGTTGTAGAGACTGTCGCCGTCATTGTCAATGCCCTCTGGGTAGATATTGTAAAGTGTGTCGAGAGGGGAGTCCGCCTCTTTCTTCTTCATTAGCCGCGGGTCCTTCTCATCCACGATCCAGTCACCTTCTTTGTCCTTGACCCGCATCATGGTGATCCTCCCGTCTCCGTTGAGGTCTTCGGGACCATCCTCATCGACCTTCCAGTCGTAGTCCTCATCCCTAGGATTGAAGTTGCCAGGATGTTCGTGACGGATGTCGTCGAAAAAGGATTCGGCTCCGTCGGGATTGAGGCGGGGGATTATGTAAAAGGTCCGTTTATCCAGGACAGCTGTGACTTTATCGTCTTTTCCGTAGCCTTCGACCAGGTATTCCGCTATACCCAGGGCTACCTCGCTCCCGATAAGGTGGTCGCCCTCGAGGTTGGCGGCGATAAGAAGCGCCTGCTTTTCGAGCGGCGTTCCTTTGCCGGATATCCGGAGCATCCAGAGGTCCCGTCCCTGCAGCGTCTTCCCGATAGACTCAAGTTTTGTGATCTTCGGATTGGCAGCAGCCAGGTTTTTCAGGGCTTGAGTCAAAGCCATGAAGTCATGGTATTTGGCCTCGGGTGGCTTTTTCTGGACAGCTTCCATCGGTAAGAAAAGAAGTGAGAAGAGCAGGACTAAGGATACTGTCCGGATCAGCTTAAATTTTCTTTGGATAGGATATCTCATTCAGGCCTCCTTTTTGATTTGGGATATTTATATGTTTGAACATTGAAGGCGGTGGTTGGAAACCGGATGGTTGGACTGGCAATGCCAAGAATGGCTGCAACTATGGTCGACCTTATATATATATAAATATAATGAAAATAATAGATCAGACTTTGTCGTTCTTGAAACCGAAGAAGGCCTTGACTCTGGAAGTCACTGAATCCGAGATGGAGTAGAACGTGGGCAGAAAGAGCAATGTGAAAAAGGTCGAGGTGGTCAGCCCGCCGATGATGGCCACGGATATCGGCGCCCACATCTGGGCCCTTCGTCCGGCTGCCTCAAAGAACTGGGGAAGCAGAAAGGGAAGAGCGAGCGGCAGCACCCCGAAGATGGTGGTGATGGCCGTCATGATGATCGGCCGCATCCTGTCCTTGCCTCCCTGGACGATGGATTCATTCTTGCTCATCCCGGATTTGCGCAACGTCCGGATGTGGTCGATGAGGATGATCCCGTTGTTGACCACTATCCCGAACAGAACCAGTAATCCAAGATAAGAAGTCGTGTTCAGGGTGATGTTGGTGATGGTGAATATCATGGCCACACCGAACATAGCCAGCGGCACAGCCAGCAGAATGGTGAAGGGAGTCACGAATGACTCGAAAAGAGAAGCCATGATGATGTAGATAAAGATCAGGGCGAGAACGATGGCCAGGGTGGATTGACTCTGGGATTCTTGAAAACGTCTCCATCCTTGCCCCAGGCTCCATGAATAGCCGTCAGGGAGTTGGACGGTGCTCATCGCCTGACGGATGTCGTTAGAGATGGCCATCATCCCTTCCTGCTTGGTGTTGATCCGAATGTTCAATTTTGATTTTTTATTCTCCTTGCGGATGGAGGTCGACCCCATCCGGTAAGAGATGTCGGTAATAGCGGAGATCGGAATCCGTCTGGACTGGGTCGGCAGGCTGATGTTCCGGAGGTCTTCTTCGTTGAATCCCTCCTCTGACTGGATCTTCAGTATGATGTCGATCTCGCGGTTTTCGGTCTTGAACTTGCCGATTGCCCGATCAGAAAGAGAGGAAGAAATGGTCCGGGCCACCATTTGACTGCTCACGCCTGAACTTTCCGCCTTTTCTCGGTCCACCTGGACCATGATCTGCGTGTCTCCTCCCTCCAGGTCACTGGTTATATCCTCCACATTCGGCACTGTTCGGAGCCTTTCGATGACCATAGGGGCCAGCTCGGTCAATTTGGTGTAGTCCAGGCCGATGAGTTCCACGGTGACTCCACTGAAATGCCCGCCGCGGCCGAAGCGCTGACCGTACTCATAGGTGATGCCAGCTCGCACGGGCAGGAGCTCCTTGAGCCTCTCTTTGATCTCGGTCACCGACGGCCCTTTTTCTTCCAGGTTCAGCTCGATGGAACCGCTGTAACGGCCCTGCCGCATACGTCGCACGCCGAATTCGGTCGTCAGATATTTTATGGCCAGCTCCTCTTTATGGGAAAAAAGGAGCTTCTCGTATCCCATGAATAGAGCTTTCATCTCATCCAGGGTGAAACTGCGCGGCATGAAGACAGAGACATTGACCTCTCGCTCGTCGCTTCTGGGCATGTATTCCTGTTCGATGTTTTTAAGGATTTGAAAGGAGATGAAAAAGATACATCCTGCCAGGCCCACCATAAGGAGCTTGGTTTTCCAGTTCTTGATGGTGAAGGTGAGGATGCGCTCATAGAAGGAGGTCAGCTTGACCAGCCAGCGGGCTTTTTTCCTGGTTTTACCGGCAAGGATTCGGCTTCCCGCCAGCGGAATGAACGAGAGGGATACGATCAGAGAGGCGATCATGGCCAGGGAAATGGTCATCGCAAAATCCTTCATGAAGCGGCCGAAGCCAGACTGGGAGACAAAACTCAACGAGATGAATACGACCAGGGTCGAGAAGGTGGAAGCGGTGACAGCCAGCGCGACGTCACCGGCACCTTTCAAGGAAGCCTGGAGGGGCGAATATCCTTTTTCCTGTCGAAGCCGGAAGATATTCTCCAGGACCACGACACTGTTATCCACGAGCATGCCCACAGCCATCATCAGTCCACTGAGGGAGATGATGTTGATGGTGATGTCAGCGTGAAGAACGGTGCGGTAAAGATACATGAAGCTGAAAGTGAACACCATAGCCATGGGGATGGCAATAGCAATGATGATAGTGCTCCGGAATTTTCTCAGGAAGAAAAGGAGGACGACAACCGCCAGAAGACCGCCGATGATTCCGGAGAGAGTGAGATCCTTGAGGCTTTTGAGGATATCCTCGGATTGGTCTCGATAGAAGATAGTGGTCAGATCCCGAAGCTCAGGGTGCGTTTCCTTGATCGAGGCCATGGTAGCTTTGACCTTATTGCATACATCCACGATGTTGGCGTTGGACGCTCGGTAGATCTGAAAGCGGACGGTTTCATTCCCATCCAAGCGGTTAAAATCTTCTTTGGCAGGGTAATCGTAGGTGACACGGGCAACATCGGCGATGGTCAGGCCCTGGCTGCTGACAGGGAGTTTTTTCACTTCCTCCAGAATTTTGAGCTCCCCTGGAATACGGGTCACGTAGCGCAGGGCTCCATCTTCTACATATCCGGCTGAAATATTGACATTGTTGTTGCGGATGGTGTCGATCAGGTCAGAGATGCGGATGGAGGAGGAATAGAAGACTTCAGGCTTGAGGTAAATGGTCAGAACCTTGTTGCGGATCCCCCGGATGTCCACATTGGCCACGCCTTCAATCCTTTCTAGCTGTTGAGTGATATAGTTCTCCGACCAGTAGTAGAGGTTTTCCAGGTCCCCAGGGAGAGCCAGGCTGAAGTTGATCACGGGCCGGTCATTCATCGAAAATCGGCGGATGCGGATGTTCTCGATATCGTTGGGCAGTTCATTGCGGGCGATGTCGATCTTGTCGCGAATTTCCATGGTGGCCAGGTCCATGTTGGTGCCAGCCTTGAANTGCATATGGATGAAGGAGGACGAGGAGGATGAGGTGGAGCTGAGACTCTCCAGGTTGTTGATGGTGGCCAGCCTGTCTTCTAGGGGGCGGGTAATGGTGCGTTCCACCTCTTCTGGCGAAGAAGAGGGATAGGGGATCTGCACCATGAGTCCCGGGAAGGATGTGTCTGGCATCATCTCCAGAGGCAGCTTGAGGATCGAGATGACACCGATGGTGATGAAGATAAGCATGGCCACGATGATGGAAACGGGTTTTTTTATAGAAAATTCAGGAAGATTCATGGTTTACTCGTTTTTGCTTTATCAAGAGAGAGGGCTACTTTTGCGCTTTTGAGGAGGCGTGTCAAGCGGCTTTCTTTCTCTTCAGCGACTGTGGTGTCTCTGACTACTGTGTTATAGACAAGAGGGATAAACACCAGGGTCAGAAACGTCCCGAAGATCAAGCCGCCGATCAAGGTCAGGGCCAGGGGAATGCGGATCTCGAAGCCCTCGTTAAAATCCAGGGCCATGGGCGTAAGTCCCAGAACGGTCGTGATCGTCGTCATCAGGATCGGCCGCCATCTCACCTGGGCAGCGGTTTTGATCGCTTCCACCTTCCTCATTCCTTGTTTCTGCAGCTGTCCGATATAATCCACCAGCACGATGGCGTTGTTGACGATGATGCCGGAGAGGATGATCAGACCGATAAGTACGATCACGTTGATGGATATGCTGAATATGAGCCCGACGATCACCACGCCGATAATGCCCAGAGGGATGGTGAACATGATGATGAACGGCTTTTTAAAGGATTCAAACTGGGAGGCCATGACCAGATAGACCAGGAAAACGGCCAGAAAGATAGCAAAGATCATGGAGGAAAAGGCTACATCCTGTTCCATGCTCTGTCCGGCCAGGTAGATCGAACATTCTGGACCACAATTGATGGTTGCGGCTTTGGCCATGACAGCCTCTTTGGCCTCATCCAGGGAAATGCCCGAGATATTCCCGGTGATGACCGCGGATTTTTGTTGAAGTATGCGCCGGACCTCAGCCGGACCTTCTTGGACGCGAATCTCGGCCAGCGCCTTCAGCGGAACCATCACACCCAGTCCGTTGCGAACGTAGATCCGGCTGATTTTTTCCACTCGGTCGCGGGAGTCCTCGGAGAGGCGGACTCGGATATCGACCTCCCGGTCGCTTTCGATGAACCGTGTGGCGACTTCGCCTTCGATCTTGTTTCTTATCTGGGATCCCACCGAGTTGATGGTCATATCCTGCGATGCCAGGACGGCCCGGTTGAAGATGATCTGGATTTCCGGATAGCCCTCTTCCATGCTGGACTTCAGGTCGATAATCCCCTCCACACCTCGGAGCTTTTCCAGGAATTCGTCGGATACCTGTTTGATCGTGTCCAGGTCGTTGCTTGAAACCACAACCTCGAGCGGAGCTTTGAAGGAGAAAAGGCGAGGCTTGTAGACTTTGATCTGGGTGGTGGGAAAATTTTCCAGATCAGTTCTCACCCGCTCCATGATCCGGTCTTCCCTTCTGCCCAGGATTCCCGGTTTCAGGCGGATGACGAACTCGGAGAGGTTTTCCCGCTCTTCTTGAAAGGATATGCCTCCCCGGGATCCTTTCCCGATCAGCTCATAAATGCTGTCGATTTCATCATATTTTTTGAGAGTATCGGATATATCGGTGACGATGGCGGAGTTTTCCTGGAGAGAGGTTCCGGGCGTGAACTCGACATTGATCAGAAATTCTCCCTGGGAAATAACCGGGATCAGTTCCTGGCCCATGAAACGGGTCATGAAGACGGCAACGGCAAAGAGGGCGAGCACACTGATAATAATGATCTTTCTGCGTCTAAAGGTAGCGTCTTGAGTCTTTTTATAGGTGAGATAAAACTGGTTATACAGCTTGTCCAGTGGCTTGAACAGGATTTTGAGGAATTTGGTCAGCCATTCTTTTGTGTTTTCACGCCGCATGATCGAATTGAGCATGGGGACGAGCGTCAGAGAGACGACTAAAGAGGCCAGAAGTGAATAAGTCACTGTCAGGGCCATGTCTTTAAACAGCTGGCCGGCGATACCCTCCACGAACACAATCGGGAAAAACACCGCCACTGTAGTGAACGTGGAGGCGGTCACAGCTCCGGCCACTTCGGCTGTTCCTTTGAGGGCGGCATTATACAGTCCTTCGCCCTTTTCCCGGTAACGCTGGATAGACTCCAGCACCACAATGGAGTTATCCACCAGCATCCCGATTCCGAGCGCAAGTCCGCCCAGAGAAATGATATTTAAAGATATTTTGGAGGAGTACATGAGAAAGAAGGTGATGATGACAGAAATCGGTATGGCTGCGCCGATGATCAGTGTGCTGCGAAAGTTTTTTAAAAAATAAAGCAGCACCAGCACGGCCAGTATTCCCCCGATGATAGCGGTCTGCTTGACCTCATGAATGGTGTTTTTGATGAATTTGGACTGATTGGTGATGACCAGATACTCCATATTCCGGGGCCTCAGGATGTTGTCCTGGACCATCTGCAGCCTTTCAGTGACAGCGTTGGCCACTGAGACCGTATTGGCATCCGCCGCCCGGTAGATGGCTGCTTCGATGCATTCCCGGCCGTTGATGCGTGAGATGACCTTGCGTTCCTTATAGCCGCGGAACACCTCTGCAATACTGCCCAGCTTGATCTGGACATCACCCCGTTTTTCGATAATGATGTCTTTGATCTCCTCAACGGTTTTGAATTGATTAACGGTCCGGACAAGAAACTGGCTGTCTTTTTGTTTGAGGATCCCGGCAGAGAGGTCGACATTTTCCTGCGCCAGACGGTTGGCCACTGTGGTGATGGGGATGTTGAGAAGGCTGAGATTTTGCTCGTCGAGGTCGATGTGGATCTCGTCCTCCAGGCCGCCGGAGATAGAGCAGGCTGCAACACCCTCGATGCTTTCCAGGGCCTGTTTAACCTCTCTCTCGGCGATGTAACGAATTCGNCCCAGGTCNGCGTCACCGGTCAGACCCAGTTTCATGATGGGTTCCTGATTGGGGTCGTACCTGAGGATGACCGGTTTGGTAGCTCCGACAGGCAGGCGCAGCAGGTCCAGCTTTTCCCTGAGTTTCAGGGTGGCAAAATCCATGTTGGTGTGCCAGGCGAACTCGACCGTAACCTCGGATAGCTCTGCGCGGGAGACCGAGGAAATGCGGACAACGTTGTCCACGACGCCGCAGGTCTCTTCAATAGGCTTAGAGATGATGTTCTCGATCTCTGAAGGAGCGGTGCCGGGGTATTCTGTCTTGATGGTGAGTGTGGGATAGGATATCTTTGGCAGCAGGTTAAGGTTGAGTTTGGTGTAGGCAATGAAACCGAAAATGACCGCGGCGATGGTGAACATGAAGATGGATACCGGACGATTGAGCGAGAACTTGACGATTTTCATTGGATCACGTCAACTCTCTGGCCGTCTTTAAGGCTTTCGACTCCGACCACGACGATAGTTTCGCCTTCTTCTAGTCCACTGATAATCTCCATGTCGTCCTCTTCGCTCAGGCCCAGAGTGACTTCACGCTGGAATGCTTGATTTTGATCCAGAACGAAAACATAAGTCAAATTCTGTTTATAAAGGATGGCTTTGCGCGGAATGACCAGGACATTCTCTTTCATTCCGATGATGATCCGGGCTTCTACGAACATCCCTGGCTTGAGGCTGAGGGAGTCATCGAAGACCTCGAGCGTGACTTTGACCGTTCCGGTATCAACATCTATCCGGGGATTGATCAATTTGATGTTGCCTTCATAAACCCTTCCCTTCAAGATCTCGGTGGTCACCTCTGCTGTCATGCCGGTCTCCAGCTTGATGGAGTCGGATGTTGGGACGAAGACTCGTATCAGCAGGGGCCTGAAATCTTCGATGGTGTAGACCTGCTGGTTGGCGTTGACGCGATCGCCCACTTCGATCAGACGTTCAGTGATGTAGCCTTCGGAAAGGGCCCGGATCTTGGTCCAGCTCAGCTGAAGCTCGAGGTTTTTAAAGTTCTCCGTGCGGTTATCGTAATCGAGCTGTCGCTGCTTGTACTGAGCTTCCTGTGTCTGGAAATCCTGTTCGGAAATGAGATTCCGTTTGATCAGCTCCTGGTTACGGATGTAGTTGCTCTCCGCTTCTTCCAGGCTGAGCTT
>JGI2172J19969_10000447_pt1 | contig 17587 bp, 19 predicted proteins | sample DeeMarSWOR230_32_FD_19969 | JGI IMG/M metagenome (IMG submission 19969)
GAAACAAATTATGCAACTCAATAAGGAAAAATATCTTGAGCAATTTCTATATATTCGAATTTGGTATGAAGATTTATTAAATAATAAATACTTTGCTGTATTTAAGAAAAAAAGAGATGAGTTAACACTTGTAAATATAACGATAGGCTTATATTAAAATAAGATTCAATAAATCTATTTTTTGTAAAAACTTGTAAATTCAGCACCTTGATTTGAATACTACTTAAACTTGTTGATTTTATAAAGAGATTGTCAAAAAGCTTTCATCGAATCACTTGGAGTTATTTTTTCTTCTAAGATAAGAATTAAATCTTTTTTAACTTGTTTTGGTATTTTTAATAAAGCATTTTCTAAAGAATCTTTTATTTCATTTTCATTAGCATCTTCATGAATTGGTATATAAGAAACATGAAGTTTTGATCTAATAGTATCTTCTTTACTTAATTCCTCAATTTTGTCTAAAATTACCATAGCAATTTCTTTTACTTCTATTTTTGTATTATCCTGTTGAATTATGAAAAATAACTTTTTGACATGCTCAGTCAAATAAGCATCTATTACATTAGCTACAGTTCGATCTTTATGTTCCTCTTGACTATCTAATATTTGAAAAATATAATAATGTCCTTGTTTTGTTATCATTACAAAGTCAGGGTAATATATAATTGATTTTCTAGGAATTGTGGGATGATTTATTTCAATTTTCTTTTTTCCATTCTACACTCTTGCACTGATAAGTATTATCATAAAAGTATTAACTTTTTTGGGAGGTTTTTATAATTGATAAATAAAAAAACAAGTGATTATTTAATAATTTTTTTCTTTGCGCTTAATGCAACGCTTAATGAAAAAAATGTAACGCTTAAAATTACACCTAAAGCACCAATAATATATGGTATACCAATCTCATATATTTTTATTGTTGTTGGCCAAATCTCTCTAATACGGTATCCAAAAATACAAGATATTGCAGAAATGATAATGAGAATTATTCCAACTATTAAAAATCCCTTTTTTGTATCCATTTTCTATACACTTTCAAGTATAATTAATATTTTAATTACTATAAGATTTTCCTCTTTAATATTGAACAAAATGAAAAAATATCCTTTTTTTTCTTTTTTTCATTTGATTTCGAACAAAAACTATTGTTTTTTTGGAGGTTTTTCAAATTGAAAACAAGTGATTATTTATTCCGCTTTTGTCGAAAAACTAACAACACAATAATTAAGAAAATCACTAATACAAATAATATTAATAGAAAAAAGTCAGGTATTATAAAACCAACACAAACTAAAAATAAGGCAACAACTACAACTATTAATGTTTCAAGAAACTCTTTTTCCCCAAATGGTTTACCAGATTCATCTTTCATTTTAACACATGATTATTTAGTTTTTTTCAAATATCTTCTACCTAAAATATATACAATAAGAAAAATTACAATCAATACAATAAGTATAATATTTGTCGGTGTATTAATACCATTTTTTAAAATAAATATATTAAAAAGTAATATAAGAACGAAAAGGAAAAAGTATGCAGTAAAAACAACTGCAAGCAATTGTTCTTTGGTTTTAATTACTACTGGAATAATTGGCAATAAAATACCTAATAATAAGTATCTTTTGTTTTATTTTAACAGTTTTGGAGGATTAAATAATGTCATGTAAAAAAACAAGTGATTATTTTCCTCTTGTTTTCAATTCTTTACCTGCTAAATATGCTCCAATTATGATTAGAATTAAACCAAGCACCCAACCTATTATTGCATTTAGTTGTACATCAGTGGTAGCCGCATACCAAAATCCAATTAAACCACAAATAATTAAAACTACACCAGTTAACACAATAGATTGCTTCATATCAATCTCTCCTCAGATTACAATATCGATTGAATTTAATAACATTTTGGAAAATACAATTCTTGTGCAAAACAATGATTTTTAGAAAATATTGCTATTTATTGTGCAAAGCCGATGGGAGGAGCTTTGCACGTTTATTCAATTCTGCACCTTTATTCAGCATCTTGCACTTTTATTCAACATCAACAAGAGAAGAAAATTTTTGATTTTAGGTGCAGAACAGTTAATTATAAATAGACAAAAAACTGAGTATTTTTTGTAACAATGGAAACTGTTCTAAAAACCTTTGAAACAATGATCCTGTTATCATTTTGGTTCTTGGTATATTTATTTCTAATATTCCCCATTCACTCTCTGCATTATACAAATCTTTTGCTTTACATCTAATAGTGTAGTTACCTTTTACCCAAACGTTTGATTGCAAATGAGGCGTCCCAGAGCTAAATGGACCCATCCATCCAGTATTTGTTCCATCTCCCCACTCTGTAAAATACCAGATATCATCTCCATCAGGGTCTACAGTTATAAATGTATATTCATAAACATTTCCAGCTTTACCATATGTCTCACCAGAAATAACAGGTTTATTTGGCGGTTCATTTAAAAACTTAATACCCTGTTGCAAACGAGTTGTATTAACTGTTGTCCCCATATAATCTTCTAAAATTGAACCTGGACAACCCTCAAATTCAATTTGATATGTTATATCAAAAAAACTGTCGATATTAAAATTTCCACTAGGCATTTTAGTCAAGATGAACTGACCAGGACTAGGTAGACCATAATCTGAGCCTGCCTTTATCCGAAACATACAAAAATCTGGATCGCCAAATAACTCTCCGTCTAATTGAAATATTTCACTTATAAAGCTTTGAACAGGATCACCTGGAGTTCGAGGTGCAGTATTTATTTCAAATGAGACAGGTACTGAAAGATACCGATTGAATCCAGTTAAATCACCAGTACCAGTTACAACTAATTCAAGGGTAGCATCAAATTCAAGGATTTCACCACCTAATGGTCCACCAGGAGTCCTTACAATATTATAAAAATCATTAAATATCGGGTCTAACTCGATTGTAGTATCAGGTGGTAAGCCATTAATTATATAGAATGGGTCTTCAGACGATTCGTAAGGACAATCAGCAGGGAGATCAGCAGTACCACTTCCATTATCAGGTTCGATACATTGATCTATTATTAATAAAATTTCTTTAGTTTCATCTATTAAATAATCGCTCTGAGTTAATTCTTCTTCAATTAATGCAGATACAGATAAACTTGTAATTAATAGCATTATACAAATTATAATTCCAATTTTTTTATTTTTCATATTTTTCCTCCCGTATAGTATTTATAATACTGTTATTAGTATATAAATATGTACACAATTTTATAAGTAAATATTAATAATAAAAATAGGTTTTGCCTCTTTGGTCGTTTTTGAGTTCAAAGTTGTATTTTATAAAAAGAAGTTTTTGAAATAATAGGTATCGTTATAAAAACCTCAACAATGATGAACTAGAGATTGCTTTACATTTTCGTACGTCATCATTAGAATCTGTTTTAAATAACAATACATCTTCTACTAACTTATTAGATTTAGAACCTGTAAGAATGAAACCTCCATCGTTTGTCTGCTGACCTGAAAAAGTAATTTCAACACCAATTATATCACCATAAGTTTTACTCCACACTTTTTTACCATTACTATTCGTCTTAATTAATAATGCATCGCAGCTTTACACCTGAATTCGATTTTGCACCTAAGCTTTAAATCTAAATTCAAATTTTTGCATACAAATTATGCAAAAAAACCGATTAAAGTTACAAATCTGCTTAGAACATCTGTTATCAATACAAAAAGTTTATATTTGGTTTAATAATATATAATTTGAAATATTGATGAAATATTGAGGGGGAAAGTATATGAAAAAAGTAATAATTGTAATTGGAACAATAATATTATTTTTTGGAGTTAGTGTAATACCCAGTATATCTGCAGTAAACAAACAAAAGACATTAAATATCGCGACAATGCCGAATATTTGGTATGTTGATGATGATGGTATTGACTATCCTACTCCTGATTATTATAAAATACAAGATGCCATTGATAATGCAACTGGCGGTGATGAAATAAGAGTTTATGCAGGTTATTATCCTGAAAATGTAGTCGTGAATAAGAGATTAGAATTAATCGGAGGATGGAATGGTACTTCTACTATTGATGGTGGTGGAAGTGGTAATGTTGTCAAGATAATGGGAATTGCTTCTGATGTAAAAATTGAAAATTTTACTATACAGAACAGTGGAAATTATGAAGCAGGTAAGGTATTTGATGCGGGTATTCATGTATTGTCTAGTTTAAACAAAATAATTAATAACAATATTTCAAATAATAAAGGAGATGGAATTTACCTTTCCAGTTCAGCTGGAAACGAAATAAGCGGTAACGTAATAATAAATAATGATTATGATGGCATTGGTCTTTTTTCTATTATATCAGGGGGAAATACTATCTCTGGAAATACAATTGAGGATAACGGATATGATGGTATATATCTATATAGAGGACATGGTAACTTCATCAGGGAAAATAATATATCAGGTAATAAGGGAAATGGAATTCATTTCCAAAGATCCAGGTTAAATTTAATAGAAAAGAACTATATCGGCAATAGTGATAAATATGGTATTTATTTTGAGTTTTTTTGTATTGCAAATTCGATAACTTGGAACAATATTACAGGAAATACTGACCAAGGATTATTTTTTAAATTCCAATGTGATGGTAACCTTATGACATATAACAATTTTATAGATAATGATGATGCCAAAAAAATTTTCTACACACCTCATGTAGGCTTTCTTTCATGCTTTTTAAATGGGTGGAGAGAAAATTATTGGGATGACTATAATCCAATAATTCCTAATTGGTGGTATCTTATTTGGGGAAGATGGGGATTTATACCTTGGCCAAACTTTGATCTATATCCGGTAGCTGATCCTTACGATTGGCCTCCAGCATAGAACCTATAATATTTGAAATCTAAAACAACTTATCTTAGTTGGATAAAATAAGAAAATATTGGAATCTATGACTTAATCATTGTTTATATTTAACGAATTGAAGCATTACTCTACCTATTTCAAGATAACGACATACCTTCTTTATGAAAACATAGACTTATTGTTCTAAATCCATATCTTGAATATATTTCTATGGTTTTTGTGTTTTATTTCTGCTGCTACAACATCAATAATATTTTTTATGATTTAAATTTCATTTTAACTTGTTGAATAGCTTTGCAACGTATTGGATTTGCACAAAAATTTTTGTTTTAAATGCAAAACATAATCCACAAAAATTATTTTATAATATTTACAAATATGATATTTAACAATGGAAATCGAAGAAATACCATATACAGGGACAGCTAATCCTGTATTTGACTACCCAAAACATGTTGGTCGAATAAGATTATTTTTCAATTCATTTGTTTGTCATATTTGTAGAATTATTCCTTTTATTGAAATTAAAAATTCTATGTATCGAATGATAGGAGTTAAAATTGGTAAAAATGTAGTAATTGCAGCTTATACGATAATTGATCCTTTTTTTCCTGAACTAATAACAATAGAAGATAATGTTATAGTGGGTGTTGGAGCAACAATTATTGCACATGAATACACTCAAGAAAAATTAAAGAAAGGAAGAGTACTAATAAAAAAAAGAGCTCTTATAGGGGCGGGAAGCCTTATTCGTTGTGGAGTAACCATTGGTGAACACGCTGTTGTTGGAGCTAAAAGTTTTGTGAATAAAGATGTACCAGATTTTACAATAGTAGGTGGTGTTCCAGCAAAAATTATTAAAAAAAAGATTAAAAAATAATACTGTATTTTCAAAACCATATTATTACAGGTTTTATGATTTTAATCATTAAAACATATATGTTGTTTGTACATACATTTAAATATCATAATTTCCATGAGATATTGCCGAGGGAGGAAAATAAATGAAAAAAATTGCAGCTTTAGTTATAATAATTCTTTTTGTAATAACAAGTTTCATAACATTACCAGGTATATGTTACTCAAGTAATGCAGGAAAATTAAATAATATAGTATCAAAAGATTTAGAGTTTCCAAATACATATTTAACCCTGGGTAGTCCACCATTACCTCCTGTTATATGGACAGAAGATTTCATCACTTTTTATATCTCTGTACCTCAGGATGGTGAAAATGACCAAGTTTACTATTGGATAGACTGGGGGGATGGAACAACTAGTGAATGGATAGGCCCATATGAGCCTGGTCAAACAGTTTACATGTCACATGTATGGAGTGAAGATGGCGTATATAAAATAAAAGCCAAAGCAAAGGACCAGGATGGTGAAAGTAGATGTGCAAAATATACTTTGAGTTTATCTTCTGATTTCAAATTCTTCGGAATAGAAACTGGATTTGTAAACATAACCTATACATTTACAATATATCTAAAGCAACAGGAATATTTCATTTATATAGACTGGGGCGATGGTAACTATGATGATTGGTTTGGCCCTATTTATGAAATATGGTTATTTTACCATGCATGGAGTTTACCTGGCAAGTATGTATTTATGTTTAGAATGAAAGATATATACGGAAATGAAAGCGACTGGCTAACTGTAATAATAACAATACTACCGATTAAAAACAGTGCGCCAAAGGCACCGATTATAAAAGGTCCGACAGGTGTAAAACCAGGAGATTATGAGTATACATTCCAATCAACTGATCCAGATGGAGATTTAGTTAAGTATTTTATAGATTGGGGAGACGGAAGCAATAGCAGTTGGATTGGTCCATATTCCTCAGGTGAAGTACTGAAATTGAATCACACCTTTTCAAAAAAGAGGATTTATTTAATTAGAGCAAAAGCTATGGATTCAGATGATTATGAAAGCAAATGGGGATATTTACCGGTGAGGATTTCGAAAAGTGTTCAGAAAACCCTGACCCAACTATTCTTACAAATGCTTAAGAAATTTTTGAACTATCCGATAATTTAATTCTGAATTTTTTGATAATTTATCAATAATGCTTTTGCAAAGGAATTAGTTTCGATACTATTTTTTATTTGATAAGATAATTTAGACTTGATAATTCTAATTTTTTGAATATTTTAAAAAAATTACAAAATATAGTTTTAATTTGTACAATATATTTTATGCAAATTTTTTAAACATAGTTTCAGTAATAGTAACGAGGAAATGATATGAAGAGGAAACTAGTAGTATGTTTGATAATTTTTGGGCTGGTAATGACTGTTTTACCATTTGCAAGTGCAAAATATCAAGATAATATTAAAACAACTAAGTTAGAAAAATATAGTAATTGTTATTTAGAAATTTCAGGACTTATATCACTTAATGACTATCCACGAATTTTTGGAATCAATATGTGGAAAATGATTTTTCTAAGATCTAGTGGTATAAATAATCCAAATGCATTTGTTTTATATTGGTATCTCTTACTTGATGAAACAGCTGAAATCTCTATATATACTGAAAAAAACGGAGAACTTCTTTGGCATCATGATGGACAAGGCACACCAGAAATGCGAATATTATTATTTTCTGGAAACTATATATCATCCTCTGGTGGAGAGGATAGATTACAAGTAGATATTAATGGTCAAACAAGAGCTATTTGGATTCATGAATATTAAAAATCTATTATGAATCTCTTCTTTTTTTCTTATTTTTAAAGAAATTTTATACCTTTTTTAAAAAATTTTCATTTCCTGCAATTGCTAATGGAAAAGTATATGTCAGTCTTTCAAAGGAAATAGGGCTTTTAAAACAAAAAGGCACATTATTTTGTTTTAGTTAACCTAAAATTAGAATCATATTTCAAAGCAAATTACAAATCCAAAATTAGATTGATTATATTGTTTTTTTATAAAAAAATAAATATCTTTTCTTTATTCATACCCGGTATACATAGTATATGGGGCATTATTATGAAATTATCAATTCCTCCTGAACCAACAATGATAAAGATACAATTTGGTAAAGAAATTAACAAAATTGAAATGAAAATTGAGACACTTACTTTATGGTTTGGAAACAGACTTCCAAGCTATTTATGGAATGAAGGAGGATGGGCAAAACCTCTAAAAAAAGAAGGTTATAACTGGCAGAGTTTTTTAAAAATATTATCACTACATAAAAAAGACATGATAAAATGGTCATGGGACACCTTATCTTGGAAAGATTTTCTAATTAAAATACAAAAAACTATAAAAGATCCTGTTTTCAAAACAATACTTGCAAGCACTTAATGGGGGAATTTTATGGATAATAAACTTGAAGTAGATGGAGTACCGATAGTCCTTGCTGCATCAAGAGCTGAAGCAAATGAGTATGACAATAATCCTTTTTCTGCATTTATTTGTACATTCCCGAAAAAATTTTCAGGCTATGCATTAAGAGAACATTTATCAAACCTTGAAAGTAACGAAGATGGAACAGCGAAACGTACCATTTATGGTTTAAGAAAAGTAGAGTCAATCTTGATAGATGAATTTGGTGAAAAAAACGTTGTTGTATCTCATTATAATAATCTTGGTAAATTCATTGGTAAAAAAACAAAAATCGTTGGTATCTCAAGTATGGATCCAATGGGACTTGCATATGTTTCTACAACATATAATTCACTTATTGGTTTTGGCGGAGAGGCCTTAAATGCTTCAGAGTTTGAAATACTGGTAAATCATCCTTCCATTTTAAAATTTAAACCAAAAGTTGTTGTTGGTGGACAAGGCTCATGGCAGATTATAGAAGCAGATGCCCAAGAAAAACTAAAAGTAGATGTTGTTTTTCAGGGAGAAGGTGAACAAGACCTAGTTGATATTTTTAAAAAATTAATGAATAATGAAAATGTTCCAAAATCTTTTGAGGCAAAAAAATCAGATAGAGAAAAAATACCTGTAATAAAACATGCTGCATCATATGGAATGGTTGAAATTATGAGGGGATGCGGCAGAGGATGTCAATTCTGCAGTCCTACCATGAGGACAAAATATTCCTTTCCACTGGAACATATAATGAAAGAAGTTGAAATCAACATCAAAGAAGGAGCAAAATCCATTTTTACTGTAACAGAAGATATATTTTTGTATAAATCTGAGAAGAATTTTATCCCAAATACAAAAGAGGTTGTTAAACTATACAAATCAATTGCATCGTATCCTGGTGTTGAATATATTTTACTTTCACATGCATCTTTTGCACCAATTATTTATGATAAAAAACTACTGGATGAGTTAACTCCAATTTTAATTGAAAAAACAAAATGGAATCCTAGTACAAGTAGCATGTACAAAAAACCTTTTGTATCTGTTGAAATGGGCATTGAATCTGGTAGTGTTAGATTAATGAAGAAATACATGAAAGGAAAAGCATTACCATTCACAGTTGATAATTGGCCAAGCCTTGTTGTAGAAGCAATAGGACTTATGAATGACTATGATTGGTGGCCACTATGCACTATAATGACTGGTCAACCAGATGAAAAAGAAGAAGATGTTATTGCTACATTAAATCTTATTGATGATCTAAGAAATCACAATGCAAAGATGTTTTACACACCTGTGCTATTTATTCCACTTAAAGAGGCTATTTTGGGTAATTGTAGAAGAGCAGATCTAAACAGTTTAACTGAGTTGCAATGGGAAGTAATATCAAGGTCCTGGAGGAACAACATTGATTTCTGGGCACCGGATTTACAAAAATATATAGGTCCTACATTTTTCTTTGCTCATTGGTTCTATGGAAGATGGAAGCATGGTAAAAAATCAACTAAACCAATGATGAGACTAGCTGGTTTTCCTATTGCTAGAAAAATTGATAAACAATGCGACCTGGAATACTGTCAAAATGGCTCTAAAAACATTTTAGCAAAAATAAAAGAAAGATACTTTGAGTAAAATAAAAATAGATTCCATATTTTTCTATATTAATTTAAATCGTAACTATCTGAAAATGTTTATCAAAAAGAATAAGAAATTAGATGAAACGTTTATCAGCTTTTTAGAAATGCACTATAAGCAAGATAAGTTGAATAGACATCAACTTTACTAATAACCTCAAACGGTGAATGCATACTCATCACAGCAGGACCTAAATCTATTACTTCCATTCCTAATCTTGAAAAGTATTTTGCAACAGTTCCACCGCCACCGTTATCAACCTTACCAAGTTCTGCGGTCTGCCACGGGATTTTTCCTTTAATTAAAAGAGCCTTTATTTCAGCAACATACTCTGCTGAAGCATCATTTGCAGAATATTTCCCGCCATGACCAGTAAATTTAGCCATAACAACACCATTTCCAAGGGTTGATGCATTTTTAAGTTCAAAAACATCTGTGTAATTTGGTGTAACTGCTGCATTAACATCAGCTGAAATCACCTTTGATTTAAGCATAGCACTATCAACATCTAAGTTTGGGTCAATCTCTCTAATCATTGATCTTAAAAATGATGTAACTTGAGCTGTTGCATTACCTTCACTACCAACTTCTTCTTTATCTACAAATAAAGCAATTGCAGTATGCTCCGGATTTTTCAAATCCATGATTGCTCTAAGTGAAGTATAAGCACAAGCCCGGTCATCTTGACCATAAGCACCAATAAGGGATTTATCAAAACCCATGTCTCGGGCCTTATAAGCAGGCACTGCCTCAAGTTCAGATGAAATAAAATCCTCTTCAGTTAATCCATAATCTCTGTTTAACTTCTCCAAAATAGAGACTTTTATTTTTTCTGTGAAATCACCTTTTGCTGGTTGACTTCCAACCATTATATCAAGACTTTCACCAGTTATTGCCTCATCAATTTTTTTAATATTTTGCACCTTATGAGAAAGATGGGGTAATAAATCAGGTACAGAAAATATAGGATCAGATTCATCTTCCCCAAGCGTAAATTTCACTTTTTTACCGTCTTTTTTTATAACAATTCCATGTAAAGCAAGTGGAATAGTAACCCAATGGAATTTTTTTATCCCACCATAATAATGAGTCTCAAAAAGAGCAACATTGCAGGATGTATCTTCATAAAGTGGGATTTGTTTTAAATCAAGTCTTGGGCAATCTATGTGAGATATAACTATTCTAAAACCTTCACTAGCAGGTTTTTTACCCGGAAAAATGATTGCCACAGATTTATCCTTATTAATCTTAATTTTTTTATTGCTAGATTTTGCTATTTCAGAAATTTTATTTACAGCTTCTCTTTCTGTTTTTGCTTCATTTAAAAATTTCTTGTAATCCTCACAAAAAGTAAAAGCATTTTTAATTTGATCCTTGGTAAGAATATCCCATGCAGATTTTTTTTTATATGCAAATTTACTTTCTTTATCCTTTTTTTTACTATCTTTCTTCGCCATATTATTTTGCGCCTCTAAAGTAAGTCATATGATATTCAAATAAAAAGATAACTAACTAAAAAATAAAAAAAGGAAAAACAGTAGTAATTTTTTTTATCTTCTTCTAATAAAAAATACTGCTGCGACTCCTATAATAATTACAATAATAATTAAAACAACAAAGATGATCAAACCAGAACCTGAATCTTCAGAACCACCGTTATTTGGAGTGCTGGCTGCAGAAATTGTAACAGTAGTTTCATCATAGCCCATTTTTATTCCCTCAGTGTCACTCACGAGTAAAGTAACATCAAAGGTTCCTGATTCATCATATGTATGTTTTGGATTTTTTTGGTTTGATTCTCCTCCATCTCCAAAATCCCAAGACCATTCTAAATCAGATGACTCGTAATCTGAACTTCCATAAAACTGAACAGTTTTACCGACAGTTCCTGTATAAGGTCCTCCTGCATCAACTTCAATCATTTCAAATTCTTCAGGGCATTGATCAAAATATAATTCTCCCGATAACGAATATTCAATAGTATATGAAGATAGATTTAGACATTTTTCATCAGAACTAGACAAATTAAATGAAATTTTTAGTTCATTTGTTCCGGCACCAGAAGATGCTATTACATCTATTTCATTAGCTTCTCCATCTTCAGCAAAGGCTTCTCCACCAAAATAATCAACCATGTACTCATTTAAATCTGTTGTTAAATACATACTGTAACCTATAAATTCCAAATCCTGAATTTTTCCACCGCTGGCTAGTTGTAATTTAAGTTCAACTTCTTTACCTTCTTTTGAGCAGGAAATTATATAAATATCGATATTTGGTCTATTAACTTGTTTATTATTTTCGTCTAAAACATCATTTGTTTCATCAGTAAAAGACAATACCTCTTCTGCAAAAACTATTGGTGTTAAAATCATTAATAAAATACAGATTGCGGTTATTATTAAAGATAGTTTTTTCATCATGTTTGTTACCTCGCTTTATTATTGTTTTAGCAAACCCCAATGTTAATTCTGGTTTATAATGTTTTTTTATATCTTAATATCATTTAATTTAAAACAGTTTTAGTTAAATCTAATTAATAATTAAAATCTCGAATATTTATTAATCTTTAAATTTAGTTTTTATTTTAATTTTTTCTTAAGGTTTTGTACAGTGGTTGTGAACTCATTTAAAGTTGATTCTAATGTACCTAGTGTTTCATGAATTCTGTCAGTAATTATTGCTCCTTGTGGAGATGGGGTGACTATTCCATCTTTTTCTAGAGTTCTTAAAGAATATCTAATCATGTGTTGTGGTTGGCCAGTCATTTTGGATAGTCTAATTATACCAATAGGTCCATGATCTTTTACTGTTTTTAATACCTCTATATGCCTACTTAGTAAATCTAATTCTTTTTCAGCAACACTGGTTATACCAGTAAATTTATTTGTTTTTCCTACCATCAATACCTCCTGTTACTTGTTAACATAATGCATTACTAATATTTATTTTTTACTAATATCAATTCGAATTTGAACCAAAAGAAAATTATAATACACACATCAATTATTCGGTATCTCATGGCAATAGGATTTGCATTATTATCAATAAGCCCTTTATATGAAAAAGATGTGTATAAAATTCTAACAACTGATGTACCAGAAATAACAGAAGTTCATCCTCTATTTGGAGAGTATGATATTCTAGTAAAAATAGAATGCCCAGACATTGATAGCATTGGTCAGGTAGTAATAAAAAAAATTAGATCCTTAAAAGGTGTTGTGGATACAAAAACACTAATTGGAACAAAAAGTTTAACTGGAGAATAGTAACCTTACTTTTGTTTTCTCTGCTGGCGAGCAAGATACCTAAATCTCTCCTCTACTGTAAATATTTGAGCGATAAGCCAGATTTCGCTCTTTTCTTCCTCACTTGATACTTGCCCTACAATTAACATTTTTTTATCTTCTCCATACCATGCTATTTGATAGCATTATTCAATATATATATTTGTTTTTATTAGTATATATAAATTTCTATTTATTTAATAGATAATTTTATTTAAAAAAATTCAACATGTAAAAATTACAAAAACAAAATGAGTGTAAAACATAAAAATTGTTATAAATATTATATAATAATATATAGATATATTTATGTATTAGAATAGAGCATTATATTTACTGAAAAATGAAAAAAAGATTATTAATAATATTAATTTTGGCAGTTATTTTACTTATAATTCATAATTTAATTGTAAATAGCAAACCTGTAGAAGAAAACAATACTAAATTAAAACTTTCGAGAAATATAATTTATGTTGATGACAACAACACAGAGGGACCATGGGACGGTTCGATCGATTATCCATACCAATATATATACGAAGCAATTAATAATTCAACAAATGAAGATATTATCTATGTTTTTTCTGGAGTATATTGTGAGAATTTTATCATTGACAAGAGATTAACTTTAATCGGGGAAAACGAAAGCAATACAATTATTGATGGGGCTTATGAAAGATATATTGTAAACATAACTTCTGAAAATATATATTTTGAAAATTTTACAATTAGAAATACAGGTGGTTTTACAAAGGATGCGGGAATTATAATAAACTCAGAGAATAATTCGATAAAAAATTGTACTATTTATAGGGCTAAGATAGGATTATATTTAAAAAAATGTAAGAAAAATGTAATAGAAAATTGTACTATTCATACAAATGCAGAAGGGATATTACTTGAATTATCAAGTAATAACTCTATTATAGCTTGCTGTCTTGGCCATAATGCAGTCGGAATAAATTTTGAAAAATCCAACAACCTCCAAGTAAGTTATTGCTATGCTCATACAAATGGTATTGCACTTCTTTTAAATGATTCTGAGAATATAGAAATTAATCATTGTAATATAAGTGATAATACTGTAAATTTAGGTGGTATTTTTATTGTTGAATCTTTAAATATCACCATAAACAACAATATAATAAGACACAATGGTGCTGGCATAAGTATATACTCGTCAAAAAATGTTAAAATTATAAACTGTGATTTAGTTTTTAATACACATTATGCATTAATAATGAGGACTCCATCAAAAAACATAATAGTTTCAGACTGTAATATAAAAAATAACCTTAGATATGGTTTCTATATTGAAAAGAGAAATTCATGTTTAATTGAGAAAAACAATATAGAAGGAAACAATCTTTTTGGAATTCATTCAAGTTTTGTTAAATGCATTGCAAGAAAAAATTGGTGGGGCTCATTTCTGGGACCTTCCTATATTGAAGCAATAAAAAGAGATAGAATCACTTTTTTACTTTTTAAAATAAGATGTATTCCTTGGTCGATTAAACCCTATATGGATATTGGGGCAAATTGGATGGATAATGAAAATTATATGGTTGATAAGACTATTGATCCAACAGAAAAAGAAATAAATTTTTCTGAAAATGATACCGATAATGATAAGGTTCCAGATTGGTGGGAGGAAAAATGGGGTTATGATCCAAACAAATGGGATGATCATAAAAATTTAGACCCAGATGAAGATGCATTAAATAATATAGAGGAGTGTTTTACTGATCAATGGGGATCTAACCCTATCAAAAAGGACATATTTTTAGAAATAGATTGGTTAGAATCAATAGAATCCAACCATTCAAACAGCCCTCCGGAAGACCTACTTGAAAAACTTGTTTTAACCTTTAAAAAACATGATATAAATTTTCATTTTGATATTGGAAATCTTGGAGGTGGAGAAAAAATTCCTTATTTTGAATCTAATTTTTCTTATGTAAAATTGGTAAATCTTTATTGGGATTATTTTCTACATAATGATTTAAAAAATCCTAGAAAAGGAATTTTCCACTATGAGCTTATTTGCAGTTATGGTCCTGATCTTAATTTTCCATTTTTTGGTTGGGACAATCTTGATTTCATTGCTGTTTCAGCTGATTGGTTAAAGGATAAAAATCCTTTGAATTCTAAAGACCGACTTATAATTGGAGCGACAGTTCATACACTTGGCCATACATTAGGATTAATTGCTGATACATATGGAGGTATTGATAATTTAGGGGTCTTAATTCCCTTTAGCCTGCAATGGTGGAAATATCATAATTACAAAAGCAGCATGAATTACAAATATAAATATAACATTTTTACATTTTCAGATGGTACTCATGGTTATGGGGATTTTGACGACTGGAGTAATATTGATTTTGGTTTTTTTAAAAACACCCATTTTGAATGGTCAAAATAAAAAGAATCAGTCTTCCTTCCATTTTGTCAACAATACACCCGCTATAAAAAATATACCGGCAAATATTAAGACTATCCCTGTATAGAATATTGCCTTCTCGTAATCCAGATTAATCATAGAATTTCTTAGTCCTTCATTTACATAATAAAGAGGAAGAATTCTGGCAAAATCCTGTAGGAACTGCGGCATTTGATCTAATGGGAAAAAGGTGCCAGCAAGAAACATCATTGGAAAAGTAATGGCCCCAGCAGCTGTATCTGCGGTTTCTTCTTCTTTTACAAATCTTCCTATGAGCATCCCTATTCCTGAAAAAAGAAAACTGTTACCAATGATGATTGCTATCATCCATATGTTAATTGTAATAACTACATTCCATGCAAGAATTCCAACTATTACTGCAATGCTTGTGGAAAAGAATGAAAGAAATAACATAAAAAGCATTTTTGAAAGTATCCATTCTGTTCTTGTTATAGGAGTTGTTTGAAGTTTTCTAAGAATTCCATCTTTTCGGTACTTTGTATTACGCTCAATACTTCCGTATATACAAAGTTGCATGATTGTAAACCCTATCATTCCTGGTATGAAGAAATCAATATATTTGAATTTACTAGTAATGGTACTTACTTGATCCATACCAATAATATGTTTACCATTAGCAATTCTGAGATTAAATTCTTGAAGACTACTACCTATAATGCTCCTTACAACTGATGTTGCACCTTGATCTGAAGGGTCATAGTAGAAAGAAAGATTTACTGTAACATTTTTATTATAAAACGATTCAAGAATTTTGTCGCCAAATCCTTCTGGTATAACCAATGCTCCTCGCAAATCGTTTTCTTTTATATAATCATTAATATCAATATCCCTAGGAATTTTTTGTACATCTAGAACAGTAATATTTTCAAGCATTTGGGTATAATTTTGTGAAAATTCAGAGTTATCTAAATCTTGTATAGAAAGTGTGTATGTTGGGTTGTCTGATCCTGAAAAGATAGCTCCGAAGATTAAAATCAACATAACAGGAAATACAATTGACCAAAAAATAGTACCGCGACTTCTGAGCCATCCTTTCATGCTTGCAACAAAATCAGTTATAATTATACGTGGTTTCATGGTGTTTCCTCCGAAAGTTTTGCACCAGTAAGATTCAAAAAGACTTCCTCAAGATTAGAATGTCTTATTTCTATACTTTCGTAATCGACACATGCTCGACGTAGCTCAGAAAGAACTTCAAGCACCCTCTCTTTATAGTCTATTTTAACAGAGATATTTCCATTTCCTTCAGATGTTGCTGAAAATCCCCTTTCTTTTAGGATTTTTGCAGTATCACTGTTTGAACACTTATTAACATGAAGAACAGCCCCTGTCCCATATTTTTTAGTAAGCTCATCAAGTGATCCTTCAGCAATAATTTTTCCTTTATGAATAATTGTTATATGATCAGCTAAATGTTCTGCCTCTTCCATATAGTGTGTAGTAAGAAAAACGGTTTTACCCCTTTTTTTTAATCCTGAAATAACATTCCACACCTCACGACGGGCTTTTGGATCAAGTCCTGTGGTTGGTTCATCAAGAAAAACAATCTCAGGATCATTTACCAATGAAATTGCTACACCGACACGTTGTTTCAAACCGCCAGATAGATTTCTATATAACATTTTTTTATGATCTGTAAGATCCATCATCTGAAGGATTTGATCTACATCTGCTCTTTTTTCATATAATTTTGAAAAATACATTAATGTCTCTCTAACAGTTAATCGTTCATAAGAATGAAACTCTTGAGGTAAAATGCCGATTTTTTCTTTCACATCATTAAAAGATGTTTTGATATCCTTACCAAGTATTTTTATGGAACCTGCAGTTGGAACACGAATAGATTCAATCATCTCAACTGTTGTAGTTTTACCCGCACCATTAGGACCCAAAAATGCAAAAACCTCTCCTTTTTTAACATAAAAAGAAATACCATCCACAGCTACAAGATTACCATAAACCTTTTTTAAATTAGATACTTCAATTG
>JGI2172J19969_10000448_pt1 | contig 17582 bp, 8 predicted proteins | sample DeeMarSWOR230_32_FD_19969 | JGI IMG/M metagenome (IMG submission 19969)
AATTTCCCGGGATCTCAGAGAGATGAGTGAAAAGGGTATGGGCAGGGCGGAAATATGGGATGTCGCCGCTGTGAGAAATCCGGATAATATGATACCCGCAGGTCCGGCCTTTTTAAGCGACAGCTCTGTCGCAATGATCAAATTCGCGCTTGATGAAGGAAGAAAATATGGATTGAAAATAGGAATGATTGGGTCAAGCGGGTGGAATGCCGGTGGAGAATGGGTTGAACCTGACTGGGCATCCAAACAGTTATTCTATTCTGAACTGATAGTGCAGGGCCCATTCAAAAGTCGTATTGAACTCCCCTTCCCAGAAGTTCCCAGGCGAAGTCCAAAAGATATCAATGATATGCCATTGTATTATAAAGAGGTTGCGGTTCTGGCCTTTCCCTATAGTTCAAATAAAAAACTTGGAAGCACTGATCAGATTATCGATCTGACCTGCAAATTAGTCGACGGAAGCGTCCCTGTTGATCTGCCTGCTGGAGACTGGATCATTATGCGTTTCATCTGCTCGAACAACGGGCAGAGACTGATAGTGCCTTCTCCCAAATCGAATGGGCTTTTTATAGACTTTTTCGACCCAAATTCAACCAGAAGACATCTCAGTCATATACTCGAAAGACTCGGAATCAAACCCGGATCAAATCAGGAAGGCGGACTGGCATATATAGAGTTTGACAGCATGGAACTGGCCGAAGGAATACCCTGGACGGATTCCATGCCCGTAATTTTTAAAGAATGGAGAGGTTATGACCTGATCAGATACCTGCCAGTATTGGCCGGATGGATAATCGATGGGGAGTCCGATAGGTTCCTGTATGATTGGAAGAAAACAATCAGTGATCAGTTCATATTCAGCCATTACACGACCGGCAGGAAATTTCTGAAAGAATATAATGTTGACCTAGTAGCTGAAGCCGGAGGACCGGGACCTCCCACATGGGACACATGCCCTGTTGATGCCTTGAAAGCACTTGGCAATGTGACAGTTCCCCGCGGTGAGTTCTGGGTGCAGCACCGGAATATCTTCCTTGTAAAAGAAATCGCCAGCGCATCTCATATTTATGGAAAAAGTTTAGTTGACGCCGAATCATTTACGACCTGGCGGCGATGGAAGGACAGTCCTTATGATCTGAAGAAGCTTGTCGACCGTGCCTTTTGTGAGGGATTGAACTGTGTGACATTTCATACATTCGCAAGCACGGGACCTGAAGATGGATTGCCGGGGAGGACTTACCATGCCGGTTCGGACATTAATCATGCCAATACCTGGTGGAATAAGTCACGGCCATTCATGGATTATCTCGCCAGATGCAGCATGATGCTTCAGCGGGGCTTGTTTGTGGCTGATGCTTGTTATTATTATGGGGACCAAGCACCGAATTTCTACCCGGCCTATCATGACGTCCCTCAAAAGCCGGTGCCTGAAGACCTTGGGAAGGGATATGATTTTGATGTCATCAACAGTGATGTCATACTCAACAGGATGACGGTGTTAAATGGTAGGATTGTACTGCCTGACGGGCTTAGTTACTCCCTGCTGGTACTCCCTGACAGGGATGACATCCCTCTTGAAATACTTCGGAAACTCGAAATAATGGTCAAAAAAGGGGCCACCGTAATTGGAAGGAGGCCCTCAACGGTTCCTGGTTTGAAAGACTATTCGAAACAGAACATGGAACTGATGAAAATTGCTGACAGAATGTGGTCGGGAATTGATAATGAGCAGGTAAAGATCAACCAATACGGGAAAGGAAGAGTTATTTACGGCCTTACAGTCAAGGAGGTCTTATCCGGTGATGGCATCGGCCCTGATTTCATTCATGAGTCTCCTTCAGACCTGGATTATATACACAGGCGGTCCGGAGATATTGAGCTCTATTTTATCAGGAACACTTCCGAGAAATTCTACTCCGGTGAGTGTTCATTCAGGGTAACCGCCATGTATCCGGAGTTATGGGATCCGTCTACCGGAGAACAGGTGGGAATTGAGGAATTCACCGAAAAGAATGGCAGAATCGGCATCAATCTTGAGCTTGAACCTTATGCTTCAGTATTTGTTGTGTTCTCCAATAAAAAGAGACCACTTTTTTCAAAACATAAATCAGGCGACGTAACAAGTTTGTGTGTTGACGGAAGCTGGAGAGTGACCTTCCCCGAAGGCTGGGGTGCACCGGTAGAAGTTCACTTCGACAGGCTTATATCATGGACTGAAACCCGAAACGATGGGATACGGTATTTTTCTGGAACCGCCTGCTATTTTAAAACCCTTTCAGTTGAAGAGGAGTTTATCGCTCATTCCAGGATTGAGCTGAGTCTGGGAGAAGTATACGATGTGGCGGAGGTATATCTGAACGGGGAATCAGCGGGGATAATCTGGAAGCCGCCTTACAAACTTGATGTAACACATTTGATTCAAGCCGGTGAAAACGATCTCAAGATCGAGGTTGTGAATCAATGGGTCAACCGGCTTACAGGAGATATGCTTTCTGAGCCCGGTGATCGGTTTTGCCGTACCAATCAACCATATATCACCAGGGATGATATGGGCTATGACAACTGGGCAGAAGGAGGGGATGAGACTTACCGACTGCAAATGTCTGGATTGCTGGGACCGGTGAAATTGATGTTTATAAATAATCACAAATAAAATACTTTAGAAAATCTTGCTTTCTTTTAAAAAGGAACGTGGTCATGAAAGGGAAAAAAATTATTCTTCAGATCTGTATTCTGGTTTTGCTGCTGAATTTGCCCGTATCATCAGCTTATGCTCAATCAGGATCAACTAGGTTAGAGAAAAGCGGAGACCTGATCAGCTGGTGGTCTTTTGATGAGAAGAATGAAGAATATGTGATTGATAAGGTTCAGCAGAGTAAGGACGCGCTATTCGGGAATTATGAATACGTGGACGGCATATCAGGCAGGGCGATCAAACTGGATGGATTCCGCACTTATATAAAGAGGGATCAGAACAATTTAAAAAATCTGACAGGGGCCTTTACGGTTGAGTCATGGATCGCACTTGCCAGTTATCCCTGGTCATGGTCGCCTGTCATCGATTGCTCATACAGGCAGCTAAGGGGATTCTTTTTCGGGATCGGTCCGGAAGGACGAGTGGGCTTTATGGCGGGTGCCGGAAGTTCATGGGTTGAAGCCATTACTCAAAATAAAATTCCCTTGAGAAAGTGGGTGCATATAGCTGCAGTATTTGAGCCGGACAATAGAATCACTATCTATATAAACGGGAAAGAAGCCGTTGTTCTTGATATCAAAGGGAACTATGTTCCTTTAAGGTGGGGACCTCTGACCATCGGGAGGAACATTGAACCTCAAACATGGGCTGAATTTCAGCTGACCCAGAGAGCCCATTTCTTCCTTGATGGTAATCTGGACGAAATAAAAATATCAGGCAAAGCCAAAAGTGCTGAAGAAATCAGAGGGGAGTGCACTTCTGTAAACAACCTTCCTGTTCCTGCACTGAGTATGCGGGACCGCCTGCCAATCGGGCCTGCAGGTTCCGGAAGCTTCGGCGCTTTTTATACACGGCTTGACTATTATAAGGAGTGGGATGATTTGTGGCGGGTAAGCGATGTCCCTGATCTGTATGTGCGGTTTGATCAGTCACCGGTTCAACTGGTATTCTGGCGGGGAGCAAGCTTTGTTCCCTGCTGGACTACAGAAAACGGGATCTGGTACACAAATGAGTGGCTCGAAACATGGGGGGATGATGTGGTCAGCTGCGCGGAACCGATCATGGACCGGCATTGCCGGTATTCACATGTACGGCTTATAGAAAACACTGAGGCCCGGGTGGTGATTCACTGGCGTTACGCGTTATCGGATGCCTTCTATGATATAGCCGCCGTTAGCGATGACGGCAGAGGCGAGTGGTGCGACGAATTCCACATCATCTATCCCGATAAGGTTGGAATCAGAAAAATGGAACTGCACTACTCAAAGCCCGAACGGAACCATGACTGGGCCGAACAGATCGTGGTCATTCCACCGGGAAAATATCCCGATGATGTGATCGAAAAGGATGCAGTTTCTCTCGTGAACATGTCAGGTGAGGTCCATAAATATTCATGGTTTGATGAGGACCTGAAGGTGGAGATGCCTGAACCAAAAGGGGCCAACATGTCCTATGTGCATCTTAAATCGAAATACCGCCCATTTTTTATCTTATCTCCCGATCCGGTTGAGACGGTGGAAGGGAAGTGGGATTCACCCTTTTTCAGGACTTACGCGGCTAAAATGGCCAAAGGGTACAGGCAGGATCCGGTCCCCTCAGTATACGGATGGTGGGACCACTGGCCGGTGGCTCAAATCCCCGGAGACGGTAGATGGGTGACAATACCTGACCGTCCAAGCCATTTTAATCTGACCACATTTATTCAGTGGAAAGACTATGAATATACCGGCAGAACCCGGACCCGAATCATGCTGCAGGGAATGACGGATAAAAAGCCCCATGAACTCTTGCCGCTGGCCAAATCCTGGCTTAACGCGCCGAAAATGGAATTGCTTTCAGACGGCTACAAGGGAGAAGAGTATGATCAGTCAGAGCGTGCTTATCTCACTGAAAAGTTAGACACAAATGAGTTGAATCCCTGTACATTTATTCTGAAGGCATCTGAAAACTCCCCTCTCCTGAATCCGGCAGTTATTGTCAAGAACTGGGGAAATAAGTTGTCAAAGCTCACTGTCGATGGACGAGAGAAAACAGATGGTAAGGATTTCAGACAGGGGATCAGAAAAGGACCTGCTGGAGAAGATCTGATTTTATGGATAAGGCTGGAAAGTCAGAAAACTGCAAAAATAACTTTGAATCGATCTGGAAAATAATCTAAAGAGGGGGTGAAGAAGATGAAAAGAATTGCAGTCAGCATAATCCTTTGTTTCTGTATCGCTGGCCCACAGCTCTTTGCACAGAATGAGAATGTGTCACAACAGATAGACCAAAAAACCTTTAATCCCGGCACCTTACTCTGGTATGACAAGCCGGCTCAAAAATGGGAAGAGGCCCTGCCTGTAGGAAACGGCCGCTTGGGGGCCATGGTGTTCGGGACACATGGCGAGGAAAGAATTCAGCTCAACGAAGAGACCTTATGGTCCGGAGGACCCTATTCAACAGTGGTTAAGGGCGGCTTCAAGGTTTTACCTGAAATCCAAAGGCTAATTTTTAAAGGGCAGCCCATTGCAGCCCACAAACTGTTCGGGCGGCACTTGATGGGAGATCCTGTTGAGCAGATGAAATATCAGTGTTTGGCTAACCTGCATTTGTTCTTCCCAAATGAAGAAGAAGTGACAGAGTATAAGCGCTGGCTCAACCTTGAGACGGCGACCACCCACGTAGAGTATACCGCGCATGGGGTAAGGTACCAGCGCGATGTCACTGCATCGGCACCGGATCAGGTGATCGTGATCAGGCTGACGGCCGACAGGCCCGGACAGATCTCACTCCGGGCACAACTCAGAGGTATACGGAATACCGCGCATTCCAATTACGGTAATGATTATTTCCGGATGGACGGGATCGGCAGTGACGGGGTAATGGTCAACGGGAAATCGGCCGACTATCTGGGAGTGGATGGCCAGCTGCGCTACCGGGCCCAGCTGAAGGCCGTCCCTGAAGGCGGGACCATGCGGGTAGACGGGGACGAACTCTTTATTGACGGGGCAGATGCGGTGACCCTCTATTTTGCGGCTGCGACCAACTTTATCAATTATAAAGATGTGAGCGGTGACCAGGTGGACCGAGTGAATAGGGTATTCAAGGGGATTAAAGGCAAGTCCTTTGATGAAATATGGAAGGCCGCCATAGAAGATTATCAGTCCTTTTACCGTCGTGCCTCCCTGACGCTGGCTGTTGTTCCGAACTCAATGCTGCCCACAGACAAACGCATGGCAGCCTTTGAAACCGGCACCGATCCCAGCCTGGCCGCACTGGCCTACAATTTCGGCCGTTACCTGCTGATCTCTTCGTCGCGTCCGGGTACCGAGCCCGCGAACCTGCAAGGTATCTGGAATGAAAGTCAAAATCCAAGCTGGGATTCCAAATATACCACCAATATCAACACAGAGATGAACTACTGGCCGGTGGAATCAGGAAATCTCTTCGATTGCGCTGAACCGCTTATCCGAATGGTAAAGGAGCTGACCGATCAGGGCAGTCAGGTGGCCAGGGAGCACTATGGAGCAAGCGGCTGGGTCTTTCATCAGAACACCGATATTTGGCGTGTAGCGGCCCCCATGGACGGACCGACCTGGGGGACTTTCACCGTGGGTGGAGCCTGGCTGACCACCCACCTATGGGAGCATTATCTCTATACGCTGGATACTGATTATCTCGAGGAAGTGTATCCTGTGATCAAGGGTTCAGTGGATTTCTTTATGGATTTTCTGATCGAACATCCCAACGGAAAATGGCTGGTGACCAATCCATCCAACTCTCCGGAAAATCCCCCCAAAGGCCCTGGGTATAGGTACTTCTATGATGAAGTGCCCGGATTCTACTACTTTACCACGATCTGCTATGGTGCCACTATGGACATGCAGATCCTCACGGATCTATTCGGCTATTATGTCAAGGCTTGTCAGATCCTGAATCGAGATAAAGCCTATGCGAAAAAAATCCTGGCTGCCCGGTCCCGCTTGGTACCGCCGCTTATTGGCAAAGACGGCGCCCTGCAAGAGTGGACCGAAGATTATGAACAGGCGGAGGATAAACACCGCCATTTCTCACACATGTATGGCCTGTACCCGGGAAATGTGATCAGTGCGAAGCGGACACCCGAACTGGTGGATGCATGCAAGGCTGTACTGGAGCAGCGCGGTGACGGAGGCACCGGATTCTCACGCGGCTGGAAAATGGCTCTCTGGGCCCGCCTATATGACGGCCAGCGAGCGCATAGAATATTCAAAGGGTATATCAAAGAGCAGGCCTACCCGCAGCTTTTTGCCAAATGCTATACACCTCTCCAGGTGGACGGGACCTTCGGAGTGGCTGCAGGAATCACCGAAATGCTGATGCAGTCCCATGAAGGGGTGATCGATCTTCTGCCGGCCCTGCCGGAGTTCTGGAGTGACGGCCGTTTCGACGGTGTCTGTGCCCGAAGCGCTTTTGAGCTGGATATGCAATGGAAAAACGGAGAAATAACCTGTGTCGACATTCTGTCAAAAAAAGGTCAGACCTGCCTGATCAATCCGAATACCAAAGTCAGCATCACAACTGACGGCGTGAAGGTCAGGAGCAAGACGCACAGAGATGGATCCATCGAATTCAAGACCAGGGCAGGAAACACGTATACATTGGTACGGCAGTAATACAGAAAGATGTCGATCCCGGCCTCCCCGAAGTGGAAAATGCGAAAAAGAGGCTAGCTGGGTTGAAGAGCCATTGAACAAAATGGCGCGAAATTAATTATTTAGCGATATATCTATATTTCTCAGGGTAAATCAAATAGGGTGTAAAATATCTAACGCCCTTTTTTTCGACTAAATATTAAAATTGTAATCTGAGAAAAAAAGGATTATATTGCCGATGATGAGGGTTGGCCGCAGGGATTTCTTAAGAATGGCTCTGGCTGGGAGCGCTGGAACCGCTCTCTCCTCGCTTTGTTATTTTCAGGCCTGCCGAGGTGTTTCAAAGCCTCCCAATATTGTCGTCTTTGTGGCTGATGACCTGGGCTATGGGGATTTGGGCTGCTATGGAAATCCGATCAACCGGACTCCGAATATAGACCGTTTTGCCTCAGAAGGGATTCGCTTTACCGATTTCCATTCAGCCGGAACGGTCTGTTCACCGGCCCGGGCATCGCTTCTCACTGGCCGCCATCCCTACAGACTTGGTTTTTACTACCTACTGGGAGGAGGAGCCCATTTGAAGCGCGAAGAGTTAACCATTTCTTCGCTCCTCAAACAAGCTGGATATGAGACCTGTTTTGCAGGAAAATGGCATCTGACCGACTTTGACAGTCCGGAAAAAAAACAGCCCGATCCCAACGATCACGGCTTCGATCACTGGTTCGGAACGGTTCTTAATGCCTTCGATGGCCCCGAAAATCCAGGGAAATTTTACCGCAATGGAAAACCGGTAGGACAGATTTCCGGCTGGTACTGCGACGCCATCGTGGAAGAGGCCAAAGACTGGCTCAAAAAGCGAAAGGACAAGAATAGACCTTTTTTTCTTCTACTCTGCAGCCACGAACCTCATACGCCAATCGCCCCTCCAGAGCACCTTTCAGATGTGTTCGACAACGATACAGTCGAACGTCTGGAGAATAAAATCGAGTACGGTAGTGTCCCGCGGCCGGAAAATAAGGACATTGAAGCCAATAAAAAATTCTATTACGGAACGGTTACTCAATTAGACGCTGCATTTGGACGCCTCATGCAGAATTTGGATGAACAAGGACTCCGGGGAAAAACTCTCGTTCTTTTCACAAGCGACAACGGTCCGGAATATCCCGTTAACTTCATGGAGTCCCATGGACGTTGGGATGATCCCATCAGGGACCGCTGTTTTGGTACCCCTGGNCCTNTGCGGGGAATGAAGCGCTTTACCTNCGAAGGAGGACATCGTGTTCCGGGNATCGCCCGGTGGCCCCTCCGTATACCAGCCGGAGAAGAGAGCGATGCTCTGATCAACGGTACGGATCTCTTGCCTACTCTCTGCGATCTGGCCGGGATATCCGCTCCGATCGATCGAACTATAGACGGTGAAAGCGTGACATCCGCCCTGAAGGGAAAGCCTTTCAGCCGAAAAAAACCGGTCTGCTGGAATGCTCCCGTACATGAGTATGAATTCGTTCCGTCAATGACGATGAGAGAAAAAGATTTCGTGCTAGTAGCCTGGTTTAACGACAAGGAGCCTGATTTACTTTGGATGGACTGGATAAAGACTGCGCGTCCCGAAAGGTACGAGTTGTACGACCTAAGCCAAGATATAGGTCAGGCCGAAAATCTTTCGGAACGGATGCCCCATAAGGTCGAAGAGCTTGCTGCAAAAATGGACATCATCTGGCGTGATATTCAGAAAGAAGCTCCTGTATGGCCGGAATGGAAAGCTAAATAAGATGAAAAATCAGACGAGAAGAATAAGAGGGATGGATTACGATAAACTCTATGTCGCTAAATTAGTTATTGGATGAATATTTTAGTAATATAAATGAACTCAAATTTATGCCGTTATCGGTGTTTGCTTCTTTAGATACCACTCATAAACCTCAAACCCTTTTGTTTGCATGTCTGTAAAAAGCGGTCCATTTTTTCCACGACCTCTTGATGGTCCGTTGCCAGGTTTGTTGTTTCATAGGGATCCTTCTCCATGTCGTACAGTTCAAATCTCGGTGTTTTCTGATTGCGCGAGGGCTGCGAGTTTATTTCAATGAGCTTCCATTTTCCACGCCGGATAGAATAATTGCCCAGTTCGGAAACATGGCCGCCGGTGTCGGCGATCAGTGCCGGTCGCCGGATCCTTTGGTTTTCATCTCCCAGGATTGCAGGCAATATACTGATGCTATCCTCGGCAGCATTACCGGGAAGGGAGAAATCCAGGAATTCAGCGAAAGTTGCCATCATATCGGTCAAACTGATCGGAACATCGGAAAGGGTGCCGGGTTCGATATTCCTCGGCCATCGAACAATGAATGGAACCCGATGGCCGCCCTCATAAGCCGAGTTCTTGTATCCCCTGAAGGGTCCGGCAGATTTCTGGCTTTTAGCGCCGCGCCGCGGCCCGTTATCACTTGTGAAAATCAAAATGGTGTCATCCAAAACACCTTGGGCTTCTAGGGCCCGGCGGACCTCACCGACACACCAATCGACCAAAGCGTTCATGTCACCACGGGGACCNTCTTTGCTGGCACCGCGAATAAATTCAGGATTNACCCAGGGAATATGAGGAGCTGACAACGCATAATAGAGAAAAAACGGTTGGTTTGGATTTTCTTTTTTATGCGCGTTGATAAAATGTACCGCTTTTTCGGCCAGTTTGACATCCACCTGCTCGAGATCCCAGTCAGGCGTCATAACACCCGGATAGAAACCAGGAAGTTTATGCAATTCCTCAGAAGATTGCACAGAAGGAACACCCACCCAGGATCTATTTTCAATAAAACAGTACGGTGCATCACTGGTGGAACAGCCGGCTGTTCCAAAGAAGTAATCAAAACCAAGATCACAGGGCCCGCCCACCACATTTTTGCTGAAGTCGACTTCATTTTCGTTCATTGTGAACTGTCGCTGGAATCCCTTTTTTTTCTTGGCACGATACCATAATCCCAAATGCCATTTTCCCACAAAACCGGTTCGATACCCGCATCGGTGCATGAGCTGAGCCCAAGTGAGCCGCTCCCGGGGAATGACCGGAGGATCATACGGCATGACCAGTGAATGCTTCTTGTGTGTTCTCCAGTAGAATCGACCGGTCAAGATTCCGTATCGGGTGGGAGAGCACAAGGCGCAGCACGAATGGGCATCCGTAAAACGTATCCCTTCTTTAGCTAATCGATTGATGTTTGGAGTAGGGGTTAATGATTCAGGGTTGTAAGCTTCAACATCACCCCAGCCCATATCGTCAGCCATAATAAAGACGACGTTGGGCCTTGTGGCAAAGGCTTTATCAAAGGATTTTTTCTTAACCTCATCTCTTTTGAATATATTCGCGGAAAAAGAAATAATGCCAATTTTTTTTAAAAAATCCCGCCGGGTTGATCGATATGAGGGGGACATTTCAGACCTCCTTGATTTGTTTTGTCCCACTGCCTTGTATCAATTTATCCTGCGCTCGTCATTGTACCACTACGCCAGGAAAATATACATGAGTCCTGCCCGAGAACCTGTTTTTGAAGCACTTGACCGCTTTGTTCTCTGTCTATTCGATCTGTGAGTTTATCTTGAACTCGATGCTTTTTTGTTTTTGGATAGTGCGATGAATTTTGAGTCGTTGATCTCGACGTGAGGTTGGATATCCCTGTTTCAGGAGATACGTGGGTTGAAAATGGGGAAAATCGTGATATGCTGAAACAAGGTAAAAAATGAAATTCCTGTCTTTGAAAAATCCAAACCGTCTTAAAAATTCTTTTTTATTCNCGGCCTTTATTATCCTTTTGCTCGCATCTTCAGGGTGCACGCAGGGCCCACAGGGAAAAATGGGCAGCAAGGATTTAGCGCAGAATATTCCCGCCTGGTTTAAGGACGGCAAGTTTGGGATGTTTATTCATTGGGGGCCCTATTCCGTACTCGGAGGGGAATGGAAGGGACAGCGAATCGAACAGGGGGATATAGCGGAATGGATCATGCATCGGTTCCAAATTCCCGTTGAGGAATACCGGGCGATCGCGGCCACATTCAATCCGACCGGTTTCGATGCCCGGGAATGGGTATCGCTGGCCAAAAAAACCGGGATGAAATATATCATCATCACATCCAAACACCATGACGGCTTCGCCATGTATGATTCAGGGGTCAGCGATTACGATATCGTGGACTACACTCCCTTTAAACGGGATCCTCTGCGAGAGCTGTCTGAAGCCTGTGCCGAGGCTGGAATCAAATTCTGTGTCTATTATTCCCACCGCGAGGATTGGGAGCACCCTTACGCCTATGGGAATTTCTGGGATTTTGATACATCGCAAACCAATCTGGATACAATGGATCATCCGGAGCTNTTCCGCCGCTATCTTGACGATAAGGCCATTCCCCAGTTAAAGGAGTTGCTGACCGGATACGGTCCTCTAGGTATCGTCTGGTTCGACAGGGGGATGTACACCCAGGAGCAAGGCCGGGAATTCGTCGATCTGGTTCACAACCTGCAGCCTGAATGTCTGGTCAACGGCCGGGTTGGCCACTATGACAAGGAGCTCCTGGGCGATTACCAGAGCATGACCGATAACGGTATGCCTATCGGGGGAATCGAGGAATACTGGGAAACCCCGCAAACCTTGAATGAGACATGGGGCTACAGCCAATTCGATCAAAACTGGAAAACTCCCGACGAAGTGATCAGACGTTTGGTCACAATTGTGAGTAAAGGCGGCAATTACCTGTTGAACGTCGGTCCGACAGGCCAGGGGATTATTCCTGATCCCTCGGTCAAAATTCTGAATGGGGTGGGAGATTGGATGCGGAAAAACTCGGAAAGCATCTATGGAACATCGCCATCTCCGTTTCCCTACGAGCTGCCATGGGGATATTGCACGCGAAAGGGCAGTCGACTTTTCCTGCATGTTTTCGACTGGCCCGAGAATGGACAACTGAGTCTAAATGGGCTGAATAACAAAATCGAAAAAGCCAACTCACTTTTGAATCCAAAAGAGGCACTCCCCGTGGACCGGGATGAAGCTGGTAGTATCATAATCGGTCTGCCCTCAGAACGGCCGGATGGCATTAACTCGGTTTTTATTGTTGAAATCGATGGAGATCCCGATATTGATCCTTATATCGTGGAGCAGAACGAAGATGGATCTGTGCTCCTGGACTACCTGTCTGCCTCCACAACAGGAAATGCCCAGAAACGATTCAACAGGCGTGGGGAGTCCGGACATTTTCATATTTCGAAAATGCAGACACCAGAGGACTCTGTGGAGTGGCATGTCCAAATGAACGCAACAGGATCGTATCACGTTGACATCACCTATGCCGCCAGACCTGGATGGGAAAACGTTCGTTACATCTTAGAGATGGGGCAGGAAAGGATCGAAGGTACGATTAAATCCACGGAAGGATGGTACGAGTACAAAACCGAAAGGATCGGCCAACTCGCAGTGAAAAAAGCCGGCCGGACCGTGGTTAAAATCTATCCTAAAGACTCGCTGGACCACTACCTGATGTATTTCAATAAAATGGAATTGAAGCCGGCCGGGCGCGGTGGTGTTGAGCCTGAAAAATCCGACTGATCTTTCGATTCAACAGCTCGTTTCAGAGAGAAACGGACCTCAATATTGAGGTGTCTCTGATCCCATGGATAATTCTGGCCGGCACCTCAAAACCCTCCGACTAGAATAAGGCAAAAGAATTCCGGATGTCATTAAATTAATTATTTCACGACACTATGAACTGGCCAGAATAATCTTGACTTGATAACACTAGTAAACTTACATATTGACCTTCAATAATACTTTTTATGGGATATTTACTGGATGGATGCCCAGTTTATAGAAAGATTAAAGCCTGATCATATAAACTTGCATTAACCCTGATACCTAGGTCTATCAATGATTGTTTTTTGGGGAAGTGCTTTATAAAACGACAAATATTATAATCAGTATCTTATTAATTCGCTATAACTATACGAATAATTAATCAGTGATTACTGCTTTTTTGGCTTGAAATCTTTCAGGACTTCAGCACTGACCCAGTAGATATCGTTATGAGAGGTGTAAAAAAAGTACTTGCCATCAGGAGATAAACTGCAGCAGTTATTTGTACCCGGGGCATTGATGTCGTCGCCGAGATAGATCGCTGTGCTCCAGGTGCCATCGCTATTTCGGAAAGAAATGTAGAGATTTGTATAACCACGGCCGCCGGGTTTGTTCGAGTCGAAGACCAAGAAACTCCCATCTGGGGCAACACAGGGGTGAGCGTTGAAGGTTGAGAGATTGAATTGATCTCCAAGAATTTCATACTCGTTATATTTACCGTCAACCTTTAGATATCGTCCTATTTTGGCGCCATCAGAAAACACGGTTGTGTAAAGGATTTCGTCCTGAGTAAGAGTGGCGAACATTCCCATATCCACAAGCTTCCGGGGTTTGCCCCATCCATCTGCACTTCTCTCCATTTCCCAGATGCCTCCTCCTGTGTAATACATTTTGCCGGTTGAGGGAGATATATACATTTCATATCCAGGAATGGCGGTCTTCTTTGGTGCGGTCCAGCCGTGTTCTGTTAGCTTACACATGCTGATTCCACTTTTTGTGCCGAAGTAGATTTCCTTTCCGTTTGGAGAAAAAGTGATGGTGTTTTCATTGCTGCCGTATACGGAAACAATACCGGGAGCAAATACTACTGGTTTTTTTCCTGGCGGTGCGTGGCCAAGATAAGGCCCTTTGAGGCCGGTGTTGACTCCGGGCTCAAATCTTTCTATCTCTCGTGTCTCAAGCCGGGCGTCATCGATGCGAAAATCGATCCATGTTAGTTCCGCCCGTGACATACCATTATTTGTATCAAGCTCCAGCGCCTTTTTGTAGCTCTCGATGGCTTTCTCTCTATTCACACTGCGGACATAAGTCTGGCCCAAGTTGAACCAGGCATTTGATGATTGGGGAAAGAGTCTGGTAGTCATCTTAAGAACAGAAACAGCAGCTTTCACTCTGCCTGAGCTGCGCAGGGAATTGCCCAAATCGATGAATTCTTGTTCATTGAATGTGTACACGTCTTTTTCTTTGGAAATCAGTTCTGTAAATTTCGTCTCAGCGGCTTTAATACCCGAATCTTTAAATGTTTTTTCTAATACAGCGGCCGCAGATTCTTTCTTATTTTTTTCTTGGGCTGAAATCTGAATGACACAAACAGAAATAATCAGTATAAAGATAACCGGAACTTTCAATTTCATGGGGTGTTTCCGGATATTTCTCAAAGCGATCTTAAGGTAGTTTTTGAGCATAGCTCATCTCCTTTTCCTGAGAGTCGACTAAATATGCCTCTATTTTCGTTCTTGTAATGATTGCATTCATGAAAATAATTTCGATTCTCTGCATCAGAGGCCTTTCTCTGTTATCGCAAATATTACCTTATTCCCTATTTTTATCAGCAATAAACATGCCAATATTACCTCCTGGGATTTTCTAACACTATGAAACATACAATGTATCATTTACTAACAGTTAATGTCCGTACTCGAACAGAAATAAATATTCCCCATATCAACTTTGTGACAGAGAATAGCCAAGATTCCGTTGCTTTATAATGCAGTCTTAAGCTTCTCTTTTGCATGATAAAGTAGTTCTCAAGCAATTTTGGATTCAATACGTCACCATTTTCTTTGATATTCACTTTTTTTCTTTAAAAATCCAAGGACTGGAGATACCTGTCCATCTGGTCACAGTGAAAAGTTACTCCTTGCAATGAACAACATCGTAATCTATTGACCCTGGATAGTATCTCAGCGAATATCTCCTTACTCATGGCAACCTCTGCCATTTGGAAAACAACATAACGGCTGTGTCTTAGAACCTTGGCCCCGATCTTTATAAGTTTTACAAGCAGTGTCCGAAGCGACCAGTGCTTGATTTTTCCCGGAAGAACCAGGCGCCGCAGAAAATTGCCCAGATTATAGGACAGGACAAACAAACCTAGCCTCACCTGATTCGAGAGAAAATGTTTGCACGATAGTCTCGTCCAATTAAGAGCATACTTCCCTTCCTTTATCCATTGCTCAGCGATGCCACGCCTATTGTAGAAACGTATGACACTCCCTGCTCTGGAACTCATATTGGTTACGATAAAACCTACTCTCGGGAATAAATCTCCCTGATGCCACTCAACTTTCGCCACCACACGACGCCTCTTATGCCAGGAAGCCGCCCGGTACTTGAAATCATGAAACCACACAACCGGTTTTCTCGAAGAACGACCGACAGGACGGGTCAGCAGATGTTTAATCTCATCATACAAGAGATCATTCGCCGGAAGGCGGATAGCATACAAGAGCCCTTTTTCTTCAAGGTACTCATAAATCTCAGGTTTCGCAAACGCAGCATCGCCACGAAAGTACTTCCTTCTTTTATTGTTTTCATACCGTTGTACGATTGGTTCCAGCATCTCTTTCCAGCGGTCAGCGCTGTGGACATTGCCTGGACGAAGCATCGCTCCCTCACAGTCCCCATACTGGTTAAAGCAAAACAGAGGATGATAGCAATTGCATCTGAAATGACCATTGTATGCAGAACCTTCTTGCTCTCCGTGTACAGGGCTCTTTGAACTGTCCATATCCAAAATGACCCGATGATGGGGTGTTTTCTCCATCGCTTTTTGGATCCATCCACCGTTAATTTCAGACAAACCTTCAAGGTTTTTCTTCAAGGGAAGAATCTCTGTCTCAAAACGCCCGATTGTATTGATACTGGCAGCATTCTTCTTCTTCCCCGTCATTGCTCTCATGACAGGATCAATTGACAAACGCTGAGCATCATTGACATCCTCATATCCTGCAAGACGGCTGTACACAGATTGGCGCAGCAGGTTGGCTATATCATGCTGAATATTGCGCCCGGTCCGTTTATCGCTCATAACATCAGAAGCTGAATTAAATAATCCCAATGCATCATCAAGCTCCCGGTAGGCAAGAAGGCACCCGTCAGATGTTAATCTTGCGCCATGAAATTCTAGCTTGATTTTTCTGTTGAAACGGATGTTTAATCTTTCACCCTTTGAATGTTTCATTTTTTGTGCCCTTATCAACCTCTATCTTGTTATATAATAACAAGTTAGGGTGATTTTGTTAAGTGATTTTTGTATTTAATATGGGGAATATGGGATTGACTATTTCAGGCAAAGGGATAAGAGGATTTAAATAGCCTTTATTTGTGATTATGGTGCTTTTCTACTACCTCGCCCGCCTCAGCTGGAATAATCAGCACTTAAGTTTATGCATTTGTTAAGTCAAGTCAGTTCTTTGACATGGGAATGTCGCTAAATATATACATTTCGCGACATTCTTTTCGCCTAAGTATCAATTCATGACAATTTAAATTTGACACTCCCACCATAAATAAATATTCTTGTATCAGATATGAGAAGGGGAACAGTGGCCAACGAATGCCCAAAGTTTCAGGCTAATAATCCTGATATAATAACTCTCCGTTGAATCATGGATCGCACCAACCGTCGAGTTTTCATTCAAACTTTGGGCTTGGGGGCTGCTTCGCTGGCCGGATTCTGGGGTTGCCGTCCCTCCAAACAACCGGCCCGTCCCAATATTCTTTTCTGCATTGCTGACGATTGGGGCTGGCCGCACGCCGGAGCTTATGGGGACCAGGCGGTAAGGATTCCTGCCTTTGATCGCTTGGCCAGCGAAGGAGTTGTTTTTGAACACGCTTATGTGATGAGTCCCTCTTGCACGCCCAGCAGAAACTCTATCCTGACAGGTCAACACCACTGGCGATTGGAGGAAGGCGCTAATCTATGGTCGACCCTTGATGTAAAGTTCCCGGTTTATTCTCTTTTACTGGAAAAAGCTGGCTACCATGTCGGCTATTGGCGCAAAAGCTGGGGGCCGGGCGATCTCAAGGCAGAACTCAAAGCCTCGGGAGACCCGAGGGCTACTGGAGTCCCTGTTCTCTTTGACCAGTATCCCTATCGTGCGCGTTATGAGCTGAACACAAACCGTAAATTATAGCAGGGGCCTCACGGAAAGATGCTGATCCCAAGTATTGCTGAAGTGGAGTAGACCAGGGCTTTCAAATTTATCGAGGATAACCGCGACAGAACCAGGAAGATACTGATCGATCTCTGAAACCGGTAGATTCCGGGAAATATGTTTTAAAGGAGTCAGGGATGAAAAAAAATATTATCTTGCTTGTCTTTTTAGCGCTGCTAATTGCTTCCTGCAGTCAAAAATCAGAGTATGAAAAGAA